>ENA-OQBG01000159-OQBG01000159.1-human-gut-metagenome-genome-assembly--contig:-NODE-159-length-15195-cov-1.430648_pt1 | contig 15195 bp, 26 predicted proteins | sample MGYA00242746_ERZ504551 | MGnify/ENA primary metagenome ERZ504551 (study PRJEB26092, sample SAMD00036289) | human gut metagenome | host: Homo sapiens | study: EMG produced TPA metagenomics assembly of... | reverse complement strand
ATTTCAATGAGCTTTTAGCTAATGAAGATTTTAGCAATAGTAATTTAAGTGAAAAAGCTTATGCTGAATTTGTAGCTGGAGAAAAAAGAAAATATGGCGGAAATGATGAATAAAATGATTGCTGTAACTAGAACTCGCGATAAAAAAACAGCAGATTATACTTTTGTTTTGGCAATGAAATATCATCATGAAGGAGCTATAAAAGCTAGTAAACAAATTTTAGCATATACAAAAATCCGCAAATAAGAAAAATTGCTAAAAATATCATTAAAGACCAAGCAAAAGAAATAAAACAATTTGATAAATTAATAGAGCAAGGTTTATAATAAATGAGAATGTAAATTAAATATATTTTTTATAATGAATGGTTTACATTTGTCAAAGCAAAACGTATAATAATCTTTATGTGTTTTGATTTAGTATTTATTTAAGGAGGAATTTACCTGTGAAATGGGCTGAAATTAGCATTCAAACTTCACATGAGGCTACTGAAGCTGTAGCAGAGATTTTTCATGAACTTGGAGCATCTGGTGTATTGATTGAAGACCCAGAACTTGTGAATACTTATATTCATTCTGGAGCTTGGGATTATACAGATATACCGCTTGCTGAAGAAACAGAAGTTGTTACAGTGAAAGCATGGCTTCCTACTGATGAGGATTTACCAAGTAAATTAGAACAGCTGCGTTTGCATATTGATGAAATGAGCCAATTTTTAGATAAGGGTTCAGGCGTGATTAATTGCAGTGAAATCCAAGATGAAGATTGGGCTAATAATTGGAAGCAATTTTTCCATCCAGAACGCATTGGTGAAAAAATTGTAGTAAAGCCATCTTGGGAAGAATACACTCCATTAGATAATGATATAGTAATTGAATTAGACCCTGGTATGGCATTTGGTACAGGTACACATGCTACAACATCTATGTGTATTCAATTATTAGAAGAATATGTAAAACCAGAAATGAAAGTTTTCGATGTTGGTACAGGTAGTGGTATTTTAGCAATTGCTGCTTCAAAATTAGGAGCAAAAGATATCGAGGCTGCTGATTATGATAATGTGGCAGTTGATGTTGCCAGAGAAAATATCGAAAAAAATCATGAATGTGAAAATATTAAGATTTTCCAAAGCGATTTATTAAAAAATATGAATGGCAAAGCTGACTTAATCATAGCTAATATTATAGCAGATATCATTATTCGCATGTTTAATGATGTAGATAATTATTTAAATCAGCATGGTGCTATTTTGACAAGTGGTATAATTGCTGACCGTATAGCAGATGTTACTAAAGCTGCTGAAGAACATGGCTTTATGGTAGAAAAAAATGAATGAAAAAGCTGGTTGGGCTGCAATTATTTTTCCGTCGTAAGGAAGATATGCAATGAGACGTTTTATTTATAGATGAATGTCTAAGTGAAGATATCATGATTAAAAGGCGATGATGCAAAAACATCTTCTTTTATGCTATGAGAGTAAGACCTGAACAGGTTTTTACTATTGTTGATAGAGAAAGTAAAGTAGCCCAGGCAAAAGTAATCTCTTGTACAAGTGATACAGTGCAATTAAAATTATTGCAGTATATAGAAGATGCTGATACAGAAGCACCTATAGAAGTAGTCGTTGCACAATGTTTGCCAAAAGGCGATAAAATGGAATTTATCGTGCAAAAAGCGGTGGAATTAGGAGCATCAAGTGTTGTTCCTGTAGTCAGCCGTCATTGTGTAGTGAAATATGATGATAAGAAAAAATTAGCTCGTCAACAAAAATGGCAAAAAATCGCTGATGAAGCAGTAAAACAGTGCGGTAGAACAATAAAGCCGACAGTTGAAGCTATTGTGAGTTTAGAGCAATTAGCAAAAGATTATGCAGATTATACTCGTTTTATTTGTTATGAAGCAGAAGATGAGCAAAGTTTTAAAGAGATGTTGCAATCAGCAGATAGTAAAAAATATCTTATCTTGATTGGCCCAGAAGGTGGTTTTGCTCCAGAAGAAGTGCAATTATGCAAAGAGGCTGGATTTAAAGTATATCTATGGGAAAACGTATTTTACGAGCTGAAACTGCATCAATTGCAGCACTTACTATCGTCATGTATGAAAAAGGCGATTTAGGTGGCATTTATTAATTTTTGATTTAGATTTAATATTAAAGATTTTGTTTAGTATAACTATCTTATAAGGAACTGATAATTTAGTTATACTATTTATATTAGTAGTTTTTTAGTTTTATTTTAATTGAGGAAGTGAAATTTTGCCAAAAGTTGCATTAACAACACTTGGTTGTAAAGTTAATCAAGTAGAAACAGAAATTATGGAAGGTCTATTTCGTAATCGTGGCTATGAAATAGTGGATTTTTCTGAGCCTGCTGATTTTTATATTATAAATACTTGTTCTGTTACTCACTTAGGTGAGCGCAAATCTCGTCAATTAATTCGCAGAGCAAATCGTTTAAATGATAATGCTATCATAGCTGTAACAGGGTGCTATGCACAGATTGCTTCTGATGAAATCAGTAAAATTGAAGGTGTTCGCGTAGTAATCGGTACTAAACAGCGTGATAAGATAGTTGATTTGGTGGAAAAAGCAGCTCGTGAAGATGGTTTATTTAATGAAGTAAATGATGTTATGCATATGCATGAATTCGAAGATATTCCACTTTATGGTACACCACATCGCACAAGAGCTTTCTTAAAAATTCAAGATGGTTGTTGTAATTTCTGTTCATATTGTATTATTCCATATACTAGAGGGCCTATTCGTTCACGTAAATTGGAAAGTATAAAAACAGCAGTAGACCAATTAGTAGAAGAAAATTTCCATGAAATAGTATTTACTGGTATTCATTTAGGTGCTTATGGTAGAGATTTTAAAGGTGAAAATATTTCTTTAAGCGATGCTGTAGAAGTTTGCTTAGCCAATGAAAATTTAAAAAGATTGCGACTAGGTTCTTTAGAGTCTATTGAAATATCTCCTAGATTATTGGAATTAGTGAAGACTCATAAACGCTTTACTAAGCATTTACATTTACCACTACAAGCGGGTAACGATGAGATTTTAAAAGCGATGAACCGCCATTATACTACAGCAGAATTTGCTAGATTGATAGAAAATATTCGCCGTGAAGTACCAGATATTGCTATTTCTACAGACATCATTGTTGGTTTTCCTGGAGAAACAGATGAATTATTCCAAAAATCTTTGGAATTTGCTAAATCTATGGGATTTATGAAAATGCATGTATTCCCTTATTCTAAACGAGCAGGTACTCCAGCTGCCAAAATGACAAATCAAATTGATGAAGCAGTGAAAAAACAAAGAGTTCATTTGATGCAAAAGATGGCAGAACAATCAGCAACTGAGTTCTATCAAAGATTTTTAGGACGCGAATTAGAAGTTTTATTTGAACAAGAACAAGATGGATATATGGAAGGTTTAACTTCAAATTATATAAGAGTATATATCAAAAATGATGAGAAAATAACATCTGGTGATATTCGTCTTGTAAAATTAGTTAAATTATTTAAAGATGGTATTTTAGGTGAATTAATTTAAATTTGTCTAAATAAAAAAGGATTTTACTAATTTTATAACGAATATATATAAAGTTATAGAGTTAGTATTAAAGTTTAAGTAAATTTTATTTAAACTAGGTATATATTAAATATTTATTTGATATGTCAATTCTATACTAATTAAACTATAAAAGGAGGTGCCTTATATGTCAGATTGTATTTTTTGTAAAATAGCAAATAAAGAAATTCCAACTCAAGCTGTATATGAAGATGACATGGTCATTGCTTTTAATGATTTAGAGCCACAAGCTCCTGTTCATGTATTAGTTATTCCTAAAAAACATATTGCTAGTCTTCTTGCAACAAATGCTGAAGATAAAGAACTTTTAGCACATATCACTTGTGAAGTAATTCCTATGCTTGCTAAAAAATTGAATACTGCAGAAACTGGCTTCCGTACTGTAGCAAATACAGGGGAAGAGGGTGGCCAAACAGTTCAGCACCTTCATTTCCACTTACTTGGCGGTCGCTCTATGCAATGGCCACCAGGCTGATAAAAAAATCATATCAAATTTGTATATAATTGCAGGTTATGGTTGACAATGCACTTATAAGCAAGGTATAATATTTGGGTATGATTATTAAGTACAACACTCCCGTGTTAGGTGGAGGGGAGGGAAATATAAATGTCATCTGAAATCAAAGTTGGTAAAAACGAAACAATTGATAGCGCTCTCCGTAGATTTAAACGTACTTGCCAGAAAGCTGGTACTTTAGCTGAAGTTAGAAAACGTGAGCATTATGAAAAACCAAGCGTAAAACGCAAAAAGAAATCAGAAGCTGCTAGAAAACGCAGATACAGAGCTTAATTAGCTCACAAACGGAGGTAATTCATATGTCACTTAAAGCCCAGTTAATGGACGACATGAAAGCTGCTATGAAAGCCAAAGAAGATGGAAAACAGAAACTTGCTGTTATCCGCATGGTTCGTTCAGCTATTCGTCAGACTGAAATTGATGGTCAAAAAGAACTTGATGATAACGATATAATTGCACTTATTAGCAAAGAAGTAAAAATGCGTAAAGATTCTATAGATGAATTTAAAAAAGGCGGTCGTGAAGATTTAGTCGCACAGACTGAAGCTGAAATTGCCGTTTTAATGCCATATTTACCAGAACAGTTATCAGAAGAAGAAGTTAGAGCGTTGGTTAAAGAAGCAATTGCTGCTACTAATGCAACAACTCCTAAAGATATGGGTAAAGTCATGGGACAGCTCATGCCTAAAGTTAAAGGACGCGCTGACGGAAAAATGGTTAATACCATCGTCAAAGAATTACTAGGTTAATTATGAAAACAGATAAGATTACTAGATAGTGGTCTTATCTGTTTTTTTATATAAATTTATTAGGTGTAGGTGAAGGAATATGCAAGAAAAACAAAATGATTTTACGAAAAATAGTATGGCATATAATATTATGAGTTTAGCTATTCCTATGACCATAGCACAATTGATAAATGTTTTATATAGTCTTGTTGATAGAATGTACATAGGGCATTTGGCACAAATTCTACTTTAGCTTTGACAGGATTAGGAATTACTTTTCCTATTATTATGCTAGTTACAGCAGTTACTAATTTATTTGGTATGGGTGGAGCACCACTTTGTTCTATCGCTAGAGGTAGAGGCGATGATGAAAGGGCAGAAAAAATAATAGGTAATTCTTTTGCCATGTTGATTATCTGTAGTTGCATTTTGATAATTATTGGTTTAGTGATGAAAAAGTCCTTATTATATTTATTTGGGGCAAGTGATGAAACATATCCTTATGCTAATGAATATTTCTCTATTTATATTTTGGGAAGTATTTTTGTAATGGTAGGATTAGGCATGAATACTTTTATTAATGCTCAAGGTTTTGCTAAAAAAGGAATGCTAACTATATTAATTGGTGCGATAATCAATATTATCTTAGACCCTATTTTTATCTTTGGTTTAGATTTAGGTATAAAAGGTGCTGCTATCGCTACTGTTATTGCACAATTTATTTCAGCATCATGGGTATTGCATTTTTTATTTAGTGATAAGGCAATTTATCGCATTAAAAATCTTGCATGAAATTAGATTTTTAAATTAATAAAAGAAATTGTTTCTCTAGGATTTTCAGGTTTTGTTTTTGCCACTACAGGGAGTTTAGTGCAGATTGTCTGCAATAATGTATTGTTATTTTGGGGCGGAAATATTTATGTAGGCATAATGACCGTACTAAATTCTATACGTGATGTCTTGCAAATGACAATAGAAGGCATTCGCTCAGGTGCTCAACCTGTTATCAGTTATAATTATGGTGCAGGGCAATATTTACGTGTAAGACAGGGCATAAAATTTTTGACAAAGATAGCACTATTATATACAAGTATAGCTTGGTGCATATTAGATTTTTTCCAGAGTTTTTTATTCATCTATTTAATAGTGAAGAAGAAATGTTATTGCTTGGCGTGCCAGCATTACATATATATTTTTTAGGATTTTTATGATGGCTTTTCAATCTGCTGGACAGTACGACGTTTATATCGGTTAAGGCATGGGAAAATATGCGACATTTTTTTCGCTGTTTCGTAAAGTATTTTAGTTATCCCATTGACGATTTTTTACCGAATTTATGGGACTTAGGTGTATATGGAGTCTTTTATGCTGAAATGATTTCAAATTTTGTGGGCGGTATAGCATGTTTTTCTACTATGATGATAGTCGTATGGAGACGATTAGGGAAATTAAATAAATAAGTAAGAATAAGTAATTTTAAACTATTGTTTAGATTACTTTATTTTTTTAATAAAAAAGGTTTATTATGAGATATTGTCGAATATATTATTTATATTGCTAAATAGAAAAATAAAAGGAAGTGATAATATGGACTTTATTATAGATTCAACTATATTGCAATCATTGCTTTTAAGTGTGATATTTCTAGCAATTTTGGTAGAGATAAAAACAGGAGGTACAGGTATAGGAGCATTACTAGGCATCATAGCAGCTGGCGTATTTTTTGGCAGTAGTTATGTGAAAGGTTTAGTCAGCTTATATCAAATTGCAATATTTATTGTGGGGATTATTTTTATCATAATTGAAATATTAACCCCAACGATAGGATTACTTGCAGGACTTGGAGTAGTAGCCATATTATATAGTTTGATTTTAGCTATGGGTGGCGATATTGATGCTATGTTGATGATGGCAATTTCTTTTGTTATCGCGATAATAATTTTTGCATTGATAATAAAAAAATTACCTACAAGTAAGCTCTGGAATAAAATAATTTTGACAAAGACATCTTCTAGTGAAGAAGGTTATGTAAGTAGCATAGATTATTCGAGCTATTTGCATAAAGAAGGGATTGTTTTGACAGAACTAAGACCTTCTGGAAGTGTGAAAATTGATGATGATGTATTAGATGTTGTATCTGAAGGTAGTTATATCGGTAAAGGCGAAAAAAAATTCGTGTAGTAAAAAATTGAAGGTATGCGTATTATTGTACGTAAAATCTAAAATAAAATTTAAAGGAGGATTAATCATGGAAGCGATTATCGGTTCTGGTTTCATCGTAGTAATTGTCATTGTGGCGATTATGTTATTTTGCATTTTGTACCTATAGGATTGTGGATTTCAGCATTAGCATCAAATGTTCATGTAGGTATATTTACATTAGTTGGTATGAGAATGCGTAGAGTTCCGCCACAAAAAATTGTATTGCCACTAATCAAGGCAAATAAAGCAGGATTAAGTGTCAATGTAAATCAACTTGAAGCACATTATTTAGCTGGCGGTAATGTGGATAAAGTAGTCGATGCACTCATTGCTGCTCATAGAGCACAAATACCACTTCCATTTGAACGCAAGTGCAGCTATTGACCTTGCAGGTCGTGATGTATTAGAAGCTGTACAAATGAGCGTAAATCCAAAAGTTATTGAAACACCTGTTGTATCTGCTGTGGCTAGAAATGGTATTGAATTAAAAATTAAAGCAAGGGTTACAGTTCGAGCTAATATTGATAGATTAGTCGGTGGTGCTGGTGAGCCTACAATTATTGCTCGTGTTGGTGAAGGGATAGTAACATCAGTTGGTTCTTCAGAAGCTCATACAGATGTACTTGCTAATCCAGATGATATATCTAAAACTGTACTTGGCAAAGGTTTGGATGCAGGAACTGCTTTTGAAATTTTTATCCATTGATATAGCCGACGTTGATGTAGGCAGAAATATCGGTGCAGAACTTCAGACAGACCAAGCAGAAGCTGATAAACGTATAGCTCAAGCAAAAGCCGAAGAAAGACGTGCTATGGCTGTGGCTAAAGAACAGGAAATGAAAGCATATACTCAAGAGATGGAAGCTCGTGTAGTTGAAGCTCAATCAGAAGTTCCACATGCATTAGCAAAAGCTCTTCGTGAAGGTAAACTTGGTGTAATGGATTATTATAATTTAAATAATATCAATGCTGATACGCAAATGCGAGAAGCAATAAGTAAGACAGGAGATAGTACAGTCCCACAAGGACAAGTACCAATAAAATAATTTATCATGGAAGGATTAGCACCTTTTCTGCTCTTTTTGTTTTTTATGATAATAAATATCTATACTGGTCAAAAACGTAGAGAGCAAAAAGAAACAAAAACAAAGAATTTCCTGATATATATGATAATCCACCACCAAGACAAAATAGAAAAAGAAATCTTGATTATATGATGGCAAAGCCAAAGGTGAACAATGATAATATTGAAATTGTGGCAAATGATTTACAACAAGAAAAAATAAATGATTTAGCACAATATATCGATAAATATGAACAGGATTTGCAAAATAGATATCAAGAAAAATTAAAGCAAAATAGAACTAATCTACAGGCAAAAGATTTTATTCAACAAACAGAGATAAAAGCTGTAGATAAGGATAAAAAAATACAAATAGATATTGAAAAAGAGCATATAATAAAAGCAATAACGTATGCTCAAGTTTTAGAACAACCAAAATCACTGCAATATTTAAAGCGATTTGGTATAAAACGCGTAATTCATAAAGATTAAAATAAAGCTATAATCATTAGGAATTTTAAGAAAAATAAAATTTTGTAATGGTTATAGCTTTTTTATTTATATAATTTATAATAGAAAAGGATTGATTTTCAATAAAAATTTAATGAAGGAGTTCTTTAAGTAATTTTTTGGTAAAAAAGATTTAGCACTATAGAATGAATATGTTATAATGAGAATATGACTATTACTTTAAAAATAATGGAGGGCGAATGCTTTTGCCAAATTTTGCAGAAATAAAAATACCTTTTCAAGACAGAGCAGAAACAATTGGTATTCTTGGTGAAAATGATGAATTTTTGCGAGTTTTAAATGATAGTTTTGCCTGTCGTATTGTTGGTAGAGGTACAGATTTATCAATCAATGGTGAAGAAGGAGAAGTAAATGCTGCCAGTCAAGTCATTGAAGCTTTGCTTTTATTGTATAGACAAGGTACAAAGCTTACAATGCATGAGGTTCGATATAGTATAAAGCTGGTTAAAGCAGGTCAATCTAATGAATTAAAATCTTTATTTACAGATGTATTGACTGTTACTTCAAGAGGAAAATGCGTTCGACCAAAGACTATTGGACAAAAAATTTATATTGATGCTATTCGTCGTCATAGCATAACTTTTGGTTTAGGTCCAGCTGGTACAGGGAAAACTTATTTAGCTGTAGTCATGGCTGTTATGGCACTTCGCAATAATGAAGTAGATAAACTTATTTTGACTCGTCCAGCAGTTGAAGCAGGAGAACGTTTGGGCTTTTTACCTGGTGATTTACAAGAAAAATCGATCCATATTTAAGACCGCTATATGATGCATTACAAGATATTTTAGGTTTAGAAGCTTATCAAAATTATTAGCTAGAAATATCATTGAAATAGCACCGCTTGCATATATGCGTGGTCGCACATTAGAAAGAGCTTTTGTCATCTTAGATGAAGCTCAAAATACTACACCTAGACAGATGAAGATGTTTTTAACTCGTTTAGGTTTTGGTTCAAAAATGGTAGTAAATGGTGATTTAAGTCAGATTGATTTGCCAAGAGGTAGTGGCTCAGGTTTGACACAGGCAACAAAAATATTAGATGGATTAGAAGGTATTTCTGTGATACATTTTGATGATAGAGATGTTATTCGTCATGATGTTGTTGCACGAATTATTAGAGCTTATGATGCTTATGAAGCTGCTAATCCGCCTAGTGATAATAAAGATAAGAATTTCTATAAACATAGTTGATAAAGTAATAAATAGCAAAATTAATTTACTAAATGGGAGATTTTATTATGGAAATAATTTTAAGCAATTTACCTGAAACTCTTGAAGTAGATGAAAAATTAAGTGATACAGTGAAAGAAGCTGTAGAAAAAGTTGGTCAATTATATGCTTTAGATAATGCAGAAGTGAGTATTACGCTTACAGATAATGAACATATTCATGAAATAAATCGTGAATATAGAAAGTGGATAGACCAACAGATGTAATATCTTTTGCTTTGAATGAAGGTGATGAACCTAATATTGAAGGAGAAATTCCTGTAAATATGTTAGGTGATATTATTATTTCTGTAGAAAAAGCGATAGAACAAGCTGGCGATTATGGTCATAGTGTTCGTCGTGAAATAGCATTTTTTGACAGTTCATGGTATGCTTCATTTATTGGGATATGACCATATAGAGGAAGCTGACCGTGTAGAAATGCGAAAAGAAGAAGATTTTGTTATGGAACAATTAGGAATAAGTAGAGATTAAAAAGGAGTTAATTTTTTGGAGAATAAACATTTTTAAATCAGGTTTTGTAGCAGTTATTGGTAGACCAAATGTAGGAAAATCTACATTGATAAATAGTCTTATTGGACAGAAAATAGCGATAATGTCTGATAAACCACAGACTACACGCAATAAAATCATGTGTGTATTGACTACAGATAATGAACAGGTAATTTTCTTAGATACGCCAGGTATTCATAAACCTTTGCATAAATTAGGTGAATACATGGTAAAAGCGGCAGAAGGCACATTAAAGAGGTTGATGCTATTTTATTTGTTGTTGATGCTACTGAAGATTTAGGTGGCGGTGAACGTTATATTATGGAACGTTTGCAAGCTACACAAAAAACCAGTTATTTTGATTGTAAATAAATTGGATTTAATTGATAGACAATCCGTATTGCCGATAATTGAAAAATATACAAAAGCATATGATTTTGCAGGTGTAGTGCCAATTTCTGCTAAAGAAAAAATGAATTTGGATAGTTTACTTGCAGAATTAAATAAATATTTACCAGAAGGGCCACAGTATTATCCAGCAGATACGGTAACTGACCAACCAGAACGTTTGATAGCTGCGGAAATGATACGTGAAAAGGTACTTCATTTGACTCGTGATGAAATACCACATGCTATAGCTGTAGATATTGAGGAAATGAAATCCCGTGCTAATGATAAAGTTTATATTCGTGCAACTATCTATGTTGAACGTGAATCACAAAAGGGAATTGTCATTGGTAAACGTGGTGCATTATTAAAAGAAATAGGGGCATTAGCTCGCAAAGATATCGAGACAATGCTTGGCTCTAAAACTTATTTAGATTTGTGGGTAAAAGTCAAAAAAGATTGGCGCGACCGCAGTAATGTACTTCGTGAATTAGGTTTTAGAGATTGATAAAGGAAGACGTGCTTAACATGATGAATAGATTATCACATTATTTTATTAATGGGCTTATAGTATTAGTACCAATTGTTATAACTTATTTTGTAATTGCTACAGTATTTGCTTTAGTAGAAGGTATTGTAGAAAGTTATATACCACTTAAATTTCCAGGTGCAGGTGTAGCCTTATTAATTATCGTTATTTTAGTTGCTGGCTGGATAACATCAACTTGGACATGGGCTTCTCAGCGAATTATCAGCTATTTTGAAACAGTAGTAGATAAAATTCCAGTTGTAAAATTTATTTACAATAGTGTTAAGCGTGTTTCTACAATGTTATTTGAATCAAAAACGATGTTTAGTCAAGTCGTTTTAATTCCTTATCCACATCCAAATGTAAAAACTATTGGATTTTTAATGCCAAAACCATCATCATTACTTGCTCCATATTTAAGTAAAGATGAAGAATATGAATCTGTATTTTTACCATGGAGTTTAAATATGACTTCTGGATTTAATGTATTTGTACCTAAAAAAGATATAATTTATGTGGATATCTCTGTAGAAGATGCTTTTCAATATATATTGACAGCTGGTGGTGTAATGCCAGGTGCTGATGTAAAAGCAGATTTAGCAAAAATACAAGAAGTTAAGGAAAAAATGGAAAAAGCTCAACAAGAAAAAATATGGATTCTGTTGAAAATAAGTAAAATATTAAAAGGGAAAATAAACTAATATGGCTATTTATACAACAGAAGTATTAGTTTTAGGTGTAAAAAATTGGGGTAACGCAGATAAAATCGTTACCCTTTTATCACCTACTTATGGAAAAATAACAGCAGCAGCATATGGTTGTCGACGTCCTAAAAGTCCATTAGCAGCATCTATGCAGCCTTTTTCATGGTTAGATATTCAATTATCTAAAGGGGAAAAGATGGATACAGTTCGCCAATGTGAACATAAAGGATTTTTTCTGATTTATATGAGGATTTGACGGCAATGGCATATGCTTCTTTTATTGCAGAATTAGCTAAAGAATTATGTAGTGAAGATGAACCACAAGCAGAGATTTATGAAAAATTATTAAAGATTTTACCTTGTCTAACAAAATTTAATCCTCGTATTTGTGCTTTGGCTAGTGCTTATTCAGATTTTTGAATATACTGGCTGTTCAACTTCATTATAGTCAATGTGCATTATGTGGAAGTAAAATCGAAGGCGATTGTCATTTGATGCCATGCAAGGTGGAGCAATCTGCACATCTTGTAGTCAAGGAAAGCAGATAAATTATCCAGCTTCTGTAAGATTATTTATAGAACATCTTTACATTTAGATTGGGACAATCCACCTAAATTTCAAGTAAAAGGTATTGATTTGATAAATGCTGAAAAAATTCTATTAGATTATATACAATCCTTAATTGGCAAGCCTTTTAAATCGCTTACTTTTATTAAGCAAGTTACAAGTTTATCGATAAATTAAATTTTAATAAAAATATTTGTCAAAATTTATTCAAAAAGCAGGATTTTTAGCTATATATGCAGAATATAATTAATATAAAATAACTTGAAAATATATTATAATCAAGGCACCAAGGAGGGTTTGGTTATGGATAACGTAAAACGTATTTTAGTTCCAATCGATAGCTCTGAAATTGCTGAACGTGCTATGCAACAGGCTATAAAAATTAATCGCTTTAATGAAGCAGAAGTTCATATTTTATATGTAGCAGATATTAATAAGTTAGCAATTAATGCTTATTTATCTGGTAATGTATTGATTGAAATTGAAAAAGCAGGTCAACGTAATTTTAAATGCAGCAAAAGAATTGTTCCCAGAAGGAATGAAAATTGTTTGTGCATATAGAACTGGAGACCCAGCTGAAGCAATTAGAGATTATGAAAAAGAAATTTCTGCAGATTTAATTGTTATGGGTAGTAGAGGTTTAGGTCTTGTACGAGGTGTATTGCTTGGTAGCGTAAGTAAATATGTGTTAGAACATGCCAAATGCCCAGTTTTGATTGTAAAATAATATAAATATTAATTAAAAACTAACCCAATAATTAGTACATTCTAGTTATTGGGTTTTTGTTTGTATTGAATTTAATTTGTATTAATAGGGTTAAATATCCACTGTTATATTTTTATCAATATCTACTTTTACATTCACGCAAATAATTTCGTAAGGTATCTAAATCATTTGTTTTTAATAGTAAATTAAAGCGATACATTCCTTTAAAATTTGCGATTAAAGATGGAGCAGGGCCCATGACAATAATATTTTTATTATCTTGGAATTTATCTTTGATGAGTTTTTTTAAATTTTGTGCTTTAGTTAAAGCATTTTCTTCATTTTCGTCTTTGAATTATTAATTTTATGAGTTGACAGAAAGGCGGATAATACATAGCTTTACGCAATAAAATTTCTTCATTATAAAATGATTATAATCTTGTTGAATACCGCATTGTACAGCATAATGTTCTAAATTATACGTTTGTACGATTACTTTGTCCACGTTTATTTTTTCTACCAGCACGACCAGCCGTTTGAGTTATTAAACCAAAACAACGTTCTCCTGCTCTAAAATCTGGTAAGTTTAGGCTAGAGTCTGCACTTATGATGCCAACAGCTGTTACAGTAGGAATATCATGACCTTTAGCGACCATTTGCGTACCTAATAAAATATCATATAGACCAGCTTTAAATTGCTTTAAGATATCTAGATGAGCGAACTTTTTGCCAGTAGTATCTCTATCTAAGCGAATTATTCTAGCTTGAGGAAATAAAGTGGATAATTCTTCTTCAAGTTTTTCTGTTCCTGAGCCGAAAAATTTAATATATTTACTATTACATTTTGGGCAAATAGTAGGAACAGCTTCGGTAATATCACAATGATGGCATTGTAAAATACCACGGCGATGATAAACAAGAGGTAAACCGCAGTATTTGCATTTGATAACATGACCGCAAGCTCTGCACATTACAAAAGTAGAAAAACCTCTGCGATTTAACATGATGATGATTTGTTCTTTTTGGCTAGAGTATCTGCAATTAATTCTTTTAGTTTTAAAGAAATAATTTTTCGATTGCCCATGCGTAGTTCTTCACGCATGTCCACTCCTTCAATATATGGTAAGGGAAGATTATCTATTCGATTAGGCATTTTTAATAAAACATATTCGCCTATTTGTGCTTTATAATAACTCTCTAAAGAAGGTGTAGCACTACCCATGATTAAAGTAGCATGATAAATTTCAGCCATTTTTTCAATAATGTCATGACTGTGGTATCGAGGTGATTCATCTTGCTTATATGAAGGGTCATGTTCTTCGTCCATTACAATTAAGCCTAAATCTTCAAATGGAGCAAATAATGCTGAACGGGCTCCAATGATGATACCTACTTGTTTCGTGCGAATTCGCCAAAATGTATCATTTCTTTCTCCAACAGATAATCTACTGTGAATAACAGCGACATCATCAGCAAAATATTCTTTAAAGGAAGTTACTAATTGCCCTGTAAGGACGATTTCGGGAACTAATATAAGGATTTGTTTACCTAAAGCACGTATTTTTAAAGCCATTTCTATATTAGATTTGAGTTTTGCCACTACCTGTAACGCTCATATAATAAATTTTGTTTGCCTTGATGTTGAGCTATTTCTATATTTTTTAAGGCTGTCATCTGGTCTGATGTCAGTTTTTTATCTGCATTTTGTTTAGTAATTATTTGGTGATAGCTATCTCGCAAGATTTGTTTCTTTTTCTAAATTTTTATATAGTCTAAATCAGCAAGTGCTTTTAACGTAGGTAGAGAGATTTTCTCATTTGCTAAATCTTTAGTAGAAGCTTCTTTTATTTTAGCTAAATATAATAGAGCTTTTTTTGAGCTGGTTTATTTTTTTAAAGTTGCTAAAATATCATCATTAACTGTTACATTTAAAGAAGCATAAGTG
>ENA-OQBG01000158-OQBG01000158.1-human-gut-metagenome-genome-assembly--contig:-NODE-158-length-15297-cov-2.052736_pt1 | contig 15297 bp, 19 predicted proteins | sample MGYA00242746_ERZ504551 | MGnify/ENA primary metagenome ERZ504551 (study PRJEB26092, sample SAMD00036289) | human gut metagenome | host: Homo sapiens | study: EMG produced TPA metagenomics assembly of... | reverse complement strand
CCGCTATTCTTCAAATCCTCTAGTATTACACCATCTTTCAACAGAATCAACCGACTGCAATAACTTGCCATCTGCGGGTCGTGTGTTACCATGACAATTGTCTTTTTATATTCCGATGAAATCTTATTCAATGCATCAATCACAATCTTTCCTGATTTTGAGTCCAAATTTCCGGTCGGCTCATCAGCAAGTATCAGATCTGGATTATTAATCAGTGCGCGACATATGGCAACTCTCTGCTTTTCACCACCGGATAATTCATAGGGGTTCTTCTTTAACAGATGCTCTATCTGAAACTGTTCTGCATATTTCTTTGCTTCGGCAATCATCTTATTAATATTCTGTTTGCTTATGATCATCGGCAGCATGATATTCTCTTCCACTGAGAGGCTGTCCATCAGATAAAAATCCTGAAAAATAAATCCTATCTTACTGTTCCGGATATCCGCAAGTTTATCCCCGTATAGTTCACTGGTATCTTCTCCCATAAATTTAATCGTTCCATCCGTCGGTTTATCAATCATTCCAAGTGTCTTAAGCAAAGTTGTCTTACCACATCCGGATTTACCCATAATTCCAACGAATTCACCTTCTGTAACTTGAAAGCTGATCCTTTAAAACTTTAACATCTTCTCACTTTCTTTATTGCGGATTTATCTGAAATCAACGCGACATTTTCCAGCATGTTCCCATTATTTTCCGAAAGCCGGTGAAGCCCGATTCCATGGGCGTTCCCGGCTTTTCGCCTTTCGGGGACGTTCACATGTCTTTCCGTATTCCGCCGCGTCTCGATGCCCGTGAGTAGTAAAACGGGTAGTAAAACGCGCTTCTACTACGCTGCGACGCGTCGCATCTCCTCCGCAGCCGTGCAGCCGTCCATGTGGGCGTAGTACCCGAGCGTCATCTTGATGTCCTTATGGCCCATGATGTATTGCAGCGCCTTTGGGTTCATGCCCGCCTTCGCCATCTCCGTGCAGAACGTGTGGCGCAGCGTGTGAGGTGTCATGCCCTCGGGAAGCTCCACGTACCCGCTCTTCGCGCACTTGCGCCTCAGCCCCCTGAACACCCGGTCGTAATCGCCGCCGACCCTCGGCAGCCCGTCCCTGTTGAGGAAGATGAAGCCCGTGCGCCCATCGACGTTCAGGGGCTTCGCCTTCGGCCTCGATGCCATGACATGCTCGAACGCGGCCATCACCTCGTCGGTCATGTAGATGTAGCGCCTGCCGCTCTCCGTCTTAGGCTCATCGACCCGGTATCCCCCGCCGACCGCGCGGGCGAGCTGGTGGTCCACGAAAATCACCCTGTTCGTGAGGTCGATGTCCGCCTCGGTCAGCCCGCACATCTCCGAGATGCGAAGGCCCGTCCCGAGGAGGATGACCACCTCGTCGGTGTACCTGTGGTAGACGGCATCCGACCGCATGAAACCGAGCAGCGCGTCCACCTGCTCCCTGCTCAGCGGCTCCCTCTCCACCACGTCCCTCTTGATGACGGTCGCGAGCTTGAAATCGAACGGGTTCTTGCGTATGCAGTCATCGGCTATCGCCAAGTAGAACGCCGCCTTGAGCGAACGCTTGTGGTTGGAGATAGTGGAGTAGGCGAAGCCCTTGGACTTCATGCGCTGCGCCCATTCCTTCGCGTCGGACGTCTTCACGCCGCCTATCTCCCGCGAGCCTATCGCATCCTCGAAGAGGAGTCGCTTGAGCTGCGCCCTCGACCTCTCCGTCCCCTCGCGCACGTCGAGGCGGCATCTCGTGAACTTCGCGTAGAGCTGGCTGACCGTCATCTTCTTGCCGATGGGGTCTATCCCGTCCTCAAGGTCACGCCGAACCTCCTTCTCCCTTTCGCGCAGCGGCCTGCACGGCCTCTTGCCCGCTGGGAGCCTGTCGGTCTCCACCAGCCGCCATGAGTAGATGAACTTCGGCTTTTTGTCCCTGTCGAGGTACTTGAATACGTAGAGGCCGTTGGACCTCTGGCTCTCACCGGTGTTCAGTACCCTATTCCTGTTGTCCCGTCTTTTCTGTGACATCCATATATCGCTCCTTCCATATGGAAAGAGCCTTGGTATGCTACTTCTAGTATAGCATATCCAAGGCTCTTTTTCATCCTCTAAATCACGTCAGTCGAGTCGATGAAACTCTCGAACTTCTTCCTCTTAATCTGGACGCGGTTGCCGTTCATTATCAACCGGTTAGGAGCTGGCTTCTCATCAGCGAGCCTGCGCAGCTTCCCTTCGCCGATTCTGAAATACCGTGCCGCCTCCTCGATAGTCAGCGTGTACTTCTCCCAAATGGGAATATCCTTCACTGCCATGCAAATCACCTCCTTTCTGCTTTTCCTCATGTCGCCCATCCTTTGAATGTACCGATAGGGCCAATCGGACGCGGAGCCTTCGATTGGCTTGGTCGCCGTACATCGGAGGGGCAGGTGCCGTCAAGCCCGTGAGCCGCGTTCGCGGTGCGTCAGCAGGCTTTACGGGGTATCGCGCCCCTCTGATAATCGAATCACCCGAGCGAGCGTTAGACCTCGAACCGCAACATCGCGGCGAGCAGCTTTCCTTGAAGCTGCGTCTTTCGCAGGGTATCGACCCCGTACTCGACGCGCCCAGACTCATCGAGGAAGGCGTGCGTGCAGAGCTGGTCCATATAACCGTCGAAGTAGGCGAGGACCTTCTGCATGGCAACGGGGTCGCCTGAGACCGCCGCGACCATGACCTCATAGCTCATCATCGCCAATCACCTCCTCTAAACGCGCCCTCAGCGCGAGGAGCGCCTTCGAGCGCCGGAATTGGACCGTGGAGCGAGGGCACCCCAGCTCCTCGGCGATGCGCCTGTCCGTCCACTCCGCGAAGTAGTAGAGCAGGACGATGGCTTGGTCGCATTTGGAGAGGCCATGGATGGCATCGGCGAGAACGGTGTCCATCACCACGACCTCCCGACCGACCACCTCGAACACGACCTCCTCCGATATGAGGTCATCGGGTGAGGCCAGCCTGTTCAGCTCGCTCTCGTGCATGTCGGAGAACACGGTCTCCCATCGCGCCTCCCGCGCCTGCTTGCGAATGATGTCCGTCCTCGCGTTGCGAAGCGTCCTCCTGCAATAGGCGCAGAACATCTTGACTACCGCCAGTTTCTCTTCTTCTGAAATCATCGTGATTCCTCCTTTCCACAAGGAACACGATACGCCGGTGGTCGTTTGCCGGGGAAAAAGGTTCTAAGAAGGAGAGATGTGTAGAAGACGTGGAGATGCTTTACTTTCAGGCACCGTACTGGACTGAAAAAAATGAGCGATGATTACCGTAGATTACCTCTGATGGCGTTAGATGACATCAGATGCACACCATCTGCCCTCTTCCACCTTCCCCTATTGGCAACATCTGCCTTGTCTGCGTGTATGGAATGTGAGGCACCGATGGGGTGGCTCGGATAGAATGCGGCGAAGGGGTGTCGGGGACTTCCACACCCCGCTGCCGTCCACGAGTAGAAAGGAAGAAGACCATGGCGCAAGATTTGGATGAACGACATCGGCGAGATGCTGTTCACAGGATTCAAACGCTCCTTAGAACGCGCGATTTACGACTTCTGGCGCGAATCACGCAACAACAATAGGGATGAGGAGTGGTATAGGAATAAGTTTATGAAGGAGGGCATGAGCGAGGAAGATGCAGAAGCCGCCGCCAAAGACATGGCGGCTCGCAAGCAGGCCTGTGTCCCCTTCGGCGATAAAAACGATGCCGCTTACTTCGCGAAAGTTTGTCAAGAGAACGGCATTCTCGTCTCTGCCCTCACGGATTCCGATGGAAAGGGCTATGTCCGGTTCGCCAAGGACGACGGCGAGCTTGTCGCAGTTGCATAGGTCGATATGCAGAAGTGTCAACCCTGCTCAAATGTAAGGAAATTAACGACAGATTCGAGAACGCCCCTTCCGTGACGAAGGAAAAATTCAATACCTTAAAGGAAATCAACGACCTCCCAACCTTGCCCACCTTTGATGACTCGAAAGACGTCACGCTCTTTCCCGTTCAAGTCGAACGTGACGGTAGGAACGAACTGTGGACGTTCGCCGAGCAAGATACGAAAGGCTTCGACATCGACGCGCAGGTGAATGTATCAAGTCAGAGCCTTGAACTCATGAAAAGATGGTTGGTAAGGAGTTGTCAGGCGTCACCATCCGCTCCGTCGGGAACCGTACCATGTCAAGGCGATGAAGGTCATGAAGATGCCGCCAAAGAACAGTCCGCCAAGGAAAAATCCGTCATGGGTCGCGACGGGCGGCAAGGCCATGACCTCGCCACGACCCGTACTCCCATACCGACCTCATCCGCGATAAGGTGCTCGCGGCCCGCGAGCAGTGCCGCGACTTCGAGGATTTCAAGGCGATACTCGCCGAGAACGGCATAGGCACCCGCCTCAATGACGAGGGGGAGTTGCAATTCTACGAGGGCCGTCTTGGCGATAACGGCGAAATGCTCGATTTCGTTAATGGCATGGACTGGCCGGTCAATGCGAAGACCCTTGCGGGCGACAGGTACCAGTGCGATGCGACCCTCGACTGGTTCGAGAAGAACACGCCCAAGGAGCCGGGTGGCATCGACCGCACGGACGCCCATGCGCCCATCCCACCGCAGAAGGACCTGAATCTCATCTGCAACGCTGTGCGCAGCGACCTTGAGGAGCGCGGTATCCAGACACTCGACCGCGCGGATGGCAAGATGGGGTTCGTCGTGGACATTGACTACAAGAAACAGGTAGTAGATGCCGTCGAGAAGCACTTCCCCGGACACACCCCGGAAGAACTCGGTATCATCCTCGAACCGCACCACGACATCGGCTCAATGACCATGGAGCTCAGGAATCGCAGGTGACCGATGGTTCCCTCGACATGAACGGCTCGACCCCCGACATCAATCAGGGCATCGAGTCCCATGACGGCATGGACACGATGGCGAGCACGCTGCGCGTCGAACGTGAGCAGAACGGCACCGAGGTTTCACCATCATGGTGCGCGAGCAGTCCGACCGTAGCCGCGAGGGTTACAACTTCAAGTCCAAGGCCGATGAGAACCGCGCCGCGAGCAAGCAGCTCTCGCAGACCAACGATTCCCCCGACCGCGACATCTCCGACAAGTTCCAGCAAGAGCGCTAGAAGGGAGCCTGATATGACCCACATGAACGAGTACCTGCCGGAGCGCCTTGCAGCGAACCCCTTGCAGGCCATGGAGTCCGACAGCGACATCGAGGCCATCGCCGACGCGGTGATAAGCGCCAGCGTCCTGCGCGATGAATGCGACGGGGACGCGGCTTTCAAGAAGAGCGCGAGGCAGCTCCTCTATGCCTGCCTCGGTTACCTGCGCGACTGGTGCTCATTGGAGCAGCGGACGGTCGGAAACCTCAAGGCTCTCCTCGACGCGGTGCGTCCCTCCGCACCGGGTTCAGCCGCCACCGACCTCGGGGACCTGTTCTACGAGATAGAGTCGGGCTGCAAGCGCGTCATCAGCGCGGACGGCATCACCATGAGTTGGGAGCCGACGACGCTTGAGCGCAATGACGGCACCTGTCCCCGCGACACCAACGGCATCCGCCCCGAGGACGATTTCTGCCTCGGGTGCTACAAGCGCTTCGCGCAGGGCACCGCGCCGACCACCCGCGCCTCCATCGCCCGTTTCGCTCTCCCGCGCCCTGCCGGAACGCGAGGGTTAGGAAGGAGGGTCGCTTATGGCTCAAGGCAAGGGAAACCCTGAAATCAACAAGAAGGTCGCGACCTCGGCTCTGGTGACGCTGTTGGTCTCCGTCGTAGGTTTCTATCTTGGCAATCGTTATTGGGAGGCGGTGGCGTCCCTCGGCGGGCAGTTCTTCGAGCACTGGGGAGATGGCTTCGCCCTCATGTGGCCCCTCATCGCCGATACACCCACCCATCTCGACATGTCCCCCAACGCCATGCTGGCGGGCTTGACCATGTGCATCATCGTCTGGCTCTTCTGGCTGCGCTACCTCGCCTTCGTGGGCAACTTCCGCGCCGGTGAGGAGAGCGGTTCGGCACGCTGGGCACGCTCAAAGAGGGCAAGCAGTTCCGCGACCTCACCACGGAGGACAACAACCTCATCTTCACGCAGAACTTCGGCCTCGCCCTGCACCGTCCCAAGTTCAACCCCGAACTCGACCGCAACCTGAACGTGCTGGTCGTGGGCGGCTCCGGCTCCGGCAAGACGTTCAACTACGTCACCCCGAACATCTGCCAGCTCAACACGAGCTATTTCATCACCGACCCCAAGGGCACGCTCCTCAAGGACGCGGGTTTCCTGTTCACGGACAACGGCTACAAGGTGAAGTCATTCAACACCATCAACCTCGATGAGTCCATGCACTACAACCCGCTCAAGTACGTGAAGACGGACACCGACATCCTCTCCTTCGTCAACTGCTACATCATGAACACCAACGGCGACGGCAAGGCGGGAGACCCCTTCTGGGAGAACTCGGAGAAGATGCTGTACACCTCCCTCATCGCCCTTTTGCGCGACTGGTTCCCGCCGGAGGACTACAACCTGTCGAACCTGCTGACGCTGCTCTCCATGGCCGAGGCCCGAGAGAACGACGAGAACTTCAAGTCCCGCTCGACCTGCTGTTCCTCCAAATCGAGGAGGGCAAGCGCTACATCCCGAGCGAGGGCGGTGCCCCCGCGCCGTCGATGGGCGTCTCGGGCCTCTCCCGCAGCTTCGGCACGGGCAACGCGACCGGAGACTCGGATTGGTCATGGGAGCCGACCAACCTCAAGCGCAACTCCGATGGCGTGCGCCCCGCCGACTGCGGCGGCCTGTCGCCCGATGAGGACTTTGCCCTCATGAACTACAAGAACTTCAAGGTCGCGGCGGGCAAGACCCTCAAGTCCATCATCATTTCCTGCAACGTGCGCCTCGCCCCCATCGCCACCGCCGGTGTGCGCAGCCTGCTCGAATACGATGAGATGGAGCTGGACACCCTCGGCGACCCGGATGCGAAGGTGGCGGTCTTCGGCATCCTCTCGGATACCGACAAGACGCTCTCCTTCCTGTTCGCCATCATGATGTGGCAGTGCATCGACCAGCTCTGCCGCAAGGCGCTCACCGACTACGGCGGCAAGCTGCCGACACCGGTCCATTCATCTTCGACGAGTTCGCGAACATCGGGACCATCCCGCAGATTGAGGAGACCATCGCCGTCACGCGCTCCCGCAACATCGGCATCACCATCATCCTGCAATCCATGTCCCAGCTCGAATCGAAGTACGACAAGAAGGCGCAGACCATCGTGGACTGCTGCGACTCCACCCTGTTCCTCGGCGGCAAGTCGAACTCCACCAACAAGGAAATCGCGGAGATGATTGGCAAGCAGACCATCAACCAGATGACCTATGGGGAAAGTACAGGGCAGTCAGGTTCAGCATCTAAGAACTTGCAGATACAAGGTCGCGACCTCATCGACGCGGCGGAAATCGGCAAGATGAGCCGCAGGAAGGCCATCCTGCTCATTGCTGGCACCAACCCGCTCATGGACGACAAGTTCGACCCGCACACCCACAAGCGCTACTGCTACATCGTGGACAAGCGCAACCCGAAGCGCCTACATGACAAGCCCTTCGATTTCAAGCGCTACTTGGAGGGCGGATGCGAGCCGTATGACGACCATGATGACGGCGATACCGGCGAGAAGCGGTGATTTTCCGAGCCGCCCTTGCAAACGGTTATAATCTACGTGACTCGGCGGCGCATCCGCTTCCGGCGGTGCGCCGCACATGCGGCTCACAGGCAAGAAAGGAGAGGACGGTGAAAGGACATTGGAAGAACTCGTCAGGCTCGCCGCGCAGCCCATCGCCTACATAGGCTGCACGGTCATCTTCCTCGGCATCCTCTACCTCGGGATGAATCTGAGGGACGGGGCGCGAGCGGGAGGCGGCGAACTGCGGAAGGCCATCGCCATGATTGCCGCCGGTGCCGCCGTGACCGGGTTCGCGGCCATCTACGGCTTCACGGGCTTCTGAGCCGCGTGGGGACCCACCATCAATCAACCAATCCAGAAAGGAAGTAAACAACTATGCTCGATAACGCAGTGCAGATGCTCACGCAGGGCGTGACGTTCCTCGGCGGCGTACTCGTCGTCTTCGGCCTCATCAACCTCGGCATGACCATCAAGGACGGCATGCAGGGCGGCGGAGGCCAGCTCTCCGGTGCCATCGCCATGATTGTCGGCGGTGCCATCGTCGTGGGTGCCGCCATCTACTTCGGCCAGCTCAACACCGGTTGGGCGGGCGGACTTTAGGAAAGGGGCGGTGCCTATATGCTATCCGTAGCGGTACATAAGGACATCGCCGAGTACCAGCCCAAGGTCGTGGGCAAGATGACCGGGCGCACCCTCGCCTCAATCGCGGGGGCGCTCGGTTGCTCCGTCCTAACCGGCCTCTACATCTATTTCGTGTTGGGCTGGAACGTCGGCGACAACATGATGCTCATCTACGCCGTGAGCCTCCCGTTCTGGTGCTGCGGCTTCATCCGCCCGAAGGGGATGCCCTTCGAGCGGTTCGCCGTCCTATGGCTCAAGGCCAACTTCGGCGTGGAGCGCATCTTCTACACCCCCTCGATGCAACTCAGCGGTCTCGTCGGCCCGTCCGATGGGAAGAACACCAAGAAAGGAAGGGTCTATGGGAAACACTACCGAAAGCAATGCAACCTCAAGGGAATCGAAGCCTACTCCCCCCGTGCAGGACGCGTCATCGGCTGACACCGAGGCGAACTTCGACATCGAGCAGTTCGTCCACACCTCCGGGGAGGGGTTCGGCAAACGACCGCCCCATGGATGCCGATAACGGCTCGGTCGATGTGGCGGCGCTCGGCTCCGTCGCCGGTACTCCCACCGTGGCTGGCAAGAAGATGTCCCGCAGGGAGAAGAAGCAGGCCAAACGGGAGGTCGCACGCCTCAAGAAGGAGGCGAAGCTGGCCGAGAAAGAGGCCCGCAAGAGCTACACGTCCGTGAAGTCCCAACTCAAGGACCGCGACAAGGAACTCACCTCGAAGACGGCGGACGCACGCCGCAAGCGCGAGGGCGCGAAGGACGTGGTGAACTACATCGGCTACAACCGCATGTACCAAGACGGCATCTGCGAGGTCGAGGAGGGCCTGTTCTCCTCCTCCATCTCCTTCGGCGACACCAGCTACCACTCCGTGCGCGACGAGCAGCAAAAATCCATGTTCTCCGCGCTCACGCGACTGTATGACCAGTTCGGCGCGAACACGCTGGTCCAGATGAGCGTCATCAACACGCCCCTGCTCAAGGAGGAGGTCGGCAACCGCAAGTTCTTCGATGTCGCCCGTCAGGGCAACGACGCCGCCCGCAACGACGCGCAGGTGTTCAACGACATCCTGAACGACAAGGTGCGCGAGGGCGTTTTCCAACATCCGCCGCAACCGCTACCTGACCTATTCGGTCACCGCCGAGACGGCGGACGACGCGGCTCGCCAGCTCTCCCGAATCGAGACGGAATCCAGCCGCATCTTCAATTCCATGGGGTCCAAGGCCCACCTGATGAACGGCACCCAGCGGTTGTCGGTCATCCATTCGCTCTTGAATCCCTACAAGCCGTTCTACTTCGACTACCAGAAGGACATCTCCGCCAAGCGCGTGCAGACCACTAAGGACTGCATCGCCCCGACGCAGATTGACTGGCGACCGGACGGCATGTTCAACGACTGCTTCAAGCTGGACAACGGGGTGTATGGTCAGGTCTTGGTCATGAAGAAGTTCGGCTCCGAGCTTTCCGACCGTGCGCTCGCGGACATCGTTGACCTTCCTCTTCCCATGGCGGTCACGTGGTTCGTTCAGCCCATGGACAAGTCCAAGGCCATCAACTTCGTCCGCACTCGAAGCGCATGGATTGACAAGGAGATTATCGAGGAGCAGCGCAGCGCCGTGAACAAGGGCTACGACTTCTCCATCCTGCCGCAGGAGCTTAAATATTCCAAGGAGGAGACAGAAGACGTTCTCGACCACTTGCAGAACAAGAACCAGCGCCTCTACGTCTTCACCGGCCTTATCTACACCTACGCGGAGAGCAAACAGCAGCTCGACGCTCAGGTCATGCGCATCATCTCCACCGCGCGGCAGAACTCCATCGAGGTGGACACCTACGACTACCGGCAGCGCAGGGGACTCAACTCCGTGCTGCCCCTCGGCCACAACCATGTCGAAATCAGCCGCATGTTCACCACCGCGCAGGTCGCCATCCTCGTGCCCTTCGCCACGCAAGAGCTTGACGATGCGGGCGGCAACTACTACGGCCAGAACAAGCACTCCCGCAACCTCGTCATGTGCAACCGCAAGAAGCTGACCAGCCCCATGGGCTTCGTCTGCGGCAAGACGGGTTCTGGCAAGGGCATGTTCACCAAGACCGAGATGACGGGCACCATCTTCTCCAACCCCACGGATGAGATTTACGTCATCGACCGCGCCGGTGAGTACACGGCCATCGCCGAGCGCTACGGCGGCACCACCTACCACTTCGGTGTGGGCACGAATACGTTCCTGAACCCATTCGACACGGTGTCCGTGGAGCACATGCCGCGAACCGAGCAGATTGCGTTCAAAATCGACGCGATGCTGGCGCAGGCGGGTGCCTCCGCAGCCGAATCCGGTCAGTCCCTCTCCGAGGTTGACCAGTCCATCATCCAGCGCTGCGTGGAGCTTGCGTTCCAGCGTGCCGAAGAGCGCGGCGACGGCCTTCCGCCGACCTTGCAGGACTTCTACGACATCGCCCTTGAGCAGCCCGAGCATCAGGCGCAGACCATCGCCCTTCGCTATGAGCGGTTCGTCAAGGGTTCCATGGACTTCTTCAACCGTCAGTCCAACGTGGACTTCAACACCCGCATCGTGGACTTCAACCTCAAGGACCTGCCGGATTCCATGCTGGTCTTCGCCCTCATCAACGTCTGCGAGGCTGTGCGAAACCGCATGTACTTCAACGCGAAGCGCAACGTCCGCACATGGCTCTACGTCGAGGAGATGCAGTCGCTCTTCGCCTACCCGACGGTGCTCAACTACTTCTCGCGCTTCTCCAACGAGGGGCGCAAGTTCGGCCTGCTGCTGACTGGAATCACCCAGAACGCGGTTGCGATGCTCAACAACGAGGCCGCGCAGAACATCGTGCTTAACGCCGACTTCATCATGCTGCTCAAGCAGTCCCCGCTCGACCGCATGCGCTGGGTGGAGCTGCTGAACCTCTCCGAGCAAGAGGAGGAGTGCATCGACGAATCCGCCGAGGCCGGTGACGGCCTGCTCATCGCTGGCAACGCGCGTGTTCCTATTCGCGGAAAGTTCCCGTCGGGCAACGTGCTCTACGACCTGTTCAGCACCAACCCCAACGAGACCAAGGAACTGAATATCGGTTCCAAGAAGAAGGACGGCAAGGTCATCTAAGCCGGGAAAGGACGGTGAACGTCAATGAAGCCATCTGATTTCGTATCGACATCCGGCCAGAAGCAGGACATGTCGCAATCCCTGTTGCAGACGGAGATGACGGATGCCGTCAACACCGGCATCGTGGACCGCGCCGACAAGAGCGAGAAGTCGTTGAAGAGCGGCCTTTACTCAGTCGGCAAGAAGACCTCGACGGGCGGTGCCGCCAGCGCCGCCCTCGCCGCCGTCACAAGCAGGCGCAAGGGAAAGGTAGATGCGGATGGGAAGGCGGGTGCCGCTGCCTCCGCGCTCGCCAGCGGCGCGACGCATAAACTTCTCGAAGGTTCGGAGCTTGAGGGCGTCGATGACGCCTACCATACCGTAAAAGGGGCGAGCCGCGCGGCAAAGGCAATTGGAAACAAGTTGAGCGGAAAAGGTTCGCTTAATCTAAAAGGTTCCTTGAAATCCGCTGGAAAGGCCGCTGGACGCGGAGCGGTAAACAACGCCCTTGAAGGCTCCGAGCTTGAAGGAGCGGACACTTTTTACGATGTTGGTAAAGCTACCTACCATACCGTCCGTGGAATAAAAAAACGTCTAAGCGGAAAAGACGCTCTCTCATCGGAAAAGAGCCTCGGCAAGCTCTCTGAGAAGAAGTCGGCCAAGAAAAATGCAAATACAATCGAGGCAAAGCGCAAAGCACAGGCATCCGCTTATTTCAAGCGAGAAGTCTATTCCACCGCCGAGAAAGCGAAGACCGCTGCGACTGCCGCGAAGGGCAGTGTATCCGTGCATAAGGGCGCAGTTCAGGGATTGATGGCACCGCTGGGGGCAGTCGCCGCACCGGTACTCGGAATCATAATTGTTTTCGTTTTAGCCATCGTCCTCATCACAACTGCCATTTCCGGTGGTGACGAGGACAGCAGTAATTTCGGTAACCTCAGCGGAGTGCAGTTGGAAGTTGCGCAGGCTCTCTCCGATGCAGGACTCGGCAATCCTCAGATTGCGGCGGTAATGGGAAACATCTCAGGGGAATCAGGTTGGAACCCGACTGCCGAATACCATGGTGCTGACGGTGAATACGGTTCGGACTGTCCAATTCACAGACGCGCCAGCTCAGAATGTCTACAACTACACCGTCTTCGCGAACTGGTGCTCCGCAATACAAGACAAGAACAGCGCCGCCGTCCAGACCGAGTACTTCATGACGCGATTGCCGACCTCGTGGAACACCGCCTTGCATCGTGCTGGATATTATTACTCCGCCGCACCGCAATATAGCGGCATGGATGCGAGTTATGAGGCATGGTTATCGACAAGTGATGTTGGTTTCGCCACCTATTGTTTCATGGCCTGCTACGAAAGGCCAGCTGCTTGGGCTGCGAAAGACTCTTTTTCCAACACACGGCTTCCGGCCGCCCAATCGTTCTACGAACAGCTCACGAGCGGCGGTGGACAGGATTACAACGCCTCCGATGCCACCCAAAAAGCCATCGTGGATGCCGCCAAGCGCACTCCATCACCCGGTGCGGGTTACTGCGCCGCGTGGGTGTCCAACGTCTATGAGAACGCAGGACTCCCCCGCCCCGGCGGGAACGCCTGCTGCCAATACCTGAGCTTCTGCACCAGTACCGACCGCAGCCAATTGAAAGTCGGCATGGTCATCGGTGTGCAGCGCTCCCCGACCAGCAATAGCAACTGGTGCGGCGGGCATCTCGGGTACGGCCATGTCGGAATCTACATAGGAGACGGCAAGGTCATGGAGAATGTCGGACACATCGCGACCACCGACTTGGATAGCTGGATTGCCTACAACGGCCAGCTCAGCCAGCCCCGCTGGGGTTTCCCACCGGGTGTCCACTAACAGCAGAAAGGATGACTTGTATGGAAAAGATAAAGACACTGGTCTCACAGCATAAGAAGGCCTCCCTTCTCACTCTCTTCGCCCTCATCGTCTTCATCGGTTTCTCCGCCACGAGCGCCATGAACGTGGCGCGTCAGCGAGCCGCCGAGGAGGCGGCGAAGACGGAATCGTCGATGAGCAGGGCACGTCTGATGATGGAAAGGATGCCGAAGAGAAAGTCGAGCTTTCATCTTCTCAAAAGAAGCTCATCGACGGATACGATGATGAGACGAAGAAGCTCATCGAGACCTTGAGCGCAAGCGTGTTCTCCGCCAACAACGGCAGGAACACGCTCCGCTTCCACGATGACTATTACGTGGAGACTGTGAACGGCAAGGAACAGAACCATTCCTATGCCATCTCCACCGTCGAGTTCGGCAACAACGGCTCGGACAGCGAAATCGACCGCATCGTGTTCGAGACTGACACTGGTACCCACATCGCGACTTTCACGCTCGTCATCAGCGCCGATAATGCGTCTGCCGGTGAATGCACCATCGCCTCCACCTCCATGTTCAAACTCACAGATATGCCGTATGAGCGCAAGGACGCGGTGAAGGAAATCAACGTCACTGGACTCAACAGCGAAATCACGGAACTCCTCGGCGATACCGACGAGATGAAGAAACAACTGAGCGACTGGTGTTCCATCCACTTCCCCGTGGCGACCACCGCGACGTGGATTGGAACCTGTAACATCGACTACAACGAGGACACCATCTCGACCGCCTTCACCATCGGCGACGGCAACTCAAATGAGGCGACTGGAAATACCGGAGCCTCTGTATCCGTCACCTACAACCGCTCTGAGAAAAAATACAGCTTCTCGATGTAGGCAATAAGCTCAGGCAGAAAGGTGAAGTAATTGATATGAACGAAAATCAACTAACTATAAAAAGCAGGAACCGCAACTTGCATCACAGACACACCATCCTCAAGGTGCTTGCAATCACGCCGATTGTATCCCTGCTCTTCATGGCAACCCCCGTTGTCGCCCATGCCAGCATCTTCGGTGACATCTTCGATTTGAACGGATGGGTTTGCGGAATCCTACTCGGTTGGTCTAAAGGGCTTTTCGAGGGATACAGCGGCTTCATCGCAGCGCTCGGGGACTCGACTGGAATCACGGGAAATTTCGAGAACCTATTCAGCTCGACTGAGATTTGGGGGTTCGTGGAAAGTGTCCATCAGACAGTGGTGATTCCCCTAGCCGAAAGCATCCTTGCCCTCTTCATGCTCGTTCAGCTCGTCAAGGTCAGCCAGCGCATCGATGCTACCAGCACGTTGCCTGCTGTGAAGGACATCGTGTTCCTAGCAGTCACATACGTTCTCTTCCATTGGCTCATCATCAACTCGCTCGATATAATCACCGCCATCTTCAACGAGTTCAACAAGATAGCAAATGAGTTCATTCCCAGTGCGACGAATCCCAAGCCGTTCGAGGACATAGGTGAAATCAAGGGCGAGGACATGGGTGGTTGCTTCATCCTCTTGCTGTGCGGAGCAATCTGCTGGCTGACAGGTCTTGCCGCAACCATTGTGTCCACCGTAGTCGTGATGGCTCGCGCTGTGCAACTTTACGCAATGGCCGCGTTCTCTCCCATTCCTCTCTCATTGCTGGGATTCGATGAAACACGGCAGATGGGCATCGGCTTCCTCAAGAACTTCTGCGCCGCTGCCCTCGCCGGTGCTGTCATGCTGTTCCTGATTTCAGCCTACCCGTATATGGTGACCGCCGCGTCCCTAAGCACATCAAGCCTAAGTGCCATCGCCGCTGGCGGATATGACGGTGTAGCGGTGATTGTCGATTGGATTTGCGTTTGGGGTTTTCCTGCTCATCTACGCCCCTCTTTCAAAGTGCGGGCGGTTGGGGCAAAAGGAAAATTCTGGGGAGGCTAAAACCGTTTTATCAAAAAAAATAGGCACCATATACCGAAAAGGGGGCGGACTCAGGTGCCGCCCCTTTTCCTTATAATTATAT
>ENA-OQBG01000157-OQBG01000157.1-human-gut-metagenome-genome-assembly--contig:-NODE-157-length-15344-cov-2.224289_pt1 | contig 15344 bp, 19 predicted proteins | sample MGYA00242746_ERZ504551 | MGnify/ENA primary metagenome ERZ504551 (study PRJEB26092, sample SAMD00036289) | human gut metagenome | host: Homo sapiens | study: EMG produced TPA metagenomics assembly of... | reverse complement strand
TTTCCCCGGAGTTTTTTTTTATGTACTCCGGGGAAAAAATTATGCTATAATCAAATAAAAAACTTATTTGCTGCTTTTGATATATCTTTCTTAAATATAACAATTCTCGTACTGGTGTGCCGACAGGTTGACGCAAGATTGTTTCAAGAATCAAACTTGTCGCACACTAGAAACTTGCTATAGAGATCAAAGCAGCAGGAAATCTTAATAATAATTTCTCCAGACTATATATTATGATACTGAGGTCAAAAGCTATTCAGCCCTGGCCTGATATCTGTAAATTGCGATAAACAGTTACACCCGAGATATTATTATGAACCCAAAAGGAGAGCTATATATGAGAGCTAATAATCTTACTCTGCTCACAGACCTTTATGAACTTACTATGATGCAGGGCTATTTTAAGAACCCAACAAACCAGACTGTTATCTTCGATATGTTTTACCGTACCAATCCATGCGGAGGTGCATTTGCCATCACTGCCGGACTGGAACAGATGATTGAATATATTGAGAATCTTAAATTCACAGATGAAGATATCAAATATCTCAGAAGCCTGAATATTTTTGAAGAGGACTTCCTTGAATATTTAAGCAACTTCCGTTTCACAGGTGATATCTATGCAATTCCTGAGGGAACAGTTGTCTTCCCAAGAGAACCGCTTGTCAAAGTTGTAGCACCTATCATGGAAGCTCAGCTTGTAGAGACAGCAATCCTGAATATCATCAATCACCAGAGCCTCATTGCTACCAAAGCAGCCGCGTTTGCTATGCTGCAAAGGGTGATGCGATCATGGAATTTGGTCTGCGTCGTGCCCAGGGACCGGATGCAGGTATCTTTGGCGCACGTGCCGCAATCATCGGTGGATGTGCCGGTACTTCTTGTGTTCTCACAGGCAAATGTTCGACGTACCGGCTTGGAACTCACGCACACAGCTGGATCATGAGCTTCCCGGATGAATATACCGCATTCAAAACCTATGCCAAACTTTATCCGAATGCCTGCACCTTACTGGTAGATACCTATGATGTCCTGAAATCCGGTGTACCAAATGCAATTCGTGTATTTGAGGAAATGCGCGAAGAAGGCATTCCGCTTACCAAATACGGTATCCGTATCGACAGTGGTGATCTTGCCTACCTTTCCAAAGAAGCATATAAGATGCTTGCTGCTGCCGGATTTGACGATGCAGTTATTTCCGCTTCCAGCGATCTGGACGAATATCTCATTGAGAGCCTGAAGGCTCAGGATGCCAAGATTAATTCCTGGGGTGTCGGAACACGACTGATCACCGCCAACGATAATCCTGCATTCGGCGGTGTATACAAACTTGCTGCTGTCAAAGATGCAGACAGTACCGAATTTACACCTAAGATCAAGCTTTCCGAAAACACAGAGAAAGTAACCAACCCTGGAAATAAAACCGTATATCGTCTCTATAATAAGAAAACCGGAAAAATCAGGGCAGATCTTATCTGCCTTGCTGATGAAAAGCTTGATGCAGACCAGAACATGGTTCTCTTTGATCCAATCGATACCTGGAAAAAGACAAAAGTTCTCGGCGGAACCTATGAAGTACGCGAACTTCTCGTTCCTGTCATCAGAGAAGGTAAACGGGTCTATGAATCTCCATCTGTTATGGAACTTCGCGAATACTGCCAGAAAGAGCAGAATACTCTCTGGGATGAATCCAGACGTTTCGTAAATCCTCAGAAAGTATATGTAGACCTTTCTCAGAAACTCTGGGATCTGAAAAAAGATCTTCTGGAAGAAATGAGTGAGAAAGCTCTCGACTGAGCATAAACTCAGATTAAGAGTAACAAAACAGACAAGTCCCCGGCTCCAACCGCAAAAATCAACAGGCAGTTGAAGCCGGGGACTTACTTTTGATTCAGTTAAAACATATGCTGACATCACAGATTTCGCTTTTAGTCCCAACTCTCATATTCGGTCCAAAAAGCCCTACACCGGATGTAACGATATTATGCATATTTCCTTTTTCAGATAACCACAGGGATTTTCCCAGAAGAATCTGATCACAATATTTCCCGGAAATACCTGTCCGTCATGGGTATGTCCGCAGAGATCTCGTCCACACCTGTATCCGCCAGTTCCTGAAGTTCTCTCGGCTCATGATCGATAACCAACACTGGCAGTGACACATCCATACCCTCTATGATTTCCTGCGGAGTCTTTCGTTTATCAATCCCCCGTCCCGGACGCTCATAATCTGGTCTGCCATACAGATAAAAGGAATCATCAATAAGCACATACTCATCTCTCAGAAGCGTAATCCCCGCTTTCTCCAGAAACTCATCCATCTCCGGGGTACTCTCTTTCTTTTCCTTACTGCCAAAGGTAAATCCCGCCAGAATCTTTTCCTGAATATCGTGGTTTCCGTAACATGCATACACACCATACTTTGAGCGGATCCCTCTCAATATCTCCGCCAGTTTTTCCGGATCATCCAGTGCCTCATATTCATTGTCAAAAATATCTCCTGCCACTACCACCAGATCCGGTTTCTGCTCATTGATCTTCTCTGTCATCTGCTCCATCTGCTTGCATCCAATATTATATCCCAGATGAAGATCTGCGACCAGAACCACCTTTAACTCCTTCATATTTCCTGCCTTTTTATCAACAGAAATATTGTACTTCGTTGTATGTATATTTCCGGCACTGAGCACTCCGTAAATACTGACTGTTGAAATGATCACCGCACAGACAGCTCCCACAACAGCAGTTCCCATATTACTGAAAAGCAATTCTCTCCCCCGGAAAGGCAAAATTTTTAAGAGGATATTTCAGTAACAGTCTCAATCCATCCGCGATTCCCAGAGTCATAAGTGTATACATCAAAACACCGAGCCAGTAATTACTCAGAAGCTTCATAAATCTCCTGAATCCTGATGCAGGTGCCATAAATGCGATCAGTATACTAAACACTACAAATAAATATACAAGTCCAATCCCCCTGCACACCCACACATTCTGAAAAACCGTATGCAATACCTGAAACCAGTGCAGGCTGCGAAGCAGGATATACACGCATACCAACAGATAAAACGGTGCCAGATATATTGCAGCCATATAATATGTCTCCTTTCCAACTCTCATTGCCATAACAATTTCATTACTATAATAATTTCATTACTGTAACAATTCCAGAAAATCATAACTGCTTCTTATTATACAAAAAAGAATCCTCAGCCGCCACTATAAGCTGCTGAAGATTCTATTAATTTTACTGTTCCATCTGTCTTCCCAGAAATCCGCTTGCCGTTCTGATGAGCATCTTCTCTGATTCACCCATCACATCCCTTTCATTCTTTCCCAGTAAAAGCACAGATCCTATTGTATCTCCTGCACTGATAATAGGCTGCATGATCTGGGAATACAAAGGTTCTCTCTGTTCCTCAGTCACAGGTATCCTGCTTCTGTCATTTCCGTTGGCAAACACAGAGCTTCTCTCCGTAATTGCATCTTCCAGAGCTTTGCTGATAGGTTTTCCCACATATTCCCTGCTTCCCTGTCCCGCAGCAGCCACCACCTGATCGTGATCTGTGATACACGCTACCATCCCGCTTGACTGTGCCAACGCCTCTGCATATTCCTTTGCAAAAACATTCAGTTCTCCGATAGGGGAATACTTTTTCAGAATAATCTCCCCCTCCCGGTCAGTAAAATCTCCAGTGGTGTCCCCTCTTTTATCCGCAGCGTTTTTCTGATCTCCTTAGGAATGACCACACGCCCCAGATCATCTATGCGCCGAACAATTCCTGTCGCTTTCATGCACTTTTCTTCCTCCTGTTTTTCCTTTTATCGAAGTTTACTGTCTTTGTACCCTTCAGTTTCCATATCATGTGTTGTATGGTTATTATGTGGAAAAACAGGCAGAATATACATTTCTGTATTTACAAAAAATGCCATTTAACCATAATCAGGCGGTTAAACCTGAGTAAAAAAAGAACCCCTTCACCAGGCAGTATCAATCTCTGCTTAAAGTGAAGGGATTTCCTCATCCATCGTTATTTATTTTACACGATAACCTTCGCAACTGCAAGACCATAAACTTTAAGTTTATCGCTGCCATTGCCATAAATCCAACTGATCTCGCCTTCCGGTACGGGAATGCTTACAGCTTCTGTTCCGAAATTCTGATAAATATAATATTTCTCATTTTCACACTCTCTCACTGTAATCTCCAGTGCATCCGGGATTTCTTCTTTGATTCCGCAGGAAACGCCGCTGTCTTTGAGCACTTTTTCAAGGAAGTCTCCATAGAATTCTTTATCAGCATCTGCTGCCACATACCATGCCTTACCTTTGCCATATTCATTCACTGTCAGGCAGGAATAGCCTTCATAGAAATCACTTCCGTAGGTCATTAAAGTACGTGCTCCGCGAAGCTCCACAAGGTCGCACAGATATTTACATGTATAAGTCTTATCCAGTCCAAGTTCATTGCCAGCCACAGGAACAAAAGAATTTTCTTCCCAGTCATAAAGGCCGTCAATTTCTGTGCTTCTGATTCCCAGTACATCCATCAGTCCATGTGGTGTTCCTTCCAGATAACACCTGTCTGTATCATCTGCAATTCCGGACCAGTAACTTGTGATCAATGTACCGCCGTTTTCCACGAATGAACGAATCTTTTTGGCAAAACCTTCCTTGAACATATAAACCATTGGAAGAGCCAGTACTTTATATTTATCCAGTTCACAGGTCATATCGATCACATCCACATTGACGCCCTGCTTACGGAAACCTCTGTAGAATTTCAGCATTGCTTCCAGATAATGAAGCCCTTTATTTCTGGGTCCCTGGCTGTCCTCCATTGCCCACTGGCTGTCCCAGTCATAAAGCATGGCAACCGAGCTGTTCACAGTTGTTCCTGCCAGTTCTTTTAACTCTTTCAGAACTTCTCCAACCCTGGAAACTTCTTTAAACACTCTTGTATCATTTCCACCGTAATGATCGATCACTGCTCCGTGGAACTTCTCAGAAGCACCTCTGCTCTGGCGAATCTGGAAATAGAGAGCACCTTCTCCGCCATGTGCAATTGCCTGCATGGACTGTGCAAAAAGCATTCCCGGTTTCTTTAACTTGCTCACACTCTGCCAGTTTGTAGAAGTCGGGCAAGATTCCATCTGGAAGAACGGCTTTCCTTTCAGAGAACGCATCAGATCATGGCACATACCATTGTCATAAGCTGTATCGATCACTGCTTCTTTTATGCCATGTCGGATAAGTATCCCAGGAAACCACATCAATCTCTTTTGCAATCTTAAAATAATCTAAACCACCAAAATAATACATCAGATTAGCAGTAGTCGGAAGTGTGCTTCCTCCCTCTCTCAATGCTGCAATCTCATGATGAATGAAATCCGCTGTCTGATGAGTAACAAATCGTTTCCAGTCCAGATTCAGTGCATGAAGCTGTGTCTCACCAATCTTAGACGGACTCTCGATCTGGTCAAAGCTGTTATAAGTATGACTCCAGAAAGTGGTGCACCACTTATCATTCAGATTTTCAATAGTCTGATATTTCTCTTTCAGCCAGTTACGAAATGCTTTCTGGCACAGCGGACAATGACATTCTCCTCCATACTCATTTGAAATATGCCATAGGATCACGCCCGGATGTGTGGCAACCTCCTGTGCCAGTTTCTTATTGATAATATGTACCTTCTCTCTGTAAACAGGAGACGTATAACAATGATTATGTCTGAATCCAAATAATGCTCTGCGACGTGTCTCATCTACACGGAGCACCTCCGGATATTTATCTGCCATCCATTTGGGTCTTGCACCTGAAGGTGTAGCCAGAATTGTAGAAATTCCTCTTTTATAAAGCTTATCAATGATTTCCTGCAGCCATTCAAAATGAAATACACCTTCTTCCGGCTCCAGTGTGGACCAGGAAAAATCCCAAGGCTTACTACATTACAGCCAGACTCCTCCAGCATATCAATATCTTTTTCCAGAATATCCGGTCTCTTTAACCACTGTTCCGGGTTGTAATCACCGCCATGGAGCAGCTTATCTGTTCTAAAGTCCATACTTGTTCTCCTCTTAATTCTCTATTCTCAGTCGTTTTCTTTTTCACTATCATATTTAATACTCTATCCAATTTCAAAACACTCTCTTCTCGCTGCTCATTACTTTTCTCAGTTAAAGCAGACGGGATTTGATTTCATTCTTCTTACAGAATATAGTTTGCAATTACTCCAAGTTTGTTTGCGCAACCGATTGTTCATATTTTTAGTATATTCCTTTATATTAATAAAGTCAATTAGCCATTATTATCTAATTTCGAATCTCTTTTTGTCATATCACACAATTCATGACTGCTTTTTCATTTTCTACTGTGTTGACTCACGCAGCATCACCTGATAATTCAGTGTCAACGTATCCTCCAGTGGCTTCTCTCCCAGGATGTTCAGTAATTTCGCACATGCCATCTTTCCCAGTCTTACCGTATCAAAGCGTATACTGGTAATCGGTGGATTATTATATTCCAGATTCTTACTGTCATACATACTGGCTATTTTATTTCTGCAGGAACCGATATTTTCTTTTCCCTCAGACTGCTCAGACACATGCTGCAGATCACATCATCCATACAGACAATACCATCCGCGCCTTCTTCAAGCAGTCTCTTCACAGCATCAGATACTGCTGCCTGATTATCCGTATCCATGAAGATCAGATTTTCGTTAACAGAAACTCCCATTTCCTCATGTGCTTCCAGAAAACCCTGATATCTGCTTCCGGTAACATTATAGGACTGATTTCCACCCAGAAGTGCCAGATTCCGAAAACCTTTCATCAACATAATACTTGTCAGTTCTTTTCCGGCTTCCTGGTTCTTGTTATCTACAAACGGAACTTCCGGATCTGAAGACGGGCCGATCAATATATATGGTTCCTTACAGTTCTTCAGATATTTCTGTACCTTGGAACTTACCACTGCTCTGCTTACAATGATCCCGTCGACTTTTCGATTTGCCTCCAGTCTCTGTATCTGCGATACATCTGCTCCATCAATCATAGAAATAATAATATCATACTCATAGGAGGAAGCCATCTCACAGATTCCATTCATACAGTCTTTAAAAAAAAGAAACTCTGTGGCAACATAATCCTTCGGCATCAGCAGTGCAATATTATAAGTTTTACGCTGTGCCAACCCTTTGCCACAACATTGGGTCTGTAATCATGTTCTTTTATAAATAGCCCGTACTCTGTCTCTTGTAGCCTGACTGATTCTTCCCTTTCCTGAAATAGCACGTGATACCGTAGTCTTACTTACCCCAAGCTCCCGGGCGATATCTTCTATTGTATATATCTTCTTTTCTTCTGTTTCCATAAAATACCCCACTTTTGCGCAACCACTTGATTATTTTCTATAAAATAACAAAATACTCAAGCACTTACAAATAACTTTTAAAGAAGATATACCGGCAGTTCTTCATTAATATGAACAGAACCCTTTGCTGTTTTTTCTTTTCTTCTGTAACAGATATTGTTTCCGGTTTCTCTGCCTCTTTTGTAGATACAACGGGCTTCTTTACGGTTTTCCCGGCACCTGCATTTGCTGCACGCCGAATACTCTCCCTGCCTACTGACATAATTCCATGACCTCCTCTGCCAATCTCGTATATTCCCTGGCACTTCTGCTTGATTTTTATATTCCACAACCGGAATACTGTTATCCTGTGACCATTCTACAGAGCTGTCCACTCTGATGATCTGCTCAAATACATGAATATCCTCAAGTTCATACAATGTTTCCATTGTCTGTTTATAATAACTCTTTCTTGTATCTACCTTTGTCACTGCAATTCCGGCAACTTCCAGTTCCGGAGTAATCTGCTTTACTTCATTAAGAAATTCAAACATATTCGCAAGTCCGAACATTCCCCCATGGACTTGCCTCAACAGGAATAATTACCCGGTCTGATGCACAAAGGATATTCATCACCCAACCACCCAGCGTAGGAGGTGCATCAATCAGAATATAGTCATAATTTCCTGCATCCTTTATCTTCTGAATGCATTTTCGCAGGATAAATTCTCTCTGCCATTTTGTAAAAAGTTCATATTCTATAGAACTCATCAATGTAGACGATGGTATCAGATCCAGATTTTCGTAGGGAGTATGTACCACATAACCGCTGAGCTCTTCCTGTTTTCCGATTGCGCAATACAGATTCTTCTCTCCTTTCGCCTGCTCCAGCACCCAGTTCTCCGGAAAAAAAGCAAGAGAAAGATTTAACTGCATATCTCCATCGATCAGAAGAACCTTTTTCCCTGCCTGAGCCATCGCCGCTCCAAGGTTTGAACAGGTTGTGGTTTTTCCACTTCCACCCTTATTATTTGTAAACATATCGTTATGGTTTTTCCCATGGAACTGTCTCCTTTACCACTTACTTTACTTGTATTATAGGAGATTTATCATATAGATTCAACTGTTTTCCTCATCTTCGCAACCCTGTAACTCATTTGCATTGCCGGACAAACATTTCTTTGATTTCCAAAATAACTGCCTTGATTTTTGTTTTTTGTGTTATAGTATTTATATACTTGATATATAGTTTTTAAAACTATGTTATATTGTTTTCATTGTATTTATCTGAATGAATGGAGGCGTTTTTATGAAATTTAAATTAAAAGATCCCGGAAGTGCGATCACTCATGGTATTGCCCTTCTTCTCGCTGCAGTCGGAGCAGTTCCTCTTATTATCAAGGCAGCGCGTTCTTATGATGTGCTCCATATTGTTGCTTTAAGTATTTTTATCCTTACCATGGTTCTGCTCTATGCAGCCAGTACCATTTACCATTCTGTAGATTCTACAGAGAAGGTCAATCGACGGCTGCGAAAAATGGATCACATGATGATTTTTGTGATGATCGCCGGAAGCTATACTCCTGTATGCCTAATCGTTCTTCATAACCGCATTGGATATATTCTGTGCGCGCTGGTATGGAGTATTGCAGTCCTCGGCATTATCTTAAAGGGCTGTTGGATTACCTGTCCCAAATGGTTGTCCTCTGTACTGTATATCGCCATGGGCTGGCTGTGTGTACTGGCATTTGTTCCAATCTTCCATGCACTCCCACGTGCAGGATTTGACTGGCTTCTTGCAGGCGGAATCATTTATACCATCGGTGGTGTGATCTATGCATTAAAAGTTCCGCTTTTTAATTCCAGACATAAGAATTTTGGTTCCCATGAGATCTTTCACATCTTTGTTATGCTTGGAAGTGCCTGCCATTTCATTGTCATGTACTTTTTTGTTGCTCCACTACCTGTATAACCGTCAATTTGCCAATAAACAAAACAAGGGGTTGCAGCACCGGATTTTTTCCGGTGCTACAACCCCTTAACAATACAATTTTCTCTGCTGCAGCATAATCCCTGCAGGAAAGCTTTTATATTACACAGCTACTCTTCTTTCCGGATACAATCCATAGGATCCATATCCCACGCCAAAATATCCATAATAGCTCTTCGCCTCTGCGAACAGCGGATCATATACTCTGCCTCCGATTTCAGCCCAGCAATGACCGCTTCCGTCAGTTGCCGTTGTATCTACGCAGACATAAACATTCTTATATCCAAGAGCCTTTGCAAGATAGGCAAACGAACAGGCATCTGAGAAACAGTCCCCGCCTTTTCCGCTCAGTATCAGATAATCGTTTGCATATAACGCAGGCCATGCAGTCTGATTATAAAATATTCTTCTGGTATCGTAATAATGCTGATACATTACCCATCTGAAACAGGTTTCAAATTTCTCACTTTTTGACATACTCGGTTTTGTGATCTTGCTGACAACATCCTTTGCTCTCTGCAAAGTCTCATACTCATACGCTTTGGTGGAATTCATTTTCTTTCCATTTGGATAATAAATCGTCTTTCCTTTTTTCCAGGCTTCCAGAATTCCCTTTTCTGTACAATAATAAATTGTATTTCCAACTTTAACTGTTTTCGTTCTCAGAACACCCTTGTCACTGAAATAGTAATATTTTCCGCTGATTTTCTTAACGCCACTGTAACGTATTCCATTGGAACCAAAATAATATTTCTTGTTATTGTATTTGATCCATCCGGTTTTCATAAATCCTTTTGGACTGAAATAATAAACTTCACCATGGATTTTACGCATTCCTGTAAGATACTGTCCATCTTTAAAATATTTCTTATTTTTGTTCCATACTCATACCAGCCGTTTTTCGCCTCCGGTATGGGTGTTGGTGCAGGTGTCTCGATTGGTGTTACATCCGGAGCCGGTGTTTCAATCGGGATCGGTGTTACAGTAACATCCGGTACTTCTGCTGCCATGGCCGGAACACTGCCCATCACACATACTGCGCATACTGCAAGCCATTTTGTCATCTTTTTCATTTTCTCTTATCCTCCTTATCTGACGGGTTCAGAAGCTCAGCAATTCCAGTTTTTTATTTCTGGTAAATTGTTTAATCTCATATTCACGTCTCATCGCTTCTTCTTTTGTTGAAAATCCTTCATAATATACAAGTGTAACCGGTCTTTTGGTCCTTGTATATTTTGCGCCGTTCTTTCCCTCGTTGTGTGCTTTCATACGTTTTTGTCAGACAGTTTGTCCACCCTGTATAAAGAGTCCCATCTGCACATTTAACAATGTAAGTATAATTCATCATAATCACCCGACAGTCATATATTATAATCAAGCAACTGTCTTATTGTCTGGAATTGCATTATTTGAAATTTTTTATAATTTATGTAAAGGACAACTGCTATCTTTTGCGGTCGTCCCTGTTTCTATAATAAACAGTCGGTTTAAAACACGTATATCATCCGGACACATATTCTTTCTGACAGCCAGATCTCTCAGCACCAGAAATACCAATATGTCAAAAAAGCAGGCAGGGAAACCGACTGCGGATTTCTTTCCCACCTGCTTTATTATACGTTTATTTTCTTATTTTGTGAATATCATTTTTCGAAGATTCCAGAGATTTCCCCTGAATTTTCCGCCTTTTACCTTTAGCTGCAAATCTTCACGATCCGGATAATATCTGGTTGAGAATACAATCTCTCCATCATTCAGATAAAGTTCCACTGCAGAAGTATCTGCAAGAATCCGGATATTGTTCAGTTCACTGACTTTCGCTTTCCGCTTATTTCTTCCTGCACCCGCAATTTCAGAAAATCCAATCTCCGCAATTTCATTTTCATATTTAAAGAGCATCTGTCCGCCCATACTGATCTGAAAACTTCTGTCTGTCACTGCAATATCTTCAATTAACAGATCAAAACCTTCATTTACTTCTACACGAACCTCAACAATTGATTTTTCATCATCAAGAATTGTTTTCTCTTTTCGGAGTCTCTCCAGTTCTTTTGCCGGATACTGGAATATTTTTCCATCCTTTACCTTCAGTTCCCGCGGTACGGTAAGACAATGCTGCCAGCCTTCATCAATGGTTTTATTGGTATATTCCTCCTCTGCATCCGGCATTCCCATCCACCCTATCAGAAGTCGCCTTCCGCTGTTATCTGTAAAAGTCTGTGGAGCATAAAAGTCAAATCCCATATCCCACTCACGAAAGTCTCTTTCATCTACAGAGCCATCCTCTTTTACCGGAAAATAGCCTGACTGATAGATATTCTGAAAACGAAATTCTTCCCTCTTCAAGCCCTGTGGTGATACAGACAGAAATTTCTTCCCGTCCAGTTCGAAATAGTCCGGGCATTCCCACATATAACCAAAAGCTTCCGGTGTGGTTATTATATGTTTAAATTTCCATTCTTTCAGATTTTCTGATTCATAAACCAGAACTGCACCTTTATCTCCCTTAAGACGTCCTCCAAGAACCATTAAATACCTGTCATTTTCTTTCCAGACTTTCGGGTCTCTGATATGACAGGTAAACTCTTCCGGATATTTTTTCAAAAAGAAAATTATCTCTTCTTTATCTCCGAAATGAATTCCGTCCTCACTTTCTACATGAAGCGTACTGGTCTCACGTCCTTCATTAATATAATCATAATCACCGTCAATCTTTACATTCCCGGTGAAAAACAAATGAAGTTTTTCACTCTCTGCCAATGCAGATCCGGAATAGACACCATGACAGTCATAAGGAGAATCCGGATAAAGAGCTGTCCCTTCGTATTTCCAGTCTACCAGATCTTCGCTTGTATAATGTCCCCAGAATTTCAGTCCGCCTTCCACATCAAAGGGAGCGTATTGAAAAAACACATGATATCTGCCTTTATACCAGCATAGTCCATTTGGATCATTGAGCCATCCGACCGGCGGCATCAGATGATGTCCAAGCCGGAATCTTCCTTCTGTCAGATCTGCGTTCTTTTCAATTACTTTTATATTTCTTTCAAGAACTTTAGTTAGCGTACTCATTTCACAATCTCCAATACTTTATCTGATGGTGTTACCGAATCTTCCGACAGAATTTTCACATCTTTATAATCATCCGAATTCGTTACAATAAGAGGAGTCGTCACATCGTATCCTGCTGCCTTAACTTTCTCCATATCAAAGGAAACCAGAAGCTGGCCTTTCTTTACGTGATCTCCATTCTTTACATGAGATGTAAAATATTTTCCATTCAATTCCACTGTATTGATCCCGATATGGATCAGAAGCTCCATACCACTTTTCCGTACTTAAACCAACTGCATGCTTTGTATCAAAAACAGTCTCAACCACAGCATCACATGGAGCAACAACTTCACCCTTCGATGGAATTACGGCAATTCCTTTTCCAAGTACTTCCGAAGCAAATGTAGCGTCATTTACCTGGGAAAGCAAAATCGCAGTTCCTTCTGATACACTATAAAGCACAGAATCATCTGCATTGCTTTTTTCTGTTGTTGATTTATCTCCCACAGCTTCAACACTTTCTGTCTTTTCAGAAACATTAGTGTCCTTATATCCAAACAACCAGGTAAGTACAAAGGCAGCACCAAATGCAATCACAAACATAAGAATATAAGAAACCGGATTATTCAGACAAAGAAGAATTCCAAAGATACCGGTTACGCCAGTTCCCGTAGCCCCCCAGTCCTGTAACAGATGCAAACAGTGCACCAAATGCACCACCAATACATCCCATCACAAAATGGTTTTTCCAAAGCGAAGGTTAACACCAAAGATCGCAGGTTCAGTAATTTCCCATACAGGCACTTAATGCAGACGGAACTGCCATTGATTTAATCTTCTGATCCTTTGTCTTAAGTGCTACTGCAAGAGTGGCTCCACCCTGTGCAATGTTCGCTGCAGAAGCAAGAGGCAGCCAGTAAGTAACTCCAAATTTAGACAACTGTCCAAGATCAATGATCGTGTACATATGATGAACACCGGCAACCACCGTCGGTGCATAAAACGCACCCATAATAAAACTTCCGATACCAAATGGCAATGCGATCAGCCACTGAATCCCATTCAGAAGTCCGTTCTCAACAGTAACAAAGATAGGTCCGATAATAGATAATGTCAGATATCCTGTTACAAAGACACTTACAAGCGGAGTAACAAACAGATCAAACATTGCCGGCACTACTTTGTGAAGTCTCTTCTCAATCTGAGCCAGTACCCATACTGCAATGATAACCGGAATTACATGCCCCTGATATCCGACCATATCAATAGAGTAAAGTCCAAACCATACTTTCTGAGTTGCTTTAACACCTTCTGTGGCAACTGTCCATGCATTCTGGAGATTCGGATGAATCATGATCATACCGATAACTGCACCCAGATACGGGTTTGCACCAAACACTTTAGCACCGCTGTATGCGATGAGGATTGGCAGGAACGTATATGCCGTATTACTGAAAAGCTGTGCAAATGTATAAATAGAACCGCTGGTATCAATATTCAAAAATCCATTGTTTACCATGAAGTTCAGTGCTTCCATAATTCCCATCAGGAAACCGCTTGCAACAATTGCAGGAATAATCGGCACAAAAATATCTCCAAGTGTCTTGATCAGTCTCTGCACCGGATTTGCCCTGGAAGCCGCAACTTTTTCAGCTCTTCTTTACTACTCTCAGAAACTCCTGCAATCCGGATGAACTCATCATATACTTTATTAACTACACCTGTTCCCAGAATGATCTGCATCTGTCCCTGCGCAAAGAAAACACCTTTTACACCTTCAATGTTCTCAACATATTCCTTATCAGCCTTTGAATTATCACTGATAACCAGGCGAAGACGTGTGGCACAATGAGCTGCGGAAATAATATTTTCTTTTTTACCGATATGGTCATATATCTCCTGTGCTGTTTTTCTGTAATCCATAATATCCTCCTTTTATGGAATCGTTCTCATATAAATGTACACTTCGAAATTCTCACATATTCAACAAATTTCACTTGTTAATCTTATAAAAATACCTTTTAACCTTAATATCATCTTATACCATTCCAAATTTACTCTGATATCTGATTATAACTCAGCAGATGTCTTGCACTCTCACGATATTTCTTATCTGATCACCAATATGTATTTCCTATGGATTGTATGTACTTTTATGAAATCGTTCTCATATATGCTATTATATCTGGGCGTTTTTTATTTGTAAATATGTAACATATCACAAATATTATATCCATTTTTTATATATTATTTCCAAAACACTCCCTTTAATATATGTAAATTAATATATGTAAATCCAATTATCCGGAAAAAAAGAACTCTGATGATTGCCTCAGAGTTCCTCTTTCATGTTCAGTCATATATTTCGGTGAGACTCTCTGAGTACCACCTTACATCCCATTTTATTTCTTTATGTACAGATGATGTTTCCTTAGATTCTATCAAATCTACCAGCACTTTTGCTGATTCCATTCCACTTGTCTTATAAAAAAATGTACAGTAGTCAGCTTTGGTTCTATGATCTTTCCCAGAAAACTGTCTCCCATTCCGGCGATCTGAACCTGTTGAGGAATCTGATATCCGTTCTCCTTCAGCCAATTTGCCGCTCCAACTGCCATGGTATCTGTTGCACAGATCAATGTATCTACATCGGGATGCTCCGTAAAAAGTTCTTTCGCTTTCTCATATCCTGACTCTAATGTGAAATTTCCGCATTTTACACATCCACTTTCCAATGTGATCTGATTTTCTCCAAGAACCTTCTCCACACCTGATTTTCGCTGCCTGCCAACTGCCTCATCTTTATCCGTAACTGTAATATATCCAAACTTCTTTCCTGTCTTCACCATCTGTTCAGTAAGATTTACAGCAGCCTTATAATCGTCCTGAAAAATACATGGATAACCATCCAGCTGTTGTCCAAGTAAAACAATCGGAACTTTAAAT
>ENA-OQBG01000156-OQBG01000156.1-human-gut-metagenome-genome-assembly--contig:-NODE-156-length-15497-cov-2.769356_pt1 | contig 15497 bp, 18 predicted proteins | sample MGYA00242746_ERZ504551 | MGnify/ENA primary metagenome ERZ504551 (study PRJEB26092, sample SAMD00036289) | human gut metagenome | host: Homo sapiens | study: EMG produced TPA metagenomics assembly of... | reverse complement strand
ATGTGATGGAAGACCGTATTCATTCGCATACAAATTGCCGCCTTACGGAGTTGCTGTATTCGAGTTTTAATTATATGAAGTCAGTGGCAAAAAACTTTTGATGCCTGCGGATAAAAATGCCGGGGAAGCGTTTGAAACTTCCCGGCATTTTTCGTTTTACTATACATCTTTATTAATGACTGTATTTAGTTGGAAGAACTGTCGGCTGAGGAATCAGAAGTATCGGAACCAGAGGCATCGGATTCACTGCTGTTTTGTGTGTTGCTCTGGTTATCAGACTGGTTATCTGTACTGTCATTCAATGAAGAATCATCAGCAGAGTTGTCTGTTGTGCCGTCATCTGAAGAATCAGCATCGTTGTTCATAGAATCGTTCTGTGTGTCGCCAGACGGCTCATCAGTGTTATCAGAGTTATCTTCTGTAATGGCATCATCGTTACTCTTGTCTGTATCGTCTTTCTTAGAATTGCTTCCACCGAACAGATCTTTGAAGAACTTCTTGATCTTGCCCCAGAATCCACTGTCATCACTGTTGTCATCCGAAGTATCATCCGAAGCGGCATCTGAACTGTCTGTGCTGTTGGAAGAATTGTCGGAAGAATCCAGTGTACTGTTAGTTACGACATCATCACCGAGTGCGCTGTCATCCGTGCCGTTAATGATTCCGCCATCTGAACTGTCATCCCCGCCGAAGATACCTTTGATAGAACTCCAGAGGTTGGAGAAGAATCCGCCACTCTTTCCGTCAATGTTATCTAATGTATTCTTCAGAGCTTTGACATCATAGTCATACTGGGAAATGTTTTTCATCAGATCGGAGATCTTGTCGATCTGTTCCTGTGTCAGCGTGACGTTGTTATCCTTGGCAGCGTTTTCAACTGCATTCTGAATGTCATCTGCATCCGTTAATTTGCCCTCGATCACATCTTTTTTTACATCGTTCATGACATTTTCCGCTTTGTCCTGGCCGATGTCATTGGCCAGGTCTCCTGTGGTGACAAGTTCATCGGTCGCAGCTGCTTTCTGATCGTCATTCAGAGTTGTTCCGGTGGCTTTCTCATAAGCCATCATGATACCTGTCAGTGCACCGGTTCCGGATACTTCGATCGGAGAAGCGGCAACGACATTACAGTTTTTAACACCGGATGTCAGAAGCGTACTGGAGATCATAGAGCTTGTAACATAAGTTAGGTTGGAAACCTTTACCTGGATTCCGCCGCTTGTGGTCGGTTCTACATAAGAACAGCTGTAGGTACGGGTACCGATTTGTTCGTCGGGAGCGACTCCTTCCAGATATTTTCTTTCGTCTGCATTGGTAACTTCGATGACTTCTGCTTTGTCAGATGAAGTTCCGAAATACTCATACATAGAATTCTTCTGTGAATCAGTCAGATTGCGCAGTGTTACAACTTTGGATGAATCTGCTCTTACAACCAGTGGTGCCGCAGTAGATCCAAGTACGATTGCCATGGCAACTGGTAATTGCTCTTTTAAATTTTTCATAATGCGTGGTGTGTTCACCATGCCCCTTTTTATTAAATATTTTTATCCCTGTTACTTTTTTAATATAACATAAAACAGTGTGTTTTCCTAGAAAATATAAATTAACTATTTCTAAAGATTTTCTGTAGATTGCGTCCGCATCTGCACAGTCAACAACTTCTGCAGGCGTGAGTCCAGCTCCTTTTGCGGTATCATTCCCTGCATGGTGGCAATCAGTTCTCGGTCTTTGAAAATGAGAAATGACGGAAGAAGAGCGGTCTGATATTGCGCAGCAAGAAGTGCGGATTCAGAGGTCTCTACTTCAAAAAGCAGATGCTGCCGAAATATTTCTTTTGATATTTCTTTTCCAGATCTTCTATGACAGGGCGCATCATTGCACATTTTCCACACCAGACAGCGTAGAACATGACTACAGCCAGTGTGGGATGCTCCGGTTCAGCCTTTGCCGGTGTATCGGAAGAAAACTGCCAGTGGTTCATCCGGCAGATATCAAAGTTCTGTGTCGTCAGATGTAACATAAGCTTCCACCCTTTCCCATAAGAAACAGGAGCATAAGATATGCTTTCTATTAATATATGAAAGGAAAGGGAAGAAGTGCAGGCAGACAGGGTCGGTATATAAGTCCGGATATTGCAGCGTGTTATCTGCGCTTTGCGATCAGTTTACAGATCGGATTGCCCATAGAAGAGAACTTGGCTTCATATTCAGTCATAATATTGCCCTGATTCATCGTACTGTCGTTATGAAGATCATAGGATAGCTGATCCAGAACGAAAAGTTCGGAAGTTTCAAGTTCTTCTACTGAAAAGTCAAAGAGCGGCCGGTTGTCGGTTTTGAATTCTACCGTTCCATCTGCGGTCAGGACCTGGTCATAAAGCTTGAAGAATTCATTGGAAGTCAGTCTTCTTCTTGCATGGCGGGCTTTCGGCCACGGATCGGAGAAGTTCAGGTAGATACGTGATACTTCTTCCGGGGCGAATACGGTTGGCAGGTCATTTGCATCCATACAGATGAACCGGATGTTGGCAGGAGCTTTCCCCTCTGCTTCCAGTTCCTGAAATTTCTCAACGGCACGCAGCAGAACGCTGGAATAACGCTCAATGCCGATGTAGTTGATCTGTGGGTTTTGGGCTGCCAGGGTCAGAAGAAACTGACCTTTTCCCATGCCGATCTCGATATGCAGGGGCTGCTCTTTTTAAACGTCTGGTTCCAGTCTCCGCGTAAGCTTTCCGGATCTTTCACAACTTCTTTGCAGGCTTCGAGAACGCTCTCTGCACGTGGTATATTTCTAAGACGCATACGTGTATTCCTCCTTATAATCACTGGATTTGCAAATCGTTCTTAGTTTAGCGTCTGTGCAGGAAAAAGTCAATGGAAGCAGAAATTGTCAGAAGAATTGAGAAGAAATAATACAATATATACAAAATAATTGTGGTAATTTAAAAAAATAGGTGTATTATTATAACATGGATAAAAAAATAACAATTATTTATTGTGAAATATGCGAAAAGGAGGGCGGCTTATGAACTCTGTAATTGAAAAATTGGCTGAAGTAGAGACGACGGCGGAGACGATCGTAGAGCATGCCAGACAGCAGAAGAGTGAAATTGAAAGACAGATACAGGAAGAAAGAGATCAATTTGACCGGGATCTGGAAGAAGAGACACAGAAAAAACTGGAGAAGATAAAAGAAAAGTCGCAGCAGGAAGTAGAGAAGGTCCTGGACCGGGAACGGAAGAAGAACCAGACTGCAATTGATGCGCTGAAGCAGGAATATGAAGAAAATCACGAGATTTATGCAGAGGAAATCGTAAGACATATGATCGAGGTGTAGTGTATGGGAAATGTGATGGCTTACAGTGGGATTACGACAAAGGTACGTGCAATGTCGGCAAAGCTTTTGACAGCGGAGGATTATGACACAATTGCCGGACTTGGGACAGTAACGGAAGCAATTTGAATATCTGAAAGACAAGACGGCATATGCACCTTATGTGAACCGGATGGACATTTCGCTGTATCACAGAGGAAATGTGGAGAAGATTCTGTATCAGTCTCTGTTCGATGATTATTCGAGACTCTTCCGTTTTGCCGGAATGAAACAGAAAACATTCTTAAAATTATACTGGAAACGTTATGAGATTGATCTGATCAATTATTGTCTGAGAATTGTGTTCAATCATTATGACAAGCCGTTTGACCTGGAATATAAGAAAGAGTTTTTTGACAGATATTCACAGATTTCCATTGACCGGTTGATAACTTCGAAAAATATTGATGAGCTTGTGGATAACTTACGGGATACGGAGTATTATGATGCACTTGCCAGAATTAAAGATTCCGGAGCGGGAACGCTTTTTGATTATGATCTGGCACTGGATCTGTATTATTTTTCCACTATGTGGAAAAAGGGAAAAAGGGTTCTGAAAGGGCATGAACAGAAGATATTTTTAAAAGATTACGGAACGAAGATCGACCTTCTGAATCTACAGTGGATCTACCGTGCGAAGAAGTATTATCATATGCTTCCGCCGGACATTTATTCGATGACGATCCCGATTCATTACCGGGTTCGTGTGGAAGAGTTCAAGAGCCTGGTAGAGACTCCTACACTGGAACAGTTCGAAACTGAAGTGGGAAAAACGTACTATGCGGGAAAGTATGATTATATGCAGGCAGATAAGACACTGGAACAGATGTACCGTGACTGTCTGCGGAAATTGTACCTGACCGATAAAAGGAATGATCCGTATTCGATCGCGATCGTCAATACGTATCTGTTCCTGAAAGAAGAAGAAATCTATAAACTAACGACAGCCCTTGAGTGTATCCGTTACGGTTTGACGAAGGGAGAGACATTAGGATACTTAGGAGGTGTGAATCAATGATTGTTAAGATGAAGTTCTTAAGCATCAGCGGACCGAAGAATGACATCGACCGTGTCTGCGAGGTGTATCTGTCGAAATACGAAATGCAGCTTGAGAATGCGGCGGCGGAGCTTAAGACGACCGACAACCTGCAGCCTTTTGTGGAAGTCAATCCATACAAAGAGCCGCTTGCGAAGGCAGAACAGTTCAGCGCACTGTTAGCGGATGAAGACCAGAGGATCGATGTATCGATGAATCAGGAGGATATGCTGAACCTGATCCGGGATGTCAATCATGACTATCTGGATCTTGTGGAAAAGAAAGAGTTAACGAAGAAACAGGTAGAGGAATACAAAGAAAAGCTTATGATCATGGAGCCGTTCCGGACATTGGAACTGGATATGCAGAAATCACTGAAGTACAAATACATGAAAGTACGTTTCGGTCGGGTGGATGTGAATTATTACAAACGTCTGGAGAAATATTTGTTTGATGATCTGAATGCGGTATTTATCGAAGGCATAAGGAATGAAAATTATGTGTACGGATGTTATTTCGTATCGAATGCAGATTCCAGTAAAGTAGATTCGGTATTCAATTCTTTGCATTTTGAAAAGATCGCAATTCCGTCCGAGTACATAGGAACACCGGAGCAGGCCTGTGAAGAGCTTGAAAAGGCAATCGAAGAAAAGCAAAAAGAGATTGCAGAGATAGAAAAACAGATCAGGGAGCTGATGGCGAAGAATGCCGCAAAGCTCCGTGGTGCGAAAAAGCGTCTGGAAGAACTGTCTACAAACTTTGATGTACGTAAGCTGGCGGCAAGGATCGAAGAGGGAGATAATAAAGAAGATTATTACATCCTGTGTGGCTGGATGGGTAGAAGAAGATGTGAAAAAATTCCTGGCGGAATCGAAGAACGATGATAAGGTATTCGTTGTTGTAGAAGAAGATAAGGAGAAGTTTTCGGAGAACCGCGACGAAGCTTAAGAATCCAAGATTCTTCAAGCCATTCGAGATGTTCATACGGATGTACGGACTTCCGGCAAATGATGAGATGGATCCGACGATGTTCGTGGCACTGACGTATACATTTATCTTTGGTGCGATGTTCGGGGATGTCGGCCAGGGCTTATGCCTGTTTGTATTCGGCGGGCTTTTGTATCTGATCAAGAAGATCAACCTGGCAGGGATCATATCCATTGCGGGACTGTTCTCGACATTTTTTGGATTCATGTTCGGAAGTATCTTCGGATTTGAAGATGTGATACAGGCACGCTGGTTAAGACCTGTGGATGCGATGACGAACCTGCCGTTTATCGGACAGCTCAATACGGTATTCGTGGTAGCTATTGCATTTGGTATGGGATTGAATATCCTGGTGATGATCTTTAACGTGATCAACGCAGTTAAGAGTCATGATCTGGAAAATATGTTATTTTCCCACAACGGAATCGCAGGACTGGTGTTCTATGGATTCCTGGTGCTGACGATCGTGCTTTATATGACGGGACATAAGGTTCCGGGTAATATCATGATGGTAATTTTCCTGGGGGTTCCGGTGCTCTTGTTCGTATTCAAGGAACCGTTGGGCAATCTGGTGACAAAGCAGCATAAGAAGATGGAAGAGGGAAAGGTGATGTTCTTCGTGCAGGCGTTCTTCGAACTGTTTGAGACGATGCTGAGTTATTTTTCCAATACCATTTCTTATGTGCGTATCGGTGCATTTGCCGTCAGTCATGCGGCGATGATGGAGGTTGTGCTGATGTTATCGGGCGCAAGTGCGGGGCATACGAACTGGATCGTGTTCGTGCTTGGAAATGTGTTGGTGTGCGGACTGGAAGGGCTGGTCGTCGGTATCCAGGTACTGCGTCTGGAATACTATGAGATGTTCAGCCGTTTCTATAAAGGAACCGGACGGGAATTTAAGCCGTTCCACAGTCAGAGTGACAGAAAGTAATAAAATTCAAAGATATATTTACAGGAGGACAAAAATATGAGCCTGACAGTTAGAGTATTATTCGTTGTAACATTGTTGCTGAGTATTGTAATTCCATTTGGATATTTTCTGATCGGACAGAGGACGAAGAAGCGTTATAAGAGGGCTATCGGCACAAATATATTCTTTTTCTTCAGCACTGTTCTGATCGCAGGGATCATGCTTTTTGCGGGAGATCCGGTACAGGCAGCGGAAGCAGCCGGCAATACGGCGTCGAACGCAACAGGATTCGGATACCTGGCAGCAGCACTTTCAACCGGTCTTTCCTGCGTCGGCGGTGGTATCGCCGTTGCAAGTGCAGCAAGTGCGGCTCTGGGTGCAATTAGTGAAGATTCCAGTGCACTTGGTAAGTCACTGATCTTCGTAGGTCTTGCAGAAGGTGTGTGTCTGTACGGACTGATCATCTCCTTCATGATCTTGGGTAAATTGTAAGATGAAGATGTATCTGATCAGTGATAATATTGATACTCTGACAGGAATGCGTCTCGCAGGGGTAGACGGAATCGTGGTACATGAAAGAGAAGAACTCCGGTGTGCGATCGAGAATGCCATGGAGGATAAAGATGTAGGTGTGATTCTGTTGACGGAGAAATTCGGAAGAGAATTCCCGGACCTGATTGACGAGATCAAGCTGGAGCGGACAATGCCGCTTCTGATCGAGATTCCTGACAGACACGGGACCGGACGTAAGAAAGATTTTATCACGTCGTATGTAAATGAAGCGATAGGGTTGAAATTATAGACAGGAAGAAGGTGGCACATTTGACAAACGAAGAAAAGATCACGCATATCCGCACGGCAGCGATGGAAGAGGCAAGAGCGGAGGCGAATGCGATCATAAAGCAGCATGAGGATGCGCTGAGAAGTGTGTTCGAGCAGCATCAGATCGAAGCCAGACGGCAGTCGGAGACGAGAGTGCGTGCGGAGAGTGTGACTGCAAAACAGCAGCTTAATATGGCGATGTCAAAGGCGCAGCTTGAATTAAAACGTGAGATGGGTAAGATACAGACAGAACTTAAGACAGAACTGTTCGAAGAAGTACAGTTAAAGCTTCTGGCATTTATGAGAACAGAAGAGTATAAAGAGGTTCTGATCCGTTATATAGAGAAAGCAGCGCAGTTTGCATCCGGGATGGCGATGACGATCTATATCAATCCGTCCGATGCAGATAAGAAGACATATCTGGAGGAGCGCACGGGAATGACGCTGACGATCAGCAAAGTGGATTTCATCGGCGGCGTGCGTGCGGTTGTGCCTGAGAAGAATGTTCTGGTGGATTATGCATTCAAAGGGGCACTGGAAAATGAATACCAGAAATTCCGGTTCCGGGGAGGTGTAAAGGGTGAGTAGCGGAAAGACAGAAAAGATATATGGCATCAACGGCCCGGTCATTTACCTGAAAGGGAAGACGGATTTTAAGATGTCGGAAATGGTCCATGTGGGAGAGGAAAAGCTGGTTGGCGAAGTTATTTCCCTGGATAAGGACCGGACGACGGTACAGGTGTATGAGGAGACTTCCGGACTGCATCCGGGAGAACTTGTGGAAGGTACGGGAGCGGCAGTGTCGGTTACGCTGGCACCCGGTATCCTGAATAATATCTTTGACGGTATTGAGAGACCGCTGGAGCGGATCGCTGACAAGGGCGGGGCATTTATCACCCGTGGTGTCAGTGTGGATGCACTGGACCGCCAGAAGCTCTGGGAGACGCATATCACAGTGGCGGAAGGCGATATGGTACAGGGTGGAACGATCATTGCGGAAGTGCCGGAGACGCGGGCTATCGTGCACAAATGTATGGTTCCTCCGGGAGTGGAAGGAACTGTTATATCTGTGGTTCCGGATGGTGAATATACGATTGATGAGACGCTGGTTACGATTGAACTGCTCAGTGGAGAAAAACGGGAACTTTCGATGACACAGCACTGGCCGATCCGTGTACCGAGACCGGTGAGCCGGAGATTTCCGGCAAGTGTGCCGCTGGTAACAGGACAGCGAATTCTGGATACGATGTTCCCGATTGCAAAAGGTGGAACGGCTGCGATTCCGGGAGGATTCGGAACGGGTAAGACGATGACCCAGCATCAGATCGCAAAATGGTCGGATGCGGATATTATCATATATATTGGATGTGGCGAGCGTGGAAATGAGATGACGCAGGTTCTGGAAGAGTTTTCGGAGCTGGTCGATCCGAAATCAGGAAATCCTTTGATGGACAGAACGACGCTGATCGCCAATACCTCGAACATGCCGGTGGCTGCCCGCGAGGCATCCATTTACACCGGACTTACACTGGCGGAATATTACCGTGACATGGGTTATGATGTGGCGATCATGGCGGACTCGACATCCCGATGGGCAGAGGCACTGCGTGAGCTGTCCGGACGACTGGAAGAGATGCCGGCGGAGGAAGGGTTCCCGGCATATCTGGCATCGAGACTGTCGGCATTCTATGAAAGAGCCGGCATGATGCAGACATTAAATGGTGCAACCGGATCTGTCTCTATCATCGGAGCGGTGTCTCCGCAGGGGGGAGATTTCTCCGAGCCGGTTACGCAGAATACGAAGCGTTTCGTGCGCTGCTTCTGGGGACTGGATAAATCCCTGGCGTATGCGAGACATTTCCCTGCGATCCACTGGCTGACGAGTTACAGTGAATATCTGAATGACTTAAGCGGCTGGTACGCTGATCATGTGTCACCGAAATTCGTTGATTACAGAAACCGTCTGATGGCGATCCTGAACCAGGAGAGCAGTCTGATGGAGATTGTAAAACTGATCGGCGGGGATGTGCTTCCGGATGATCAGAAACTGATCCTGGAGATCGCAAAGGTGATCCGTCTGGGATTCCTGCAGCAGAATGCATTTCATAAGGATGATACATGCGTATCGCTGGAGAAGCAGTTCAAGATGATGGACGTGATCCTGTATCTGTATAAGACCAGCAGGAAACTGGTGGCAATGGGAATGCCGATGTCGGTACTGAAGGCGGAAGGTATATTTGAAAAGGTCATTGCGATCAAGTATGATGTGCCGAATGACAACCTGCAGTTACTGGATCTGTATAAATTAGACATTGATGACTTCTATAACCGCGTCATCGAGAAGAATGCGTAAAGGGAGGGACGTAAGATGGCAATAGAATATCTTGGACTGAGCAGTATAAATGGCCCTCTCGTCGTGCTGGAAGGCGTGGAAAATGCATTTTACGATGAGATCGTAGAATTTATTGTAGATCATAATACGAGGAAAATGGGGCGTATCGTAGAGCTGGATGAAGACAAGGCTGTGATCCAGGTATTTGAAGGGACAGAAAATATGTCACTGGATAATACCCATACAAGACTTACGGGACATCCGATGGAAGTTACTGTATCGGAGGAAATGCTGGGACGTACATTTAACGGAATCGGGGAAGCAATCGATGGACTTGGTCCGATTGCAGATGCAGAAAAAAGGGATGTAAACGGACTTCCGTTGAATCCTGTCAGACGGGAGTATCCACGAAACTATATCCGTACCGGAATCTCGGCGATTGACGGTCTGACGACACTGATCCGCGGGCAGAAGCTTCCGATATTCTCGGGAAACGGATTGCCGCATGACCAGCTCGCGGCACAGATCGTAAAGCAGGCTTCACTTGGAGACGATTCGGATGAACAGTTTGCGGTTGTATTCGGTGCGATGGGAGTCAAGCATGACGTGGCAGAATTCTTCCGTAAGACATTTGAGGAAAGCGGTGTGGCAGATCATGTGTGTATGTTCCTGAATCTGGCAAATGATTCGGTGGTGGAGCGTCTGATCACGCCGAAGGTTGCGCTGACGGTAGCGGAATATCTGGCATTTGAGAAAAATATGCACATTCTGGTTATCCTGACGGATATGACTTCTTTTGCGGAAGCCATGCGTGAAGTGTCTTCTTCCCGTGGCGAGATTCCGTCAAGAAAAGGATATCCGGGATATTTATACAGTGAACTGGCCACGATCTATGAACGTGCCGGTATTGTGGACGGGGCAAATGGTTCCGTAACACAGCTTCCGATCCTGACCATGCCGAATGATGATATTACACATCCGATCCCTGACCTTACCGGATATATCACAGAAGGACAGATCGTACTGGACCGTAATCTGCACGGGCAGGCAGTCTATCCGCCGATCAGTATCCTGCCATCGCTGTCACGACTGATGAAGGACGGCATCGGAAAAGGATATACCAGGGAAGATCATCAGGATCTTGCGAACCAGTTATTCTCTGCCTATGCAAAGGTTGGAGAGGCGAGAAATCTGGCTTCGGTTATCGGAGAAGATGAATTGTCACCAATCGATAAACAGTATCTGAAGTTCGGTGAAGAATTCGAGAGACGCTATATTGGCCAGGGACCGGCGGAGAACCGGACGATGATGGAGACGCTGGATCTTGGCTGGGAACTGCTTGGACTTCTGCCGAAGGAAGAACTGGACCGTATTGATACGAAGCTGATTGAGAAGTATTGGAAGGATACGAAAGAGACATTGGAGACAGAAGAGTAGGAGGGATGCATATGGATCCGAGAGAATTTCCTACCAAAGGAAATCTGATGCTTGCAAAGAATTCTCTGATGCTTGCACGTCAGGGGTATGACTTGATGGATAAAAAGCGGAATATTCTTCTGAAAGAGCTGATGGGACTGATCGATGAGGCGAAAGACATTCAGGAAGAGATCGATGCAACCTTTACAAAAGCATATGCCTGCCTGCAGCGTGCTAATATCGAACACGGGATCAGTAAAGTCCAGGAACTGGCATTTACTGTTCCAATCGAGGATTCGCTGAAGATGCAGACCAGAAGCATCATGGGAACGGAGATTCCGCACATCAAGTATGATGCGAAGCAGAATGATCTGACGTATTCGTTCAGCACGACACATGAGTCGGTGGATATTGCAAGAGAAGCTTTCCGGGAAGTGAAGGAACTTACGATCAAGCTGGCTGAGGTGGAGAACTCGGCGTACCGTCTGGCCGCAAATATCAAGAAGACACAGAAGCGGGCGAATGCGCTTAAGAATATTACGATACCGATGTATACGAATCTGGTGCATACGATCAGTAATGCGCTGGAGGAGAAGGAAAGAGAAGAATTTACACGGTTGAAGGTGATAAAGAGGATGAAAATGTAACGACAAATTTTGCAAAGTAATTCCACTTATCCCCAACAAAAGAGGAGTTATCCACGGGAAACTGTGGATAACTCCTCTTTTGTCTGATAATTCCGATGCATGAATCGACATAGAATGACAACGATTATAATGAACGGGATTTTTCTGTACTTACATTAATGCATTCGATTACAGCACCACGCATGCCGGCTTTTTCAAGAGCCTCGCAGCCTTCGATGGTTGTTCCGCCAGGGGATGTGACCATGTCTTTTAATTCACCCGGATGTCGAGTGCGCCATAAAGAATGGCACCGCCCATATTGCCACATCCGATAATTCCGATTTTTTTGTGATCATAATAATTCCTCCTAGTTTGGTCATGAGATGTTTTAGAGCAGATATTTATAAAGTGTACAGTATGCAATGACAGGAGCTTTAAGGAGTCAGCTTGTGCAGTTCCCATGCTTTTTCGATACTTCCCGGAGTTTCCATCAATAATTTCGTTCCTTCTGCCATACATCTCGCAACGTAGAACATACCTTTCTGTCCGATAGTCATACCGGCCTGTCTGGCAGCAGCCCAGTGATGAAGCGGGGTACTTTTACACATCGTAGCGGCACTTAAGGTGATCAACGGGACGGTGTGGCTGACCTGTGAAGCGTCCGTGCCGATAGCGATCGGAACCGGTTCATCTTCAAGCGGTTCCAGGCCGGAGAATAGTGTCCCGTCATTGATGAGTCCGGCTTCTTCTGTGATCTGCTTTGCAAAATCCAGCTCTTCCGGTGTATAAGCCGGTGTCGGAACTCTGGTCATAGCATCGTAATATAATTCTGTCAGTACCCGGTTAACTTTCATCTCACTGCAGCTTGCGACCAGTTCGATATCGACGGTGGTGTCTGTCATAAGAGCGGCACCTCTGGCGCAGTTGTCTACACGTTCGCTTGCATCTTCGGTGCGGGAACGTAAGTAGGAGCGGATGAAATAATTTGTCTTTGCGATATCCGGAACAACATTTGCCGGAAGACCGTTATCAATGTAGGCATAATGCATACGGACATCTCCCGGTACGTGTTCACGGAGATAATTGACGCCTACATTCATGAGTTCGGCGGCATCCAGGGCGCTGCGACCTTTTTCAGGTGCTTTGGCAGCATGGGAACTAAGTCCGTGGAATGTGTAGTTCTTAATGTCCTGTGCCTGCCAGATATCGTTGCTGACACGGTTGCGGTCAAATGGATGCCAGGTAATAGCAACATCGAGGTCATCAAAGACTCCCTGATTGTTCATCATGATCTTGCCGGACATGATCTCTTCGGCCGGGCAGCCATAGACGCAGATTGTTCCGGCTGCACCGGTTGCTTCCATATCGGCTTTTAATGCACATGCCGCTGCGGCAACGGCTGTTCCAAGCAGGTTGTGCCCGCAGGCGTGTCCGACACCTGCCAGAGCATCGTACTCGGCCAGGAATCCGAGGATTGGTTTTCCGCCTCCCCAGACTGCGGTAAATGCGGTGTCGATACCGGCTGTTTTCCATGTTATTTTAAATCCCTGGCTTTCCAGATAATCTGCCAGGCATTTGGAAGAAAGTGTCTCCTGATATGCAAGTTCCGGGTGATGGAAAATGTAATCGGCAGTACGGACCAGCTCGTCCTGATGGTTGTCAAGCCATGTGGCAATCATATTGTCAGGTGTATGTTCAGTTGTTAGTGTATTCAAAATATAGATACCTCCTCATAGAATCGGGTGTTTATCTATCATTTTAGCACAGGAAAACAGGATGTAAATAGATTTCATAGTTTTCTTATATGAAAAGTAAAAACTATTCAACCGGATAAAGCCCGTTCAATACATCCAGATATTCCTGCCCGAATGTATCTACATTGACGCAATAATATTTCCCATATTCGGTAATGTTATGCTTTTTCCATGCTTCACACCATGCACATTTTGCAATGTAAGTCTGAAGTGTCGGTTCGGTGCGAAGCGTTCCGAAGTCCATTTGTCCGGCGTAATCTGGTTTCCATTCACCGTATGCCTGATTGGTCATGGTAGTCAGTTCATCACCGTGTGCGAGAGCATTTGCCGCCATGCGGGCACCCCGTTCATTTCCATAGGTAGTCATTCCGGCAAGGATTGCGTCTTTTCCGGCTTCACCGCATAATTCAATTGCATGTTTGGCGAGAAATGCGAACATCATGGCGTGATGTTCGATTTTGCAACTGACAGGACAGACTTTATTTTCATTTTCATTCATATTAAAAACTCCTTTCGACATTTGTAAGTGATAATCTATTTATTACAATACTACATTGTAGTGAAAAAGTCTCGAGAAAAGGCTTGATAAAAAGGAAAAAAGCGGTATGATAGTAAAAAGAAAAAGCAATTACTTAAAAGTGAGAATAAAGTTGAAAATTAAAGAGGAAAAAGTATGAGCAGGAAAAGTTAAAAAATAGAAGACGAAAAGATCGTGCACAGAGAAAGATTCTGATTGCAGCAGTCTGCATAGCAGCAGTGATCATAGGTGTGGGAATCGGCGGGCATGTTATAAAAAAAGAATGCCGGTAAAAACGATGACAACGGCCGAGACGGAAAGTAAAAAAGGCAGTATCAAAGAAAAAAGCAACTGCAAAAAAACTACGATCAATGAGAAATGAAACATGAATGCATCCAATAAAGAAAATCAAGGCCAAAAAGATCAGGCAGCTGACAGAAGTGAATTTGCAGTTCAACCAGGAAGAAAAGTGGGTACAACAGAACAATCGGATGAAAAAGTTGTCTATCTGACGTTGGATGACGGACCGTCTAAGAATACGCAGGCGGTGCTGGACATTTTGGATAAATACAATGCGAAAGCAACGTTTTTTGTTACAGGAGCCATGCCGGAATATAAAGATATGATCAAAAAGGCTTATGATAAGGGACATACAATCGGAATGCATACATATTCTCATGATTACGCAAAGGTGTATGCATCTGTTGATGCATATTTTCAGGATCTTGACCAGATTGGACAGCTTGTAAAAGAAGAGATCGGCTATGTTCCGTGTTTTATCAGATTTCCGGGAGGATCTTCGAATACCATATCTGCAAGTTACACGAAGGGAATTATGACAACGCTTACGCAGGAGGTTCAGGCAAGAGGATATCAATATTATGACTGGAATGGAAGTTCGGGAGACGGGGCCGTGAGAACAACGGAACAGCTTGTGGATCAGGCAACCAGTTTCCATGACAATAATATCATCCTGCTGTCACATGATTCCGAGACAAAAGATACAACTGTGGAAGCGCTGCCGAAAATTATTGAATATTATCAGTCACAGGGATATGTGTTCAAAGCATTGGATCTTAACAGCTATGTTGCACATCATGGTGTGAATAATTAGTTATATATGTAGGGAAATGTGTTGATGGTTGTTGTACTTATGCTGAATAGAATAACGGAAGATCTGGCGGAAAAACATGTAAATACAAAAGAAGAAAAAATGAATGTTATCAACCAGAGTGAGACTACAAAAGCCAGGTTCTGTCTCGTGAGGAGAACGGGTCTTGCCGGAAATATATTCAGACATTCCAAATGAAAATATTACACTGGAATAAAAAAAGCAGGATGTCTAAGATCAGGAAATTCCGGCCGAGAATCCCGGAATATGTGTAAAAAACAGAAACAGTAAAAAACATTCCGAGAAGCACACCCAGATACCGACAGTAAAAGAATGGTAAAACAACCGGATGCAGAGACAGATATTCCCATATGCTTACAAATAAAAAAAGGAAAATATAAAAGTTTCAAATGTTCCCACACGGATTCATTAACCGGGCAGAAAAGTGCAATGATTGGAGACTGCCCGGATAAAAAATACAGGAAATGATTCAGTGTTCCGAGAAAGGCAGCGACCAGGACAAAATGCAGAGCTGTGCCTTGAATGCAGGAGATAATCTCTGTGCAGACAGTATGAAAGATTTTTTTGAAATTGGATTGTAACATAATGGAATA
>ENA-OQBG01000155-OQBG01000155.1-human-gut-metagenome-genome-assembly--contig:-NODE-155-length-15530-cov-4.780367_pt1 | contig 15530 bp, 14 predicted proteins | sample MGYA00242746_ERZ504551 | MGnify/ENA primary metagenome ERZ504551 (study PRJEB26092, sample SAMD00036289) | human gut metagenome | host: Homo sapiens | study: EMG produced TPA metagenomics assembly of... | reverse complement strand
CCCTGCAGCCTCTCAGGCTATTGCGGGCGCATGCGTAACGCATGGAGCAGATTCCACCGGCAGGCAAGTATCAACGGGCACCCGATGTGACAAAAAGGGACTCGTCCCTAAATTACACCAACCCCACCGTTACCGCGTACCCATCCCCCCCCCCGCGCACAGGCATCGCGAAAGTTAACTCTCGCGTCGATTTCCCCGCCCTTTCGAGCAAAATGCTCCGCGAGAGTTCACTTCGCGGAGCACCCCACTCCAAGTTCCCGCAGACACAAGGGTCGGTCGCGATCCGGCCCCGGGCTCGCCCGGGGTTCGCCTTGGAAGCAAATCGACATTCTAATCAAATACCCCCGGGGGGTGGGGTATACTCAACCGTGACATTGCTACGAAAGGAGCTACACATGGCTCAGGAGAAATTCGACGTCGGCGGCATGACGTGCGCGGCATGCCAGGCACACGTCGAGAAGGCCGTCTGCAAGTTGCACGGCGTGACCGACGTCGCCGTCAACTTGCTCTCGGGCAGCATGCAGGTCACCTTCGACGAAACGCTCCTCAGCGACGACGACATCTGCGACGCCGTCGACCGTGCGGGCTACTCGGCGGCGCCCGTAGGCGGAGCTGGCGCCGGCGCGGCAGGGGCAACCATGCCCGGTGTCAACGCGAACGCCGTCTCAGCACCCCTCGTCTCCCCCACCAAGAAGCTTGAGGCCGCCGCGCGTGCCATGCGCGGGCGCCTCATCACCTCGATCGTGTTCCTCATCCCCCTGTTCTACCTGGGCATGGGGCACATGCTCGGCTGGCCGCTGCCGGCATTTTTCGGCGCGCATGAGAACGTCATGAACCTCGCGCTCACCGAACTGCTGCTACTCGCACCCATCCTCTACGTCAACGATGCCTACTTCATCAACGGTTTCAAGTCGCTCGTTCATGGTGCTCCCACCATGGACGCACTCATCGCCATCGGCGCCACCGCCAGCGTAGGCTGGTCCATCTACGGAATCTACCGCATCGCGGCGGAACTCGCGGCGGGCGACCCCATGAGTGCCCACACCATCGGCATGGACAATCTCTACCTGGAAAGCGCGGGAACCATCCTCTCGCTGGTAACCATTGGCAAGTACCTCGAGGCCCGCAGCAAGTCAAAGACGGGTGGGGCCATCGAGGCGCTCATCGACCTCGCACCTAAGACCGCAACCATCGTGGACGAGCAAGGTGTCGAGACGGTGGTGAACGCGGACGACATCAAGCCCGGCCAGGTGATCTTAGTGCGTCCGGGTGAAACCGTCCCCGTGGACGGCGTGGTTCTCGAGGGCTCGTCCTCCATAGACGAGAGCGCCCTCACGGGCGAGTCCATCCCGGCGGAAAAGACACCCGGCGACACCGTGAGCGCCGCCACAGTCAATCGCACGGGATCCTTCGCCTTCCGCGCAACGCGCGTCGGAGCCGATACGAACCTCGCCCGCATCATCCGCCTCGTCGAGGAAGCCAACGCCACGAAGCCCCCCATCGCGCGCCTGGCAGACAAGGTCGCCGCCGTCTTCGTGCCGACAGTGCTCATCATCTCCGCAGCCACCTTCGCGATATGGCTCGTCACCACCGGCGGAAACGTCAATGAGGCACTCACCGCGGCAGTCGCCGTAGTGGTAATCAGCTGCCCCTGTGCGTTGGGACTCGCCACGCCCGTCGCCATCATGGTGGGCACCGGCAAGGGTGCCGAGATGGGCATCTTGTTCAAAAGCGCCGAGGCCCTCGAGACGCTGCATGACGTGAAAACAGTGGTGCTCGACAAGACCGGCACCATCACGCAGGGCAAACCCTCCGTAACCGACATCCTTCCCGCACAACGTGCGGACGGCACCGCCGCCATAACCGAGAAGGGACTCCTCAAACTCGCCGCCGCCCTCGAGCGCAGCAGTGAGCATCCGCTCGCCGAGGCGATCATGGCGTGCGCGGACGAGCGCGGCATCGTCGCGCGTTCGGTAAAAGCATTCCAAGCCATCCCCGGCCGCGGCGTGACTGCATTCGAGGGGCCAACCGCATTGCTGCGGGCAACGCCACACTCATGGCAGATGAGGGCATCGACATCGACCGCGACGAACTCGAACGGTTCGCCCTTCAAGGAAAGACACCCCTTTTCTTCGCCAAGAACGGTGAGATCATGGGCATCATCGCCGTCGCCGACGAGGTCAAACCAACCAGCACGGACGCCATCGCGGCATTGAGGCATTTAGGAATCCAGTCCATCATGCTCACCGGCGACAACGAACTCACCGCGCGCGCCATCGCCGAGCGCGTGGGCGTTTCCAACGTCATCGCCGACGCCTACCCGCCGACAAGGAGCGTGTGGTACGCGAGCTGCAGGCTGCCGGCCAGACGGTCGCCATGGTGGGCGACGGCATCAACGACTCCCCTGCCTCGCCCGCGCGATGTGGGCCTCGCCATCGGAGCTGGCACCGACGCGCCAAGGAGGGGGCGGACGTCGTGCTCATGAGAAGTGACCTCCTCGACGTCGCTCGCGCCATCGAGCTCTCCCGCGCCGTCATCCGCAACATCAAGCAGGACCTGTTCTGGGCGCTGTTCTACAATTCCCTGGGCATCCCGCTGGCTGCGGGTGTGTTCTATCCCATGCTCGGCTGGCAGCTCTCACCGATGTTCGGCGCAGCGGCGATGAGCCTGTCGAGCTTGTGCGTGGTGGGGAATGCCCTGCGCCTGCGCGGCTTCAAGCCCCGAACTTGACGCGCAAGCGGATTCCAGACCGTCAACTTGCCGCAAATCGGACGATTATGTAACGAATATCGAGACGCTCCGAGTAGAGAGGTCTGTTCATCGGAATAACCGCTGGTCACATGGTGGCGAAACCGCCCTATACTCGATGCATTCCGTTTTTCGTTACAAAATCGCCCGATTCGCGGCTTCCAACAAGGAAAGGAACGAACATGAACTACATCATCAAGACCGAAGGCCTCATGTGCGGCCATTGCGATGCCTCCGTCGAGACCGCCCTGCTCAACGTTGCGGGCGTGACGGACGCCGAGGCCGATCACGAGACGCAGACCGTCACCGTCGAATGCTCCGATGCCGTCTCGCCCGATCAGCTTACCGCCGCCGTCGAGGCTGCCGGTGAGAAATTCCACGCCCTGACCGTAGAGGAGGTGTAAGCGCGCCATGATGGCCGACCACGAGCGCACGCTGAGACTCCTCAAAACAGCGCGGGGGCAAATCGACGGCATCATCAAGATGGTCGAGGACGACCGCTACTGCGTTGACATCTCCACGCAACTCATGGCGACCCAGTCGCTCATCAGGCGCATCAATGCCGACGTCCTCAAGGCCCATATCGAAGGTTGCGTGCGCCGCGCGGCGACATGCGGAACCGAGGCGGAGCAGGCCGAGAAACTCGCCGAAGTCGAGAGGATTATCGAAAAGCTCGCGAAATAGGATATTGAGCGGCACGAGCGGGCTATTATCGGGTACGGTAACGGCAATGGACACGCCGACGACACACCGCCGCACCGAGGAGCGCAGCACCGCCAAGGCAGCCCGCAACCAGGCGCACACGTAGGAACGGAAGGCACAGATGAACGACTTCATGAAAGACCGCTACGGCGTCGACGAGCTCACCGGGGTCCTGGGCGCGCTGGGGCTACTGCTCGCCCTCATCGGCACCATCGCCAAGTTCGACCCGCTCACGTGGCTGGCGCTCGCGAGCATCCTCGTCGCGCTCGCCCGCGCGTTCTCAAAGAACGAGGCGGCCCGCCGCAAGGAAAACGACGGTTTTCTCTCCCTCGCCTCGCGTGTGCCTGTCCTCGGCGATTACGTGAAGAGCGTCGGGGCAAGTCGTGCGGGTGCCAGGACATCCGCACGCAATGCCGCAAAACCCGCCGGAACCGACTTCAACCGTGCCAAGCGCACCGCCCAAAAGATGTGGAAAGAGCGCAAGACCTCGCACTTCCTCAAATGTCCCACCTGCGGTCAGATCCTCTCCGTCCCCAAGGGTAAGGGCAAGATCCGCGTCACTTGCCCGCGCTGCCACTCCAAAATGGAAACCAAGTCCTAAGGCGCCCATGGCCGGCTTACTGAATAAACTACCGCTCGCCGAATGACGCGCAACCCTTGCCGACTCCATCACATGTCCGCACGCGCATGGGGTATCAATAGGAGCGTTGGAACGGTAAAAACGTTTTTCGGTGCGCAGATTCTCGCAAACGACAGGTGGCGCACGCGCTTGAGCGCGCGGCATCGAGACGGCACATCGAATGACCGCTGCCCCGCTCGTCCTTTAGGAGGATCGACATGTCTATTGATTCCGTCACCCAGGTGCTGGACCGCTACGGCGTCAACGCTGCCGAGGGCTCTGTCCATGTGGACATGGTCCCCGCCGAACTCGTCGAGCAGGCCCTCGCCCATCACGAGGGCAAGCTCGCCTCCAACGGATCCCTTGTGGTCGAAACCGGCAAGTACACCGGTCGCAGCCCCAAGGACCGTTTCGTGGTAGACACCCCCGACGTCCACGACACCATTGCCTGGGGCAACGTCAACGTTCCCATCTCCCAGAAAAGCTACGAGAAGGTACGCGACGGCGTCGCCGCCTACCTCTCCGAGTGCGACCTCTACGTGGTGCGCGGCCTCGCCGGCGCCGACCGCGGCCACGCCCGCAAGTTCATGGTCGCCTGCGAGCGCGCCAGCCAGGCCCTGTTCATCACCCAACTGCTCGTCCGCCCCACCGATGAGGAGCGCGCCGCCTACGGCGAGCCCGACTTCACCATCCTCGCCGCCCCCGGCTACAAGTGCGATCCTGCCATCGAGGGCCTGAACTCCGAGGCGCCGTGCTCGTCAACTTCTCCGAGCGCACCGTGGTCGTCGCCGGCACCGAGTACTCCGGCGAAATCAAGAAGTCCGTCTTCTCCGCCATGAACTACCTCCTGCCCGTCGAGGACCACGTGCTGCCCATGCACTGCTCGGCCTCCATGGACCCCGCCACGCACGACACCGCCGTCTTCTTCGGCCTGTCCGGCACCGGCAAGACCACCCTGTCCGCCGACCCCAAGCGCCTGCTCATCGGTGACGACGAGCACGGCTGGGCCATGGGCGAGGGCATCTTCAACATCGAGGGCGGCTGCTATGCCAAGTGCGACGGCCTCACCGAGGAGCGCGAGCCCGAGATCTTCCGCGCCGTCAAGTTCGGCGCCCTGTGCGAGAACGTCATCCTCGACGAGCACCGCGACCCCGACTACGACGACGTCTCCCTCACGCAGAACACCCGCGTGGGCTACCCCGTCGAGCACATTCCCAACAGCTGCCTCGAGGCGCGGGCGGCGAGCCCACCGCGGTGATCTTCCTCACCTGCGACGCCTTCGGCGTGCTGCCCCCCATCGCCCGCCTGTCCGCCGATGCGGCCATGTACCACTTCGTGAGCGGCTTCACCTCCAAGGCGCCGGCACCGAGCTCGGCATCAAGAGCCCGTGCCCACCTTCTCCGCCCTGTTCGGCGAGCCCTTCATGCCGCTTGACCCGATGGTCTACGCCGACATGCTCGGCGAGCGCATCGCCGAAGGCAAGACCCGCGTCTACCTGGTCAACACCGGCTGGGTCGAGGGCTCCTACGGCGTGGGTCACCGCATCCCGCTCGTCTACAACCGCATCAACGTCAACGCCGCGCTCGACGGCTCGCTCGAGGATGCCGAGTTCATCCACGACGAGGTCTTCAACCTGGACATCCCCACCACCTGCCCCGGCGTGCCGGACGACGTCATGGTCCCGTGGAAGTGCTGGGCCAGCAAGGAAGAGTACGACGCCACGGCCAAGAAGCTCGCCGGCATGTTCCAGGAGAACTTCGAGAAGAAGTACGCCCACCTGCCCGAGAACGTGAAGAACGCAGGCCCGCGCGCCTAAGGCCCCACGTCATAGCAAGCGAAAAGGAGCCCCGTGCACCCACCTGCACGGGGCTCCTTCTTCGCCGGCGACCTCACCGCTCAGGCTCCAGGGCATACTCCCTTCGACCGTGGTTCCGCTGACGCTCCACAAAACGGGTCTACGGGACGAATGCCCCGGAGCCTGAGCTACGGCAACGCAGCCGCGAGGCGCCGGAGGGTTTCCCCGCAGCGCGTTTTTGTGGAGCGAAGCGAACACGCGCGAAGGGAAAACCCGCAGGGCCTCGCGGCGACGGGATCAGCCGCACTTAGAGCAGCAGCGCCCCACCCAAGCCGAGGGCGGCCATCAACACCATGAACACGATGGCGATGGGCATCACGCGGGCAAGGAGCTTTCCCTCCACACCCACGGTCTTGACGGCAGCCAGGCCAATGGCGAGCGTCTGCGGCGAGATCATCTTGCCCGCGCCCACGCCGAGCGAGTTGAGCGCCACCATCCAGTAGGAGTCCATGCCGAGTGCCTCCGCAGCCTGCTGTTGCACCGAGCCGAACAACAGCCCCGAGCTCGTGCCAGACCCCGTGACGAACGCGCCTACCGCGCCGATGACCGGCGCCATCAACGGGAACAACGAGCCGGTGACCGCGATGCAAAACGACGACACGGCCGAAATCATGCCGGCGTATCCCATGACCTTCGCGCAGCCGAGTACGGCGAGCATGGTGATGACCGTGGGCATCATCTGCTTGACGGTGGCGGCAAGCACTTCGCACATCACGCGCGGAGCCGCACCTTGGATGAGGCCGCCAATGAACGCGGCGATGAAGATCCAAACGCCGGGTGTGTTGATCCACGTGAACGTGACGGTCGAGGGATCGGAACCAGAGAAGATCGTGACCGAGCTCGAGAACTGGGCGAGCCACGCGTTCAGGGACGGCACGAGCTTCGAGGTCGCGAGCAGCAGCACGAAGATCAAGATAAAGCACGACCATGCACGCAGGGCACCTGCCAAGGTCGCCTTCTCGGTCGATGCGATCTCCATGCGATACTCGTCGCGTGCCGCGCCCGGACGGCGCGCCAACAACGCCGTGACGATAAGCGAGCACAGGGAGCCGACCACAACCGTGAGCTCAGGCCCCACGAACGCCGCGACCGCCAAGGACGGCAGCGCGTAGGCGACACCCGACGCCAGGGCGATATGCCAAACGCCGCCGAGACGCGTACCCACGCCGGCACCCGGCGCGCACTCCTCACCGGTCTCGGCGGCGAGGAACACGACGATGAACGGAACGATGACGAAAAATGGCGCAAGCTGAACCATCTCGGTAAAGGCAAGGCGAACCGGGTCGAGCCCCGTGAGGCCCGCGAGCGACACGGTGGGAACGCCCACGGAACCGAAGCAGGTGGGAACGCCATTGGCGACCAGGCAGATGAGAACTGCCTGCAACGCTGGGAAACCGAGTGCCGCGAGCATGCCCGCCGGAATCGCCACGGCGGTCCCGAATCCGCTCATGCCCTCCATGAAGCCACCAAAGCACCAAGCGACCAGCAATGCGAGAACGCGGCGATCGGTCGAGAGCGAGGTGATCATCGACCCGATCACGTCCATGGCCCCCGTGCGGACGCACAGGTTATAGGTAAAGACCGCCGCGATGATCACGAGCACGATAGGCCACAGCGCCATGAGAAAGCCCTCGAGACTCGCCGTGGCGACCTCGGGGATGGGCATGCCCCACCATGCAAGCGCGAGCACACAGGAAATGACGAACGATCCCGACGCCGCTTCCACGCGGGAAGGCGAAGCGCCACGAGCGCGACGATCAACCAGACGATGGGCAAAAGGGCCAATATGAAGGGGATGGCAAGGTCGGCAATTGACAAAACGGCTCCTAACGACATCCGATATCCGACAATGAGTCCAATGCGCGACGAGCCATACGCCTCGTGCTGAACAACCGCACCGCCGCGCGCCGGACCATAGTACCACTCACCCGCTCACCCCAACCGACGCCCCGTCGGGACGCACCGCCGTACGCTCCGGTCGACTCCGTCCGTATCGGGCCGCTTCCAAATCGTCCACGCCGCCCTTCGGAAAACAAAGGGGCTATACTTCCGAGCAACCCAACCGATTGGAATGCCCGTGCCTTCACATCCGCTCGACAACCTCCGTGTCAAAATCCGAGGTCTCCACACGCGTCACGGAGATGGCAACCGCGCATATATCGCAGGCGGACGACCCAGCAGCTCGCGCACGGAAGCCGCGGAACAACCCTCCCCGCGCGAACCTGGTCCACTCGCACGCCTGGCGAATGCCTGGTGGACGCGGCTTATCGAATCGATTTACGACGGTGGGCTCTCCGCACAGGAGGCAGAGTACGAAAGCGGCGAAACACGGCGCGACTACGTGTGGAACACCATCGGCATCGGCGTATGGGGCATGGTCTTTCCCGTGCTCACCGTCGTCGCCACCCAACTCGCCGGCACCGAACAGGCAGGACGCTTCTCCATGGCGTTCGCCGCCGGCACCCTGCTCATGTTCCTGTCGAACTACGGCGTGCGGACGTTCCAAGTATCTGACATCGACGAGAAGAACTCCTTCGCCTCTTATCAGCTCAATCGCTGGATCACCTCGATCATCGCACTCGTGATGGGACTCCTGTACTGCACCATTCGCGATTACGGCCCCGGCATGCTCATGTTGTCCATGGGCGTCTACGTCTACAAGATCGTCGACGGCCTCGCCGACGTATACGAGGGTCGTCTCCAGCAGGCGGACAAACTCTATCTCGCCGGCATCAGCCAGGCACTGCGCTCCCTTGCCTCCATGGCGGCATTCTGCATCCTGCTGTTCCTCACCAGGAGCTGCGCCGTCGCGGCGGCAGGAATGGCCATCGCCGCCGTCGCCTCGCTCATCCTCGTCTCCATTCCCCTCGCGCTACTCGAAACGGAAGGGTCGCGCCCGTGGAATATGGGAGAGGTGGGTTCCCTCTTCCGCCACTGCTTCCCGCTGTTCTCCGCGGTTTTCCTTTTCAACCTCATCGAGAGCCTGCCCAAGTTCGCCATGGAGGGCATGCTCTCTTACGATAACCAGCTCTACTTCAACGCGCTCTTCTTTCCCGCGCAGGGCATTCTGCTCGCCTCCGGGTTTATGTATAAACCCCAGCTGCTCAGGCTGGCGAACATCTGGTCCAACCCACGCCGTCGCAAGCGCTTTGACCTCATCGTGCTCGCCATGTTGGGCGTCATCACCCTGCTCACCCTGGGGACCCTCGTGTTCATGGGCTGGATAGGCATATCGGTCATGAGTTTCATGTACGGCATCGATTTCGAGCGATACCGTGTGGCGGCGAACCTCATGATCATCGCGGGAGGCGTGAGCGCGTCGATCGACTTTCTCTACGCCATCATCACCGTCCTGCGTCATCAGAGCTCGGCGACCAAACCCTATCTCATCACCTTCGCGTTCGCCCTTGTCGTACCCACGGCGCTCATCTGGATCATAGGCCTCGACGGCGCGGTCATAGGCTACCTCGCGTCGATGACACTCCTATTGACGCTCCTCGGCATCAAGTACTACCGCATCAGGCAAAACCTCTCGCAGCGCAACCGTTCGCCGTTCCGCTCTTGATGCACGGCGCTGCGATGCGGCAGGGGTTACTCCCCTTCTTCGATGTCCGCGAGCCACACGCGGCGGTCCTCGAGGCGCATAATGCCCACGCGGCCGCTCGGATACCCGGTGGCGGCAGAACAGTCGATGCAGATGCGATCGGCCACACCACCCGTGTCGCGCGAGGGCCCAACCTCCACCATCACGCCGCGCAGGGCTTCATCCACGCCATCACCGCACATGAGCGTCGCGTATCGACCCAAAAGCACCGAGGGCGTGTGTCCGGCAATGACCACGGGGCCCCGTCCGTCGCAACCGACCAGTCCCGTGGGTTCCGACCAGAACTCACGGCGTATCCACAGAAGGTCGTCAACCCGTTGTTGAACCATAGCATCGAGTAGGTTGCGTGGCGTGGCTCCGCCATAGCCTCCCTGCGTATCGGCCGCCACGCCCATCGCGGCAAGCGACTCCCTCAACCGTGAAGCGTCGATGCCCGCGTGACACAACACGTGCGAGCGACGGGCACCGGGAGCCACGGAGCGCCGTGCATCGTCAACCTCCACGACCGCGAACGTCGGCAATGCCGCGAACCAATCCATGACATCGACGTACGCGTCGCGCGCAAGCGCGTCGAGCTGCTCAGATGTGACGAAACCGCCATTCATGTGCCACGCCATCATGTCCGACTCGTCACCCGTGAGAATCGTCTCAAGAAGCATCGCTTCGTGGTTGCCCATAAGCACGTGCGTATTGGGCAGAGAGCGCACGATGCGCACCACGCCCAGGGGATCGGGGCCACGATCGACCATGTCCCCCAGGACGAAGACGGCATCATTCGATCCAGGCTGCGCCAATTCCAAAGCGCGGTCGAGTGCCCGCGCATGTCCGTGCGCGTCCGATGTCACATACGTCGCCAATGCAGTCTTCCCTTCAAGGTCAACTTGAACGTTAGGGTTATTGTATTCCCCTCAGGCGCACATCTCAAACTCCCGTGTCGCGGCCGTGTAAACAATTGAATATGGAAAGCGCCCCCATTCGCCGCATGCTTTAGAGTGATAAAGTACATCGCATTATCCAAACGACTCCCCAAAGGACAGCCATGGCACGCGTGCACAACTTCTCCGCCGGTCCCGCCGCGCTCCCCGAGCGCGTGCTGCGCGAAGCTCAATCCGAGCTGCTCGACTTCGCGGGCAGCGGCATGTCTGTGCTCGAGATGAGCCACCGCTCCCCCGTCTATCAGGCCGTCATCGACGAAGCCGAGGCGACCCTGCGCCGACTGCTCGTCATCCCCTCGAACTACCGTGTGCTGTTCCTGCAGGGCGGCGCGACCCTGCAGTTCGCGGGCGTACCGCTGAACCTCATGCGCCGTGGCCATGCGGGCTACGTCGTGAGCGGTAACTTCTCCAAACTCGCCTGGAAGGAAGGATGCAAGTACGGCCAGGCAGAGGTTCTCGCCAGCAGCGAGGACACGAACTTCGACCGCATCCCCGACCTCACACCCGTAAAGGAACGCGCCGCCGCGGGCGACCTCGACTACGTCCACATCTGCCAGAACAACACGATCTTCGGCACGCAGTTCCACGAGCTGCCCGACTGCGGGTCGACGCCCCTCGTGGCTGACGTCTCGAGCTGCTTCCTGTCCATGCCGCTCGACATCGAGCGCTACGGCCTCATCTACGCCGGTGCCCAAAAGAACGCCGGCCCCTCCGGCGTGACCGTGGTGATCGTTCGCGAGGACCTCATCGAGGGCGGCCCCGCGCGCACCGACATCTGCCCCACCTACATGGGTTACAAGCTGCAGGCGAGTAAAGGCTCCATGTATAACACGCCCAACACCTTCGGCATCTACCTATGCGGCAAGGTCTTCCGCTGGATCGAGGAGACCGACGGGCTCGTCGCCATGGCACAGCGCAACCGCGCCAAGGCAGAGCTCCTCTACCACACGCTCGATGAAAGCGAGCTCTTCCACGGCACGGCCCAACGCGACAGCCGCTCCATCTGCAACGTCACCTTCCGCACCAACGACGTAGACCTCGACGCCGCCTTCATCTCCTTCGCGCGCGAACGGGGCATCGAGGGCGTGAAGGGACACCGCCTGGTGGGCGGCATGCGCGCCAGCATCTACAACGCGGTGACCATGGACTCCGTGGGGGCCCTCGTGACGTGCATGAAGGAATTCGAGAGGAAATTGCCGTCGCGATCTATCTAGGGGCACCGCCCCTCTCCCATTGCGCCACCGCATCGCGTGTGGAACGTCAGGCCGGCTCCCGTGAGGTCCGCCGCGAGTTCCGCACGAGCCGAAGGCCGCGAAACGCGTCATGCGCACCAGCAAGACTGTCCGAGCACCGGGCCTCGCAAGGACCGGTCAGCGGGAATGTGAGGCATTCATGAGATACATCAAAACCATCGACGACATCACCAAGGACGGCAGCGTCGACTTCGGCGCGGGATACGAATTCGTCGAGGACGCCAAGGACGCCGACGCGATCCTCATGCGTTCCACCGACCTGCATGGCTACGAGCTGCCCGAGGGTATCCGTGCCATCGGTCGCTGCGGCGCGGGCGTGAACAACATCCCCGTCGAGGAGTACGCGCGCCGCGGCGTGGTGGTGTTCAACTCCCCTGGTGCCAACTCAAACGCCGTCAAGGAAATCGTCATTGCCATGATGATCATGTCGAGTCGCGGCATCGTGCAGGCCATGCAGTGGGTGCGTGACAACGCCGAGGATCCCAACATCATGGTCGATGCCGAAAAGGCGAAAAAGGCGTTCGTCGGGCGCGAGGTACGCGGCAAGCGCATCGGCGTCGTGGGCCTCGGCAACGTGGGGTCCAAGGTCGCCAATGCCTGCGTCGAGCTCGGCATGGACGTCTACGGCTACGACCCGTTCATCTCCGTCGAGCACGCGTGGGCCTTAAACCGCGAAGTCCAGCGCGTGGGCACGCTCGAGGACCTCTGTCGCGGCTGCGACTATCTCACCTTGCACGTGCCGTCCAAGGCAGACACCATTGGCATGATCTCCACCGAGCAACTCGCCCTGCTCGCCCCAGGCGCCGTGCTCATCAACTTCGCCCGCGAGACCATTATCGACGAGGACGCAGTCGCCGCGGCGCTCGAATCCGGGAAGCTCGCCTGGTTCGCCTGCGACTTCGCCACGCCCAAAACGGTGAAGATGCCCCGCACCTTCATTACCACGCACTCCGGCGCCGGCACCGCCGAGGCGGAGGCAAATTGCGCCGACATGGCGATTTCGGAGCTCAAGGACTACCTGGAAAACGGCAACATCGCGCATTCGGTGAACTACCCGTCCTGCTCCATGGGAAAGGCCCGCGCGGCGAGCCGCATCGCATGCCTGCACGCCAACGTCCCGAACATGATCGGCCAAATCACCGCCATTCTCGCGAAGGACAACGCCAACGTGCAGCGCATGGTCAACGAGAGTGCCGGCGAGAACGCCTACACGATGTTCGACACCGATGAGCACCTCGACAGTGTAACCATCGATGCCCTCAAGGACATCTCCGGCATGTACCGCGTCCGCGTGATCAAGTAGGCTCGACGGCGCCCCCGCTTAGAGCGGCCGCCGTCGAGCCCGCCGGGCGCGTACAATAGTGGGCAGTCACGCCTCGTCATCTGAAAGGAGGCCCCATGAAGGCCCTCCCATTTCCCTGCATCCGCCCCGTTCCCGAGCATGCGGCGGAGGTCGCCGCGCTGCCGTATGACGTGTTCGACCGCGCCGAGGCGGCGGCGTATGTGGCGGGACACCCCCTGTCGTTCCTGAACATCGACCGCCCCGAAACGCAATTCGACCCTGAACACGACATGTACGCCCCCGAGGTCTACGCGCGCGGGGCGGAGCTGCTGCGCGAGCGCATCGAGGACGGGACGTTCGTCGAGGACAAGAACCTGGCGTACTACATCTACCAACTCGCCTGGGAGGGCCGCGTCCAAACCGGCATCGCATGCGTTTGCGCCGTCGACGATTACGAGCAGGGCGTCATCAAACGCCACGAGCTCACGCGCGAAGACAAGGAGCGCGATCGTATCGAGCACATCGAGGCCCTCGGCTGCCAAACTGGGCCCATCTTCCTCACCTACCGCGACCAGCCCGTGCTGGACATGATCGTGGGCGCCGCCAAAACCTCAACGCCCCTGTACGATTTCACCGACGAGGCCGGGGTGCGCCAGACCGTGTGGGAGGTCGCGCGTCGCGACGCCGTGGATGCGCTCCACGCCATGCTCGGCCAGATTCCATGCGCCTACATCGCCGACGGCCACCATCGCGCCGCAAGCGCGGTGAAAGTTGCCCAGCGCATGCGCGAGCAGGCCAAGGCGGAGGGCATGTACACCGGTAAAGAACCCTTCAATTACTTCCTCTCCGTCCTGTTCCCGGCGAGCCAGCTCACCATCCTGCCGTACAATCGCGTGGTCGCCGACCGCAACGGTCTCGATACACACGAGTTGCTCGAGGCTCTGATCGGCACGGGCTTTGGAATCATCGAGGCAACGGGGCCGGTCGAGCCGAGCGAGCGCGGGGTGTTCGGCATGTTCACCGACGGCACCTGGTATGAGCTGCACGGGGACATGCGCGACGCCGTGAGCGCCGTCGCCTCCCTCGACGTCTCCATCCTGCAGGACCACATCCTCGCGCCCATTTTGGGCATCGACGATCCTCGTACCGACCCCCGCATCTCATTCGTGGGCGGCATTCGCGGAACCGATGAGCTTGAGGCCCGGGCGGGCAAGAACGGCATAGCGTTCACGCTGTGCGCCACCGGCATCGACCAGCTGCTCACCATCGCGGACGCCGGCGAGGTCATGCCGCCCAAATCGACCTGGTTCGAACCCAAACTGCGCAGCGGCCTGTTCATCCACCGCATCGCGAAGTAGCTCAAAGCCGCTTTCCGGCCCTTGGTTCCGTGCATTTTCACGATGATGGTCAAAATACCCTAGTTGTGCGCCAACATGACCTCGTTTCCAGCGATGCATACTCGGCCGCACATGTGAATCCTGGGGCTTTGCTCTCATCTAATGAACCAGACCGGCACTTGCGTGCGCGAGCACGACCCGGAGATCGCGCAATCCTGGGGTTTTGTCTTGAGGCTTCTTGAGGTTCAGCGCACAAACAGGATATTTTGACCACTTGACCGGAATCGTATGGGGCGCCAAGCCTCGGCCTTAGATCTTATTCATTCACCACTGCGATTCATGCCATTTTATGCAAGACCGCCCGGTCCATGGAAGCCGGGCGGTCTTGCCGCGCGCCACTTGAAAGCCCATGCGCAAAGCGCGCAATCGGTGCTGCCGAAAAGACGCATCCGAGACGCGAAGCGCCTACTCCCCGAGCAGCACCCTCAACCGATCCTGCTCGATGACCTCAATCAGCTCGAACATCCCCTCGCTGAACGCAAAATGCATGATGCTGCAGTTGCCGGGCACCTTCCCATGATCGAACCCGCCGTCGGGCACCCATCGGGTCAGGAACTCGCGACATGCCGACCCGTGGCTCACCGCCAACACGCGCTCATGGCCGGGACGCGCCATGATTTGCGCAAGCGCATCGCTCACACGACGGCGCACGTCCACCTGCGCCTCACCACCGAAGGGGACATAGAAATCGCCCCACGGGAACGGCGGCATAAGGCTCACGCGCTCCCCCTCGAACGCGCCGAACCCCCATTCACGCAGGTCCTCGACGCGCTCATAGCTCATATCCACGATGCGCTCGATAGTCTGCTGCGTGCGGGTCAGCGTGGAAGTGTACGCATGGTCAAACGTGATTCCCTCGCGCTCGAAATACCTGCCGATGCGCTCCGCCTGCTCCTCGCCCTCGAGCGTGAGAGGCGCATCGCACCAACCTTGGATCACTCGCTTCTCGTTGAACATGGTCTTGCCGTGTCGGACAAGATACAGGTCGCCGTGCATCAATACCCCCCTTTGGCGCCCCGTCGCGCGGGCGGGCGCGCATTTGTTTACATCTATGTGTTCCGATTGTATCAATCGACGGCGAAATGCCGACCAAGCCCGTCCTTGACCTTAACGTTGCGGAAAGGTTTATTCTACG
>ENA-OQBG01000154-OQBG01000154.1-human-gut-metagenome-genome-assembly--contig:-NODE-154-length-15537-cov-2.343738_pt1 | contig 15537 bp, 18 predicted proteins | sample MGYA00242746_ERZ504551 | MGnify/ENA primary metagenome ERZ504551 (study PRJEB26092, sample SAMD00036289) | human gut metagenome | host: Homo sapiens | study: EMG produced TPA metagenomics assembly of... | reverse complement strand
GTGGCGGTTCATATCCAAGTATACAGGCTCCGGCACCGGTGACTGTCCAGGTAGCAGATAAGGGCCTTTGATTTCCATATCCCAGGGGAAAACGAAATTCTTTTTCTGCGCTGGCAAAGTGGCTGGAAGTTGCGCAGAGGATATATTTTCCGTACCCGCCGTCGATACACATTGAACCAAGGGAAAGAGATTCTCCCATAGTGGAGCATGCTCCGAAAAGACCGTAAAAAGGAATTTTCAGATCAGCGGTTCCGAAAGAAGAGGCTGATGTCTGAGCCAGCAGGTCGCCTGCAAAAAGAAGCTGTATATCGGAACAGGTGAGCGGCGTTTTTTTGATTGCCAGCAGAGCGGCCTGTTTTTGCAGAGTGCTTTCTGCAGCTTCCCAGGTATCTGTTCCAAACATGGGATCTTCACATATGGTATCAAAGTATGCGCCCAATGGCCCTTCTCCTTCTTTCCGGCTGACAACAGAAGCACAGCTCTGAACAAAGACAGGATTTTGAAATGAAATGCTGGATGTACCGCAGGCATTTGTCTGTTCATAGGAAACCTCCTTGTATAATTGTATGATTCTTATGCAAAAACACCTCTCAGGATATGGATGCTGAATAGTTACGGGATCATTGTAAAAAGATAATAAATCACACCGAGAATCCATGAACTCAGGATTCCATAAAGAATTACGGGTCCTGCGATCGTAAATATTTTGCATCCGATGCCGAATACCTGTCCTTCTGCCTTATATTCGATCGCAGAGGAAGCTACGGAATTGGCAAAACCGGTGATTGGGACAAGGCTTCCGGCACCGCCGAATCTGCCGATTTTGGAATAAAGATTACATCCTGTGAGGATCACACTGAAAAGGATCAGGATAAGGGAACACCAGGAGCCGGCGGTATCTTTGTCCAGTCCAAGGTTATCTGCGTAATTTAAGATGACCTGTCCAACAACACAGATGACTCCGCCTGTGAAAAAGGCTTTGCACATATTCAGTGGCAGGCTGTGGACAGGAGTGACTGCTTTTACGTATTCTTCATATTGTTTCTGCTTTTTCTGACTGAGATTATTGTCTGACATAATATAAAACCTTTCTGATTGAAATCCGGAATTTTGGCACACCAGGTTACTGAGAACGGAGTAAAGAGTAATCGATTGCTGCTTTTTGGCACTGATGTTAAAGATTAGCTGGAAATTATGGCAGCCATCCGTTATAATAGTAAATCAGTGCCCCGACAGTTTTGCCGGCGGCTATGCACAGGATTGTAAAAGAAAGACCTCTCTGGAATCTGCTTCTTCTGGCAAAGATAGGGAAAATATCTGCCATCTCTGCCAGGGCCATGATCCATCCACCAAGGAAAATCCCTGAAAAGAGCCCGTACAGAATCAGAAACGGGGTGCCGAACCGGATATTCCAGTGAAAAAGAAAGAACAGGTTTCCAAGTTCTGTTCCCCAGAATGTGATGTCTTCGTACAGCAATATATGATCTGCTGTGTGGGTAATTCCTGCATATCTGGGAATAATAGAAAGGCCGATCATAAGACCGGTTAATCCTCCGGCAATAATAAAACCGAAACATAGTCCTGTAAATCCGAGAAAAATCTGCTCTAACATAAGTGCCTCCGATCCTGCCGACAACAAAAGAAGTTTTCGGGTAACTGTCCGGCAGTCTGTTATTGTGAAGCACCGGACAGATATATCTGTGATATGTATTATGGCAGAAATATAAAAATATATACACTGTCATTCATTTGTTACTGAGAACAGAGTGAACAGTAACCCTAGTACATCGTTTCGTAAATAACTATACCAATCGCGTAGGATGCGGATTCGAGTGTGCTGGTATAAAAACGCAGGCGTAGCGGGCTACGCTGAGGCTTTTAGACCTGTGCAATCGGATTCGCAGACAAGTGAGTGGTATAGTTATTTCGAAAACGATGTACTAGTAATTGGAATTCAGCCCTGCAGTACCTTGTCTAAGATGTCGGCAATGGTTCCATGGCATTTTTTACTTCCTGAACAGTGTTGGTCTGGGCTCCGGCTTCCAGAAGAAGGGAGCGGGGACGGAGGTGGAGATTGTAACGGTAACCTGCAAGGTAAATTCCCCGGTAAAATTGAGGATAGTATTGGGCTGCCTGATATTCCAGCTGGAAGGAAATGCCAGGTTTTGCTGTATGTAGGGATTTGGCAGATAGTCCAGGGAACCTTTGGATGTCGTATAACTCAGTCCATTGTAAAAAGGATCTGGGCTGTGGGTTTTCCATTGATTTCTGTTACAAGATGGCGGTCTTCGGGGATGCCGTCCCGGTGTAGGTCTATGATCACCTGGATATCCGGGTTTTCCTGAAGATAAGGTTCCAGATAATCGCGGGCATAATCGTAAGCGGCGCTGCGGTCCAGTTCACCTCCTGCCATGTCGAACTGCTCTTTGAGATGGACTACCTGATAACTGTAGTTTTCTGTGAGAAGCTGTGTCAGATAATCTCCTACTCCTACAATCGTGTCGGATTCTTCTCCTTCTCTGGAATCTGCGAAGGTTTCCTGAGAATGGCTGTGATAGATCAGGATCTGAGGAGTATCGGTTTCTTTGGTGATTTTTAAGTCCTGTTTCAGAAAATCTTCGGCATTGATCTGTACGGCATCTGCTTCTGTGTTGGAATCTACGATATAGAATTGTCCCAGAAGATAATTATAATCTGCCAGTTTTTCGGGGGACAGGTCAATCATTGGATGAGGAACTGCAGCAGCAATGGTTTCTGTGCTGTTCTGAATATTTTGGTCATTCTGCGCTGCTGACTCTTGCGGCTTCTGTGATTTGTCCGTTTCATGATTTTCCGGTGACGCAGTTATCTTTTTCGGTTTAGGTGTCTTGTCTGATTTTTTTTGAAGTTTGTTCTGATTCTGATATTTTCGCTGACTCTGATATTTTCGCTTGATTTTACTTATTTTCGAAGGAATTTGCTGTTTCTTTCGGTACCGGTGTAGATTCTGGTGTCTGTAATTCTTCAGATTCGTTTTTTTCTGCCAGCAATTGTTCGGACTGTGCACGCTCTCCCAGATATTTTCCGTTTTCTCCTGCTATTTTTTTATAGGTTTCAAGATCTTCACAGGAACTCGTATGAGCTCTTTTTTCCAGAAAGCGGTACAGAGGCAGATGCCTGTACACATTTTCTCCTGTAAAAAATGTCCCCGGCAATACTGCCAGAGTGGCAAAAAGCACATGCTAAGCAGAATGCAGAACGCTTTCTGAACGTTTGTCACATGGATCACCTCTTGACTTATCCTATGTCCATGTTTTCCCATTTATACCCTGTTCACACTGACGGAACAATTTTCCGGTCAGCCGCCTATTTCCTCAAACGCCATGTTCAGTCCTTCTGAGATTGTGAAGCTCAGGTATTTTACTGTCTCATCCACATCTTTGGGAGTTACAAACATGGTGTGAAGATGAGGAGATATCATTTCTTCCAGAAATTCTTTCTGTTCTGCCTCTTCCAGAGCTTCCAGAAGGTGTGCCATGGAATCATGGACGATAGTTGCCGCATCTACTACGGTGGGTACTCCGATCCCGATCACTTTTACCTGCAGATTTTCTTCTGTAAGCCCCACTCTGTGATTGCCTACACCGGAACCCGGGTTGATTCCTGTATCTGTGATCTGAATTGTACGGTTCAGGCGTCTGGTGCTTCTTGCTGCCAGCGCATCAATGGCAATCACTATGTCCGGCTTTGTCTCTGCCACGATTCCCTGTATGATTTCAGATGTCTCCATCCCTGTCTGCGCCATTACTCCCGGGATAATTCCGCTGATACGGTGCATTTTTTCTTTTCCAAGACTCTGCAGGCCATACTCTCTTATCATATGTCTCGTTATATGAAGATTTTCTACCACATGAGGCCCCAGGGAATCGGCTGTGATCGCTGAATTTCCCAGACCTACTACCAGAATGGACAGCTCACGCTCCAGATTGATCACATTCTGTAAATGACGGGCGATTTCCAGGGAAATTTCTCTGTGATAATCCTCATCATGTACAGAAAGCCCCGGAGCTTCTATCGTAATATAGCTTCCCTGGGGCCGTCCCATTGTTCGGGCACCGTTTTCTGTGGTGATCTTTACCACAGTGGTACGGATATCTTTCTCTTCGTTATAATCTTCGTGGATCTCCACTCCCCGGACTTCTACGTTTTCCTCTGTAAACCGTTCGGTTGCCTCCAGCGCCAGGTCTGTTCTTATTCCGTAATTATCCAACATCTCTTTTCCCTCCGTACTTCATTCAATATTTGTTACTGTTTGCTCCGTTCTTATAACAATCTTTTATATCTATTTTTAGCTTTTTTTTTTTATGGAAATATGTATTGACAAGGAAGATTATTTGAGATAATATATATAAGCATGTTCATAGGAGCGCCCGTGTCTGTTTCTATGACAGGAGTATAATAATATTTTATCGAATTAAATTGGAGGTGTACGAATTGGCTAACATTAAATCTGCTAAGAAAAGAATTTTAGTAAACAGAACTAAAGCAGCAAGAAACAAAGCAATCAAATCTGCAGTTAAAACTTCTATGAAGAAAGTTGAAGCAGCAGTAGCAAATAAAGATAAGGCAGCTGCAGAAGTAGCATTAAAGGATGCTGTTTCCACAATCAGCAAAGCTACATCCAAAGGTGTTTATCATAAAAACAACTGTGCAAGAAAAGTTGCCCGTTTAGCTAAAGCTGTTAACAGCATTGACTAATTATAGATTGAATTTTTAATTATAAGCTTATGATTAAAAGGACAGCCATCACCGTCATGTGGCTGTCTTTTTGTTATTATCTTTTGTAACTGCCAGAATATCCGGCAGTTACCGTTTTCTTATTTTACTTTACTGCTGTACTTAATGATCAGTAATTCTACGCTCAGCTTATCTTCCAGTCGTCCTGTTTTTACTGATTCTTCTGCATCCACAAAATCTTTTACTGCCTGTTCCAGTTCTGATATAGTATAGGCTCTGGCACATGTTGTAATGTTTCTCACAACAAATCCGGGAACTCCCAGTTTCGAAGCTATTTCTGTCTGCGCAAGTCCTGCTGCCGCAAACTGTTTTGCCAACAGCAGCTGGCGATACTGCTTCGCAAGAAGAAACAGGATCCTCATCGGTGGCTCTTTCAATGTCAGCAGATCATAATAAAGTTCCAGTGCACGCTTCTGATTTTTCTCTGTTACTGCACGCACCATATCAAAAATTCTGTTGGTTGTCTGGGTGGTGCAGATTTCTTCAATATCCTCTGCAGTCACCACATCCCTGCCTTCTGTATAACTGATAAGCTTCTCCATCTCCATCCTGAGATTCCCCATATCAGTTCCTGTTTTGGTCAGCAGAAGTTCCATATCTCTCTGGGTGATCTTTTTCCCGGCTTTCCCCAGGATCCCTGCTGCCCAGCGCATCAGAGTTTTTTCATCCTGTCTGATAAATTCCGCAATACTTCCGCAGGCTTTTACTGCTTTGTACATGCGGTTTCTCTTGTCTACTTCCGTTTCTGCAAAAACCAGATACAGATAGTCCGGCAGCTCTTTCATATAATCTGCCAGTTCCTCACACTTATTTTTGAAAAAACCTGTATCTTCCAGCAAAACAACTCTGCGCTCTGCGAAAAATGGCATGGTTTCACAGAGGTCGATCAACTGTTTTACATCAATCCCCTTGCCTTCATAGTGATTGAAGTTCATAGTATCACCATCCGGATTCAGTGCCTTTACCAGATTCTGTTTATACTGTTGTTTCAGATATGCTTCCTCTCCATAGAGAAGATACACCTGTTTAAAATTTCCTGATTTAATGTCTGCCTGTATGTTTTTCAATTTTCTACTCCTGAGGCTGTTTTGTCTGTAACTGTTCAGCAATCTGTTGTTCTATTCACAGATACCAAGATATCAGACTGCAGAGCAGTTACTTTGTTACTGTTCTCAGTAACGTTACTTTTATTGTATCAATTCCATGACATAATAGCCAGCAGAAAATTTCAGATTATTATTCAGCCGCCCAGCTCCACCATTCTGTGAATGCATCTTCCGGCGCTTCCATGATATTTTCCGGAAGGAAGATTTCTTCCCCGCCCTGTCCTTTCAGGCAGTTGTAGATGTCCATTAAGGTGGTAACCTTCATATTCATGCATGTAAGCTGTACTGCAACCGGGTAAAATTTCTTATCAGGACATTCAAACTGAAGATGCTCTACAATGCTGTTTTCTGTTCCGATGATAAATTCTTTATGTTCAGATTTCTTTGCAAATTCCATGATTCCTGTAGTGGATCCTACATAATCAGCTTGCTCTGCTACTTCCTGACGGCATTCCGGGTGTACCAGGAAAAGTGCATCCGGATGTGCTGCGCGGGCTTTTTCTACATCTTTTGCGCTGACCACGATATGTCTCGGACATCCGCCCTTATAAAATGCAAAAGTTTTCTCCGGGAGCTTCTCTGCCACGTAGTGTCCCAGGTTCGGATCCGGAATAAATAAAATCTTATCCTGCTCCAGCTTTTTGCAGATTTCAACTGCTGATGAGGACGTAACACATACGTCACATTCTGTTTTCAGTTCTGAAGTTGTATTAATATAGGCGACAACTGCATAATCCGGATACTGTGCTTTTAATTCACGCAGACCTTCCAGATCCAACTGCTCTGCCATGGGACATCCGGCTACAGGATTAGCAAGCCATACTCTCTTCTTCGGGCTTAAAATCTTGCAGGTTTCTGCCATAAAACGACGCCGCACATGATCACACCGCTGCAGTCTCTTTTGGACGCCTGTACACTCAGGCCATAGGAATCTCCTGTATAGTCTGCTACTTCCAGAATCTCCTGACCCTGATATGCGTGTGCAAGAATACAGATATCCTGTTCTTTTTTCATTCGCAGGATTTCCTGCTGAATTTCTGCTATTGTCATCTTCTGAATCCTTTCTTACTTATATGTTATGATGTTTTTCCTTTTCCCAGGGCTGAAGTGGCGCAAGGAAACCTGCTTTCTTCAGCTGTTCTCCGATCAGATCCAGCCTTTCCTGGCTGGATGCTTCTATCAGATGATAGTGATACCCGGAAGTAGCACTGCTTAATACACTGGAATGGCTGTTGTTGATCGCCTGGACAAATTCATTCACATCCTGTCTGGAACGAATATCCATTTCTGCAGTGACACGGCCATAAACCCTGTGGCTGATGCTGATATTTTTCACCCGCCCGCCACAGTCCACGATCAGATTCAGTTCCTCCGCTGCATGCTCCTGCCCATGGCGTACTTTAAATTCCCTGGTGCATGCAATATCTTTATCATGCTGCAACACATATCCTCTGGTCGTTGACAGGATTCCCGGTGTAGATGCACGTATCACAGCCATATCCTGCACGATCACCTGTCTGCTTACTCCGAACTGTGATGCCATCGCCCTGGCAGCCACAGGTTTTTCTTCCTGCTGAAGGAGCTTTAAAATTTCAGTTCTTCTCTGAGCAGTATTCATACTTTCCCATCCTTCTCCACGATATAATCCTATAGCAAATTATCCGCTGCAAAACAGCTTCGCTGCCATGTTATTATATTGCATGAAGATTCTTCATGGAAATGTCAAGGATTGGAGCAGAATGTGTCAGTGCACCGCTGGAAACAAAATCCACACCTGTTTCCAGGATTTTGGCGATATTTTCCTTTGTGATATTTCCGGAGCATTCTGTCTGTGCCCGGCCTGCGATAAGCTCTACTGCTTCTTTCATCATTTCCGGTGTCATATTGTCAAGCATAATAATATCTGCTCCTGCTTCTACTGCTTCTTTTACCTGTTCCATAGTCTCTACTTCAATCTCGATCTTACGGACAAATGGTGCATATTCTTTTGCCATGGCTACTGCTTTCGCTACGCTTCCGGCTGCTCCGATATGATTATCCTTAAGCAGTACGCCGTCAGAAAGATTATATCTGTGGTTGCATCCGCCGCCTATGCGTACAGCATATTTTTCAAAAACACGGCAGTTCGGAGTTGTCTTTCTGGTGTCCAGAAGTGTTACCTTACTTCCTTCCAGAAGCTTTGAAACCTGTTTTGTATAAGTAGCGATACCACTCATTCTCTGGAGATAATTCAGGGCAACTCTCTCTCCGGAAAGAAGCACCCGGATATCTCCTGTTACTGTTCCAAGAAGATCGCCCTTCTTTACTGCATCACCGTCTTTAAAGTTGAAACTGATCTCTGTTTTCTCATCCAGGATCTGGAATACTCTCGCATATACATCCAGTCCGGCAATGATTCCGTCTTCCTTTGCGATCAAATCTACGGTTCCTTTTACTGCGCTTCGCATCACTGCATTCGTGGAAACATCCTCACTGGTAATGTCCTCCTGAAGCGCCATACGGATCAGCTTGTCTGCCTGCATTTTCATTGTAATACTATTCATGACTCTTTTTCATCCTTTCAATTTCTTTTAATACGGTTTCGTGGCAGGCATTAAGCAGTTCTTCTCTGCTTTCATACATATTCATATCAATTGCATCTGCCCGCACATATTCCGGTGTCTGTCCAAATATCATATCATCTGCAGCCTTTCTTGCAAAGACCAGAGATTCCAAAAGAGAATTACTTGCCAGACGGTTTCTTCCATGAACACCATTACAACTTGTCTCTCCACACGCATAAAGTCCCTTCATGGAAGTTTTGCTTCCCAGATTTACCTTGATCCCACCCATAAAATAATGCTGTGCCGGAACAACCGGGATTGGCTCTTTTCTCGGATCAAAACCTTCTTCCACGCATTGTTCATAAATATGAGGAAAATGTTCCAGAATTGTTTTCTCTCCCAGAGGGCGCATATCTTCCCATACAAACTCTGTTCCATCCTTTTCCATCTGGGCAAAAATCTTCTGGCTCAGCAGATCTCTCGGCTGTAATTCGTTTGTAAAACGCTGTCCGTTCTTATCATACAGAAGAGCACCTTCTCCTCTGACTGATTCTGAAACCAGGAAACGCCGTCCGGGTTTCTTTGAATAGAGAGTTGTCGGATGAATCTGGATATAGTCCAGATTTTCCATTTCCACATGGTGCTTCATTGCAATTCCCACACCATCTCCCGCAATATGCGAAAAGTTGGTAGAGTTTTTAAAAAGCCCGCCGATTCCGCCACAGGCAAGAACCACATACTGAGAATAAACAGGAAATGCCTGGTCATTCCGGTCCATTGCAATGATTCCGCAGGCTGTATTGTCTTTGGAGATCAGGTCTACCATAGTCATATATTCACAAATTTCAATATTTTCTTTTATTTTTGCAGCAGTTAAGAGAGTCTGTGTGATTTCTTTTCCTGTAATATCCTCATGAAAAAGAATTCTTGGCTGGGAATGTGCTCCCTCTCTGGTAAATGCCAGATTTCCCAGACCATCCCTTGCAAAATCCACATGATAACGCAGAAGATCTCTGATAATATCATTGGAGCTGCGGATCATCAGATCTACTGCCCGTTTATTATTCTCATAATGTCCTGCCCGCATGGTATCTTCAAAATAATTTTCATAGTCATCTTCGCCGCGCAGCATACAGATTCCGCCCTGTGCCAGGAATGAATCTGACTGGTCTGCCTCCTGCTTGGTGATAAGCAGGATTTTCATTTTCTCCGGAAGGTTCAGCGCACAGTACAGTCCGGCTGCCCCTGTTCCCACAATAATGACATCATAATGTTCTTTCATCTTTCTTTCCTCACATCATGCCTGATTTTCGTTTGTCTGTGCAATTATACTCCCCGGATATATAGGTGTCAAGACACCTGTATATAATTATGACAACATTGTTTGCTTTGAGTTACTGTGAACGTAACCACTTTGAAAATCCTACTGCTTATTGCTTTTCACATCTCCACAGGGGGCTTACTTGATTCGGTTAAAGGCAGAAACAGATTTTCCATTGACTATTGTAACCGCCCCACAGTCTCTGGTGATCAGCACTCTGCTTCCACTCTTCTTCAGCCGTTCCAGCGTATCCGGCGACGGATGCCCGTATGTGTTTGTTGCAGAACAGGAAACAACAGCCAGTTCCGGTCTGACGATTTCCAGAAACTCTGCTCCTGTAGAATATCTGGAACCGTGATGAGCAGTTTTCAGGAAGTCCACATCTTCAAGACACCCATTCTGTATCAGTTTTTCTTCTGTCACCATCCCGATATCTCCGGTAAAAAGCCCTTTGAAATCTTTGCTTATCATTTCCAGAACCATCGCATCTTCATTTACTTCCTTCCCTGATGCTGTGGACTCCGGCCACAGAACCTTCAGTCTGACAGTTCCATATCTGATCTCATCTCCTGCTTTCATAGTAAGCACCCGGACTCCCGCTGACTCTGCCAGCTCTGTCAGCTCCCGATAATTTTTATTCTCCTGAATATCGCTCCATTTGGGCAGGATCAGATTCTCTATGCGCAGAGAAGTCAGATCTTTCTCAACAAATTCCAGAAGTTCCCGCACCCCGCTGATATGATCTTCATCTGTGTGAGAAACATAAATTCCGTCCAGTCTGGAAATCCCTCTGCTCTTCAAGTATGGGAGCAGCTGATATTTTCCCAGTTCATTCTTATTCGTACTGCCCCCGTCGATCAGGATATTCCATCTGTTTTCTATTTCCACCACAATTCCGTCTCCCTGTCCCACATCCAGACAGGCGATACGGAAATCTTCATACGGTCTGTAACTGATCAGCAGAATTGCAAAGCATACCATACCTGCATATACAGCCCGGATTTTCCACGCAAAGATCTTACCATTTTCACTTTTCTTCACACCCGCTCTGTACATCCACACCGCTGTTGCCAGAACCAGATAATATCCAACGATCTGCCACACTTCCGGCTTTCCGCCGATCCATGTACAAAACGAAAGTCGCCCCAACAGCACTGTCAGGAACTCATATCCTCTCAGAATAATCCTGCCCGGAACAACAGCCAGAAACGCTCCTCTGACAGTGACTAATCCAAGTAATGCACCGGCAGTTCCGCTTCCCAGTACAATCCCCACAGTAGGAAGCACCAGCAGATTCAGAAAAATCCCCAGCATCGACACTTCTCCGTAAAGCCACAGCACTATGGGAAGTGTGGTAAGCTGCACAACTCCGGATGCCAGAAATGACATCAGAAGTTTATTTCTGATTTTTCCCTTCTCATTAACCTTACTTCGTTTTTTCCGGTTTAATACATCCATCCCCTCCTGCACTAATGGCCAGACACAGCCAATCCCAATCACCGATCCAAAAGACAGCAGAAAACCTCCATCAAGCAGATACGCCGGATTTTCCATAAGGATCAGGATCGCCGCAGCCGCCATTCCTGTAGGCATATCATAAATCCGTCCTGCGATCTTTGCACCTACAGAAAGTAAAAACATACATACTGCCCGCATGGTTGAAACAGTCCCTCCGGTCATCATCCCATACTGAAGCATGATCACCAGCGCCAGCAGGCCTGCCGGCCAGATACCCAGACCGATTTTTTCAGCAGATTATACAGTCCCATTCCAAGAAGACTGATATGGAGCCCCGAAATCGCCAGGATATGTATAATTCCTGCCATCTGATAACGCATTTTCAACTCCGGATCCAGATTTGTTTTATCTCCCAGCACGATTGCTTCAAACGCTCCAGCTTCCATTCCACAGGTCTTCTCCAGAATACCTGCAAATTTCTGCTGCATATCGATCAGGAACTGCCCATATACAGAATGACTCTGCGACTGCTTCTTTATCTTTCCTTTCTTCATCACATAATAGATCCTCTGGCAGCCATAGTATGCTTTACTGTCAAACTCTCCCGGATTCGTGGGGCTTTGCACCTCTTCCAGTTTTCCGGACACCAGAACAAGACTTCCTGCCAGAAGTTTATCAACATCACTGTTACCGCTATGATTCTTTTTTTGTTTTAAATAAACCTTTATATTATCAATGGAAACTTTTTCAGAATTGTAAATAAGATAAGTATTTCTAAGATATACAGATTGAAAATCTTCATTCTCCCGGCACCTGACCACCTCCCCGCAGATGGTGGATTCCGGATGCTTTCTGATCCATGTCTGCACAGACTGTGGCAGTGGATTCCCCCTTATCAGGGAAAATCCCAGCCAGTCTGTCACACACAGAAAAACAACCAGAAGCATGCACAGGATACACACAGGGCGTCTCCTCACTTTTGTGCCTCCTCTTCGTTTATGAATATCACTCTTTTTCCTTGACTACCAGCTTATCATTTCTTTCATAAAAATGATACAGCTCCATCTTCTTACCAAAGGTATCCAGCCTGTCCTTCCCGCCGACCGTAATCTGCACTTTGTCTGCATCCAGCGCATCCAGCAGCGAATTTACCACAGAATATACCGGTATTTTCTCCGATACATCCAGCGCATAGGAAGAAAATACTCCGTCAAATGCCACATAGCAGATCCTGTCTGCTATGGTCACATTCAGAACCTCCGTATTCTCCGGAATTGTGGGGTAATGCCCTTTTTCCAGCGGTCCCTTCATTAACTGTTCCAGAACGATTCTCTCTTTGGGGATACTGCGTTTATACCGCACAGTACGCTGTTCTTTTACCAGCTTCTGACCACTCTTATCAGTAAAATAAAGCGTAAAGGTATTGCTGCAATAGGCATCCGGTTCAGTTCCTGTGAACTCGGCAAAGGTATCTGCAGTCATATTTCCCACAGCCTGTCCCCTGGAATCTGTCAGATCTTCATTTTCTATTGTAAAACGCACAGAATTGATCCCCGGAACCTGAAGGAAAGTCTTCACAACACCTGTCCGCACAAGTAATTCCCTGGCGCGGCTCATGCTGCTGTACTGACTGTTAAAGTTGACCACCAGCACGTCCTCTTCTACACTGTAATTCATCTGTACTCCTTCAGGAAGCAGACTGACCCGGTTCTGCGAATCTGTCTGCTGGCTGTTCATCCGCTGCATCATATCCTTAAGCATATAGTCTGCAGTTGTCTCCTCCGGAGAGTAGCTTTTCTTCTGAAGCTGAGTTTCATCAGAGCTGATATCGTACAGATAATATTTGGCATCCTGTTTACCCGGATCTTCATGTATCTCCACAGAACACCCGGTCGCAAGGATGCTTAGTATTAACGCTGTTATAATGATTGAAAGTTTCTTTTTCACAATGGCACCTCCTATGACGGTATATAAGACAGAGGAATACGCACAGAGAATGTAGTTCCCTCTCCTTCTTTACTGAATACTTTGATCGTTCCATGGTGCATTGCAACAGAACTCTTGGTGATCGCCAGTCCCAGACCGGTTCCCCCGATTTCCTTGGAATGGGACTTGTCCACACGATAGAAACGCTCAAAGATTCTTTCTATACTGTCCTCAGGGATTCCCATACCGGAATCCGCCACTGTTATATAGAAATATTTATGGTCTGCATCCAGTGACACGCGCACCCATCCATCATCCACATTATATTTAATGCCATTCTCCACCAGATTGCTGACAGCAAGAGTAAACTTCACCTCATCCACATCTGCATCCACAGGTCGGAAGCAATCCAGGATCAGATCGATATTGCGCCTGTCTGCAATGGGACGCAAGCGCTTGAGGATATCCTCCAGAAGCTGATTGATATCCATATGTGTAATGTTCACATCTGCTGCTTTCTTATCCATCTTTACCAGCGAGAGCAGATCTGTAATGATCTTATTCTCTCTGTCGATCTCAGCAGTAATATCACTCATAAACTCCTGATACAGTTCCTCCGGGACGCCCTGCTGTCCAACCAGAGAATCTGCCAGAACCTTCATGGAAGTCAGGGGTGTCTTCAGTTCATGGGACACATTGGATACAAACTCCTGCCTGGATTCATCAAGAATTTTCATGCGGTTGACCATCTTGTTGAATGCATCTGTGATCAGCTCTGTCTCCGTATAGTCAGGAACACTGATTTCTTCATCCAGCATGCCATCTGTCAGGTCTTCAATGGCCTTCGTCACTCTTGCAAGTGGTTTTACAAGTATTGTAGAGAGCAGCCATGCCAGAAATACTGAAAGAACAACAATACTTCCGATCAGCATCACGCCTCTCTGTTCCATCTCTGCCAGTGTTTCTGCAATATCAACAGCCGAAACACTTACCAGCATCACGCCCTGAAGCTGCTGCACATCCGGACTCTGTACAGGAACTGCAAGCTCCAGTACTTTACTTCTGGCGTCATAATTGCTTGTCTCTTCTCCTTTCAGACAGGCTACAGCCAGTGAACTGAGAAGCGTCTTTCCCTCCTCTGTGTGGAAGGTATCACTTACTATCTTAAAATCTCTGTCAGCCAGCAGGATACGTCCGTTATACACATTGGAAAACAGTTCCAGCTTGCTGTTTACAACCTCTGAATCTGTATCATTGAGATAATTCTCCCTGATGATCAGATTACATAAAATATCGCACTGATCACCCACTGTCTCTGTAAGCATTGCAACCGCCCGGTTCTGATAGTTATGAAGCATCGTATATGTTACAATAACCCCCGGCACGATTCCCAGAATGATCAGGATGATCAGAATACGAAAACGCAGACTTCTGAAAAATTTTTTCTTTTTTCACCTTTTCAACTCCGTTCTCTTCTGTCATGCAGTTTGATGCATGCTTTCTGTCTGTTCGTAAAACAGTCATTGTTTATCGAATCCTTATCATCTTATCACAGAAAAATGGGCTTTTCTACATCTTAGCGAAAAGTAATTTATTTTTTTGCAGCAATCAATGCGCAAGACATATCTCAGGAAATATTACCTCAATCACTCTTTTATTATATACGCTCACTTTTTGCTTCTCCGAACAGATATGACACAATGGGTACAAAAAGAACGGTCGGTGGGGAATGCCAACCGTTCTCTATTCTACTAATTTTATATTTTATTTGATAGATTTGAAAAATTCTTTATTTCCCATGCACCCTGAAATAGAACGCCATCGAAGTTTCGCTGCACATATAAGAACTTTCGCATCATTTTCCGCTTTTATGTCTTTTCCGTTTGCACAGTCACACCAGATAATACTATCATCTTTTAATAATATTGTAGAATCCAAAATTTCACATGTATAATGAGGATCTGTTGGAAATAATTTCAAATATTTTAAATCTTGAAATTCCATTTCAATCATAGATTCCTTTTCATTTTGACATTGAATTATAACTCTTAAAATTCTACAATCGTTTATCGGATACATATCCAACCTTTCATCAACATATGCACCACTTAAATAATGAATCTCCTTTATACAACTATCGTGAAAATATGATAATTTTTCATTAAACTCTTTTAATGTTTATTATTTATGATTTCATTCCACATATCTTGTCCTCTTATCCAAATATCATCAGTATTCCCTGACTAATTCCTGCACTAACCGGTCCAATAAGAAAATCATCTGCTACGCCAATGCCCGTAATATCATCCATTGATAAAACTCCCATTCCAATTAAGCTTATTGCAAATAAAGCAACTCCAGCTACAGTCTAAGACTAAATTCATATTCTGGTGAAGGCGGTAATGAT
>ENA-OQBG01000152-OQBG01000152.1-human-gut-metagenome-genome-assembly--contig:-NODE-152-length-15601-cov-4.564948_pt1 | contig 15601 bp, 18 predicted proteins | sample MGYA00242746_ERZ504551 | MGnify/ENA primary metagenome ERZ504551 (study PRJEB26092, sample SAMD00036289) | human gut metagenome | host: Homo sapiens | study: EMG produced TPA metagenomics assembly of... | reverse complement strand
CAGCCACGATGTCGCGCAGGGTGGGCACGCCGCAGCCGAGCTCGGCCGCGACCGCACCCAGGTTGCCGATCTTGACCCCGATGCCGGGCACGCCGCCAGCGGCGAGCGCACTCGGCGCCACCCCCGCACGGCGCAGCAGCTCGCCCGCGACCTCGTAGCTCTCGGGATGCACGCTCGTGGCGTCGAGCGGGTTCTTACCGCCGGTGATGCGCATGAAGCCCGCCGCGTTGAGATACGCCTTGGGTCCGAGCTTGGGGACCTTCTTGAGCTGGCGACGATCGGTGAACGCGCCGTTCTCCTCGCGATAGGCGACGATGTTCTTGGCGACCGCCGGCGTGATGCCCGAGACGTACCCCAGTAGGCTCGCGCTCGCAGTGTTCACGTCGACACCCACGCGGTTGACCACATTCTCGACCACGTTGCCCAAAGCGCGTCCGAGCTCACCCTGGTCGAGGTCGTGCTGGTACTGGCCAACGCCGATGGACTGCGGCGGGATCTTGACCAGTTCCGCCAACGGGTCCTGCAGGCGGCGGCCCAGGCTCATCGCGCCGCGCGTGGTCACGTCGAGGTCGGGGCACTCCTCGCTCGCCAGCTTGGAGGCCGAGTACACCGACGCGCCCGCCTCGTTCACGATGGTGTAGCGCAGCTCGGGCGCGGACTCGGCGATGAACGCCGCCACGACCTCCTCGGTCTCGCGGCTCGCCGTGCCGTTGCCCACCACGATGGTGTTGACGCGGTGCTTGCGCGTGAGGCGCAGCAGCTCGCGCTTGGTGCCCGCGACATCGCGTCGCGGCGGCGTGGGGTACAAGATCGTGTGGTCGAGGAGCTTGCCGTACTCGTCCAGCACGGCGACCTTGCAGCCCGCCCGGTAACCGGGGTCGAGCGCGATCACGCGGGCACCGCGGACGGGACGCTGCTGCAGCAAGCCCTCGGTGTTCTTGGCAAAGACCTTGATGGCGTCCTCCTGCGCGCGCATGGTGAGGTCAACGCGTAGCTCGCGATCGAGTGAGGGGGCCATGAGACGCTTGTATCCGTCGGCGATGGCGGCGTTGAGCTCCCCCGCGAACGGCCCGCGACGACGCGGATACCGGCGCTGCAGCGCTCGGCGGCCGCCTCGCCGTCCACGCGCACGCGTACGCGCAGCTTGCCCTCGCGTTCACCGCGGTTGATGGCGAGGATGCGGTGGTTGGGGATGGACCGGGCCGCCTCGGAGAACTCGTAATAGGGCTCATACGGCGTCTTCTCGTCCGCGTCCACGGCCTCGGATTCGATCGCGGCGGTCTTATGCGTGTAGTCGCGCAGGTCCGCCGTGTTCTCCGGGTCTTCGGCCACCAGCTCGGCCACGATGTCGCGGGCGCCGGCGAGGGCCGCCTCGGCCGTGGCAAAGCCGCCCTCGGCATTGATGTAGCCTGTCGCCGCCGCGAGCGGGTCCTCCCCCTGCGCAGGCTGCATGAGAATGAGGTTGGCGAGGGGCTCCAGGCCGGCGTCGCGCGCCTTGGAGGCACGGGTGGCGCGCTTTTTACGGAACGGCTTGTAGAGGTCCTCCACACGCTGCAGCGTCGGCGCCTCTTCGATGCCCGACCGCAGCTCATCGGTGAGCTTGCCCTGGCCGTCGATCACCGCGATGACGTCGGACTTGCGCTGCTCGAGGTTGCGCAGGTAGGACAGGCGGTCGTCAAGCGCACGCAGCGCGACGTCATCCATACCGCCCGTGGCCTCCTTGCGGTAGCGGGCGATGAAGGGGATCGTCGCGCCTCATCGATGAGGAGGATGACCGCCTCGACGCGCGCGACCGGCTGCCCCAGCTCGGCGGCGAGCGCGGACACGATGCGCTTGTTCATGGCGGCGATGTCCTCCGGTGAGGGCTCCGCGCGCCGCGTTGCCGGGGCGTCCGCCAAGTCATCGGCCGTGAGGGAGCCCGCGGAGCCCAAGGGGCGCATCGCGCCCGCCGTTCTTGCAGCCGATGCAGTGAGCGCTGCGGGCGCGACGGATGCAGCGGACGCGACGGCAGGGCGCGCCCCAGTCGATGATTCGGGTGCAACGCCGGACCCAGACGGCATTGGGACGGGCTCGGCTCGTCCCGAATCAACCTGCGCGGTGGCGACCACATCCTTGCGCACGCCACTCCCTTCGGGGCTCAGCGCGGCGACCATGTTCATGATGGCGGCAACGTCGACGTTGTTGGAATCTGCCATACGACAACTCTCCCATCAAAATCGGTTAGGCATTCCATCCTACCCGACCGCACGGACAGCACACGCAATCACTATGCGCCGAGCGGCGTCCCGCAACCGCTCGGCGCATCGGACCATTCTGTCCGACGCGCCGAAACGCCTCGCCCACGCATCGAGCCGCTTCGCCCATGTGCGCACACGCCTATTCATACGCCGCACGTCAAGACGCACCGCCTGAACAACCCGCGCTCTGCTATGCTTAGCAGGGAAAATAACCTAAACGAAAGGCCCGCGCGGAATGCATCGCGTCCTGTTCATCTGCCATGGCAACATCTGCCGATCGACCATGGCGCAGTTTGTCTTTGAGGAGCTCGTGCGACGCGCGGGGCTCGAGAACGAATTCGTCATCGACTCCGCCGCAACCTCGCGCGAGGAGATCGGAAACCCGCCGCACCATGGGACCGTGAACATGCTTCGCGAGGTCGGGGTACCCGTTGGTACGCACCGCGCCCGCCAGATCACGCGCGCCGAATACAATGACTGGGATATCATCGCCTACATGGACGCGGAGAACGAGCGAGGGCTCGGGCGCATCCTGAAAGGCGATCCTCGCGGCATTTGCCACCGGCTGCTGAGCTTCGCCGGAAGCACGCGCGACGTCGCCGACCCATGGTATACGGGCGACTTCGACGCCACCTACCGCGATGTCCTTCTGGGCTGCTCCGCCCTCTTTGAGCATCTCACTGGAACACATGCACCAGCGCTTCCCGGCACCGACCCACGCTAGGAGCGACCCATGATCGGACTCGGCACCCTCATCGACGGCGGCTTCATCCTTGTGGGAGGCCTCGCCGGGTTGGCCTTTGGCCGCTCCCTCACGCCCCGCATTCAAGACACCCTGCTCAAGGCAACAGCGGTGGCTATCCTCTTCGTCGGACTCTCTGGCGCCTTGGCGGGCATGTTGTCCCTTGAGGGCGGCAAGCTCGCAGCCGTCAACTCGGCGCTGGTGGTGGGATCGCTCGCCCTCGGGTCGCTCATCGGCGAGGTGTTCGACCTCGAACGACAGCTCGACCGGTTTGGCGAATAGCTCAAATACGCCACGCGCAGCAACGGCGACTCCGCCTTTGTCGACGCGTTCGTCACCGCATCCCTTTCAGTGGCCGTGGGCGCCATGGCAATCGTGGGCTCCATTCAGGACGGCCTCACGGGAGACTGGACCACATTGGCGCTCAAAGGCGCCATCGATGCGCTGCTCGTGTGCACCATGACGGCATCCATGGGCAAGGGCTGCATCTTCTCGGTCATTCCCGTCGTCCTCCTGCAGGGAGGCGTCACCGTCCTTGCGCAGATCCTGAATCCGCTCATGACCGCTGCAGCGATCGCAAACCTCTCCACCGTGGGTTCGATTCTCATCTTCTGCGTTGGCGTCGACCTCATCTGGGGCAAGACTTCCGCGTGGCCAACATGCTGCCCTCCGTGGTGATCGCCATGGCGGCCGCGCTGCTCGCATAGACGCTACATTTCGATCAGATTCCCCCAAGATGAAAGTCAGAGTATCGTCGCCGCAAATCGCATTCCGCTCACGTCTCACAGACCCAGCGATGCGCCCGTCATCACCGTATCCAAGATCACCGTATCCAAGTGTTCAATCCGGACACATCGACATTGTATTTGATTGCCGCCAATCACTCTCGAGTAGCCTTTCCTACTGAACGTACTTCGGATCAACTAAATCGCCCTTTCCGTCATAGAACACATACTCGCCATCGACCTTCATGCAAACCATCCCTGCCGCCACGCCAAGGTACTTTGCACTGCTCTTCCCCTCAAATTGGACAACGCTCTCTCCGGTTTCATAATTGATAATTTCGCCTTCCGCCGCATCAAAGTACGCAACGCTGCCCGCCACCCTTCCATCGTAATAATTAATGGGATCAGCAACAGGCGACCCAGAGCCAGCGCCTAGGCGCACGAGATACCACGTTGAGCCATTGGCACCCTTGGCCTGGACTATCACACAATCATCTTTTATGAACGCATCTCCGACTTCGCGCTCCGAATAAGTCCAGAGCCATTCTCCGCCGAGTGAGTAGAACGTCAATCCATCTTTATCTGTCAAGAAGCCTTGCTCATTGCTGTCAAGCAACACTCCAGTGTCTGTCGCCAAAGAAGTAATTGATCCTCCTTCAAGGCAACACAAATCTCCCGCATGCCGCCCGTCATACATTTGGCAATAGATCGAGTTTCCAACTGTATATATTCCCGAACTCCATAGCGATGCGCTGGCTGACAGCTCCCCACTTTTCACATCAAAGAACAGCCAGATGCTCTCCCCATTCTCATTTGAGAGCTTGATACCCGTCAGATTACTCTGCTCAGTCGGAAGCACCCCAACCTCTAAACCCCAGGCAGACCCCTCCAATATGTCACCACAGCTTAATGGGGACCCTTCAAGCCATTCGCCCTCCTTATTGACGAGTCCGAAATAGCCGCCCACATCATCGAAACCCGAATGCTCTTCTAGAACCAGATAGGTTCCGTTGAAATCGTGTAGAACCCTGCTGCTCACATCAGCACTCTTGTCCACATGACAATACGTCTTATTCTTTTGCCCATTATCTTCGTAAAGCGTGTACCCATCCTCGCCGTTTTCATAGGAGCGAGGCAAGATCTTTAATACCTCTCCGCTAGAGTTCAAGCGAAGCCACCAATCCTCGTCGATACCATCACCCGAGCACTTGACTAACAGATAGCTTTTGCCGGCATCATCGGTCTCTATTGACGGCTCGTCATAAATTCCTCTTATTATTTCCTCCACTTTCACAGGGATGCCATCTTGCGAAACTCTATCCCCCTGGCCTCCTTCATCGCTGCTCCCTTTAGAGACTCCCCCATTAGAACAGCCGAGTAATCCAAGTGGCGCCAATAGAGAACAGCCCAGAAGCATCCTTCGCGACATTGCTCTTTGATCAGACATTGGTCTCCCATCTCTCAACGTTGTATTTAGACAACATTTATTGTACTCAATGTTGTATATAGTCCGTTGGTTAATATACAACGTTCTTCCATTCTTGTTGTATGAAGAAGAACACCTTACAGATTGCGTTTGGGATTCGCTGCAAAGAGCTGCGCGCAATGACGGGCATCAGCCAAGAGGCGTTTGCCCATAAAATCGGAATGGACCGTTCGTATTTCGCTTCAATTGAGACCGGAAGACGAAATGTCACGCTTAACAACATCAACAAGATCGCGAAAGGCTTCGATATATCCCTCTCGAAGCTATTCGAAAATATGGAATAAGGCGGCGCTTGACCCTTTTTGAGAAATGCAAAATGTCGTTGATGCACCGCTCGTCCGCGCCATAACGGCACCGAAGGGATCAATTCTCATCTTCTGCGTTGGCGTCGACCTCATCTGGGGCAAGACCTTCCGCGTGGCCAACATGCTGCCCTCCGTGGTAATCGACATGGCGGCCGCGTTCTTTATGTAAATGTAGACGCTAGCCCGAGCTTGAGCTTCCAAGCCCAGCTCGTGCCCACCGCACCAAACCATCCGACCCGTATATCCCCGGGCCAAACCGCCCAGCCCACAACGAACGCGCCTCTACTGCTTGTTGGAAAGTCCATCGCGACCGAGCATGCCGACGCGCGACTCACGTCCAGCCTTCCATAGCAAGATTCGCGCGGACCGCACCAAGCCCCGTTTGGCACGCCCCGGTACCAGGCTCTCCATTGCGCGATTCGTGCGGCACGCGTCGAGCCATTTGGCACGCGGCACGCGTCCCCACATCCCCTTTGAACGAAATGAGGGGTTATTAATTAAAATGTGTGGGGTTTACCGCGGCACCCAAGATATACGCGGCTTTTTGATCACAAACCGCAGGTTGCATTCAAGGAATTTGACCGTCTACGCGACTGCCCCTATTTAAACCCCGCACATTTTATTTAATGACCCCTCTTTTAGCATATTTGAGCGCCCCGGCACGCCCAATACGTGTCCCGGCACGCCCAACGCGCGCGCCGGCACGCCCGATGCGCATCCCGACATGCCCAGCACACGCCCCAGCGCGCCCAATGCGTGCCTTGGCACGCATCAAGCTATGTACTTAAAATTCCACGTTACCGAACTCGGACAGCTTGAGTTCCTTGTTGTGGTCCTTCGCCCAGTCGATGTTCCACGGACTCGTGAACAGCAGCAGCTTGCCGCCGCGCATGTCCTCGACGCGCAAGGTGTCGCGCGTGAGGGAGAGCGCCGGGATGTCAATGGTGCCCGGCTCGTTCACGATCCAGCGGATGTCGGTGTAGGGCAGGGACTGGCGGCGCACCTCGACGTGGTACTCGCTCTTGAGGCGCTGCTCGAGCACCTCGAACTGCAGGGTGCCCACCACGCCCACGATGACCGACTCCATACCGGCGCCAAGCTCGCGGAAAATCTGGATGGCGCCCTCCTGTGCGAGCTGTTCCATGCCCTTGACGAACTGCTTACGCTTGAGCGTGTCCACCTGCGTGACGCGCGCGAAGAGCTCGGGCGCGAACGTGGGGATGCCAGCGAACTGCACCGGCTTCTTGCCCGTGCAGATGGTGTCGCCAATGGAGAAGATGCCGGGGTCGAACAGGCCCACGATATCGCCGGCGTAGGCCTCGTCCACGATGGCGCGGTCGTCGGCCATCATGGTCGTACCCGTGGCGAGTTTGATCTTCCGACCGCCCTGCACGTGCGTTGCCTCCATGCCGCGCTCGAACTTGCCGGAGCAGATGCGCACGAAGGCGATTCGGTCGCGATGGTTCTTGTCCATGTTCGCCTGAATCTTGAAGACGAAGCCAGAGAAATCCTCGCGTGTGGGCTCGACGGGCTCGCCGGTGAGCGCGTCGGTGTGCGCACCGGGGCCGGGAGCCAGGCGCAGGAAGTCCTTGAGGAAGGGCTCCACGCCGAAGTTGGTGAGGGCGGAGCCGAAGAACACGGGCGAGAGCTTACCGGTGAGCACGGCGTCGAGGTCGAACTCGGAGTCGGCGCCGTCGAGCAGCTCGATATCGTCCATCAGGTTGTTGTGGTTGTGCTCGCCGATGAGCTCGCTCAGGGCGGCATCGCCGAGCGTTGCCTCGACCTCGTCCACCTTCTTGGTGCCGTTGGCACGGCCGTCGCCCTCGAACGCCAGGACCTTGCGGCTCGCGCGGTCGAACACGCCGCGGAAGTCGCGGCCGTTGCCGATGGGCCAGTTCATGGGGTACGTGCGGATGCCGAGCACGTTCTCGACCTCCTCCATGAGGTCGAACGGGTCGCGCGTCTCGCGGTCCATCTTGTTCACGAACGTGAAGATCGGGATGCCGCGCATGGCACAGACGCGGAAGAGCTTCTTGGTCTGGGCCTCGACGCCCTTGGCGCCGTCGATGACCATGACCGCGGCGTCGGCGGCCATGAGGGTGCGGTAGGTGTCCTCGGAGAAGTCCTGGTGGCCGGGGGTGTCGAGGATGTTCACGCAGCAGCCGCCGTAGGTGAACTGCAGCACCGAGGAGGTGACGGAGATGCCGCGCTGCTTCTCGATGTCCATCCAGTCGGAGACGGCGTGACGGGAATTCTGCTTGCCCTTGACCGAGCCGGCACTCTGAACCTGGCCGGTGTACAGCAGGAGCTTCTCGGTGAGGGTGGTCTTGCCGGCGTCGGGGTGCGAGATGATCGCGAATGTGCGACGAGAGGAGATCTGGTCTGCAAGAGATGCCATGGGCGCGTGCGTCCTTTTCTGACGTGGCGACGCGTTCTGAGACGCGCCGTTCGATATGACGTGATTTGAACCGCTCGTATTGTAGCGGCATACGAGGGCGATCCGGGTCGTCGTGGGCGTCATGGAGCATTATGCAGCGGATTTCCACTGCAAGGCGTTCGCCTAGGCTCGCATGCGAGGCCCGCCGAAAACGGCACCAGGGACGCTCCACCCCCATGGTGCATTTTGCACCCGTCCCCAATTGCACCAATTTGCATGTTAAGAGTTGGGTGCAGCGGCCTCCCATGCACTCCATCATGCTAAAGTGTCCGCACGAAGACAACTGGCACCCAGATGATGAGAGAGGGACGACATGGCAACGACACCGCGCGGATTCAGAGATATCCTGCCCGATGAGGCGGAGATGCGCGAGCATATCGTCGCGACGGTGAAGGCCCGTCTCGTGCACCATGGCTACCGCCCCCATCCGAAACGACCCCTCCATCGAATCCGGTGAGCGTCGGCGGGGCCAACGCCTGGAGCTCCGATGCGCCGTTCAATCTCTTCGACGACAACGGCGCACTGCTCGCCGTACGACCGGACAACACCACCTCGGTGGTCCACGCCATCGCTGCGCGCATGAGCGAGCGTGACCTGCCGCTGCGCCTGCGCTATGAGGCGCCCGTCGTGCGCCAGCAGCCCCGCGGCACCGCGCAGGCACGCCAATTCACCCAACTCGGGTATGAACTCGTGGGCGAGGGCGGGGACGCCGCGGACGCCGAGATGACCCTCATCGCCGCCGAAGCACTCGATGACTTGGGGCTCAATTCTTGGCAGCTCGTCTGCGGCAGCGTCGTTCCCTATCAGGCCCTCCTCGAGCTCGGCGTCGATGAGGCACTCGCCAACGAGGCGCTCGCGCTCGTCCACGCCAACAACTACATCGACCTTGACGAGCTCGCCGTCACAAGCGACCTACCCGTCGCACTCCAGTGCGCCATGCGCGAACTTCCCCGCATCACGGGTGGCCCCGAGGCGCTCGACCGCGTTGACGCCCTGCTGCGCGCCGCCGGCTCCACCACCTCCACGACGACGGAGCTGCGATCGCTCGTCCAGCGCCTGACCTCGTGCAACGCCGAGCTGGCGAGCCATCTCTCTTTCGATTTCTCCCTCATGAGCTCATTTGGCTACTACACCGGGCTGGTGCTCAAAGCCTACGCAGGCGACCTCGCCGATCCCGTGGGGTCGGGCGGCCGTTACGACGCGGTGCTCGACGCCGCCCTTGAGCAGGGTGCGGCAGCCGCTGGCTTCGCGTTCTCCCTCGAGCGCCTCACCGAGGTGTTGGAGGCGCAGGCCGAGCAGGCACCGTGCGGTGACATCCGCGTGGGCGAATCGGCAGGTACCGTGCGCCCCGGCTCCGCTGCCACCACGAATCCCAGCGCATCAGCGACGGTCGGCGAGCAAGCGCCCCTGCGCATCGCCGTGCCCAAGGGTTCGTTGAAGGACGACACCATCGCCGCGCTCGAGGCCGTCGGCATCGACGCGAGCGGACTGCGCGACCCCGGGCGTCACCTGATCATACGCACGCGCGATACGCGCGAGGGCGAGGGCGCGATCGGTCCGGTCGAGCTCGTCATCGTGCGCGCCACAGATGCCCCCGCCTTCGTCGCGCTCGGAGGGACCGACTGTGGCATCTGCGGACGCGACTCGCTCATCGAGGCGGATCTCGACCTGCTGCAACTCGTCGATTTGGCGTATGGAACCTGCCGATTCATCGAAGCCGAACCAGCAGGACGTGCCGAGGCGACCAAGCGCTCCTATGCCCGACGCGGATGCCTGCGCGTGGCGACCAAGTACCCGCGCATCGCAAGCGCCTGGTACGAGGAGCGCGGCGTGAATGCCGAGGTGGTGGCCTTGCACGGTAATATCGAGCTCGGTCCCATCGTGGGGCTCGCCGATCGCATCGTCGACATCACCGCCACCGGTACGACCCTGCGCGAGAACGACCTCGTGATCACCGGCGAACTCATGACCTGCACCGCACGCTTCTTCGCGAATCCCGGCCGCGCACGACTCGACCCGCGTGTGCGTGAGCTCGCCCGGCGTCTCGCTGCCTGGCGCGACGAGAGCGCCTGCGACGACGCGCATTAAGGCCGTCGACGTGCTCGATACGCACGTTGAGTTCCCGCCCCTCCCCCATCGACTCGGGGCATCGGTCCATCGGACCCCTCCGCGCCCCAGCCCCAGAAAGGCCCGCATATGAACACCGTCACCCTGCTCCCCGGCGAGCGTCTCACCGTATCCAACCTTGGGCGCGAGGGCGCTGTTCCGGCAAAGATCACCCAAGCTGCCGCGAACATCATCGCCACCGTGCGCGCGAAGGGTGATGCAGCACTGCATCGGTACGCCGCCGAGTTCGATGGTGTCGACCTCACCGACTTCCGTGTGCCGCAGGAGCGCATCGACACCGCCCTCGAGCAGGTGGATGCGTCCCTCATCGCTGCCCTCGAGAAGGCCGCCGCGCAGATACGCGACTTCCACCAGCGCCAGGTCCGCCAGTCATGGTTCACCACGCGCACAGACGGCACGCTGCTCGGCGTGCAGGTGACGCCCGTGCGCGCCGCCGGCATCTACGTCCCCGGCGGACGCGCCCAGTACCCCTCGACCGTGCTAATGAACGCCATTCCCGCCAAGTCGCCGGCGTGGAACGCGTCGTGATGGCCACGCCTCCCCAGCGCGACGGAGGGATCTCGCCCGCCACGCTCGCCGCAGCCAAAGTCGCCGGCGTCGACGAGATTTACCTGGTGGGCGGAGCCCAGGCCGTCGCCGCGCTCGCCTACGGCACCGAGAGCATCCCGCGCGTGGAGAAGATCACGGGGCCGGGCAACGCCTACGTGGCAGCCGCGAAACGCCTTGTCTCGGGCGATGTGGGCATCGACATGATCGCGGGCCCCTCCGAGGTCTGCGTGCTCGCCGACGCGAGCGCCGAGCAGCCGTGGTCGCCGCCGATCTCATGGCCCAGGCCGAGCACGATCCGCTGTCGGCGTGCTACCTCGTAACTGAGAGCCCCGAGCTCGCGCGCGGTGTCGAGGCGGCGCTCGAGGTCCTTCTCGCCCAAAGCCCGCGCGCCGAAATCACCCGCACCTCCCTCACCGACCAGGGGGCCATCGTAATCGCGCCCGATCTCGCGACTGCGATTGACGCCGTGAATACCATCGCCCCCGAGCACCTCGAGCTCCACTGCGCCGATGCCCTCGGGCTCGTCGGCTCCATCCGCAACGCGGGTGCGATCTTCGTGGGCGCTTGGAGTTCCGAGCCGCTGGGCGATTACGTGGCGGGACCCAACCACACCCTGCCCACCGGCGGCACCGCGCAGTTCTCCAGCCCGCTGTCCGTCGACGACTTCGTTACGAGCTCGTCAGTCATCTGCTACACGCCGCAGGGCCTACTCGCCGACGCCCCCGCCACCCAGACCATGGCGCAGGCCGAGGGCCTGTGGGCGCACGCGCTCTCCGCTGGGCTGCGCCGCCGCCTTATCGACGAGGGCGCCCCTGCCGTGGCGACCAAGGTCCTCGCCGAAGCGGACCTCACCGCCATCGCCTGGCCCGCCGACGATGCCGCAACGGTGGCGTCCGGCGCCGGACGCCCCACCGCTCAAGGGGAGGTGAGGTAACCGTGGCAGAGCTCTCCACCCGCGTCCAACGCCTCATGCAGCCGCACCTGCGCTCCATCGAACCGTACGATCCGAACTTCACGGCCACACGCATCAACCTCTCCGCAAACGAGAACACCCACCCCCTGCCGGCGAGCGTCCGCGAGGCCGTGGACGAGGTACTCGCCGCGACCCCGCTCAATCGCTACCCCGACCCCATGTCGGATGCGCTACGTGACGAGATTGCCGCCGCGAACGACGTCTCGCGCGCCCAGGTCTGCGTGCAACGGCGGCGACGAGCTTCTCTATAACTTCCTGCTCGCTTTCGGCGGCCGGAATCGCTCCGTCCTCATCTGCCCGCCATGCTTCTCGGAGTACGCGTTCTTCGCCCAGCTCACCGAGACGAATGTCCGCACTGCGGGCCGCGATCCACGCACGCTCACCTTGGACGAGGAGGCGCTGCTCGCCTGCGCGCGCACCTGTGACCTCGTGATTGTCACCTCGCCCAACAACCCAACCGGCGACCTGGCCGACCTCGGCCTCATCGAGCGCGTCTGCCACGCGTGCCACGGTCTGGTGATGGTGGATGAGGCGTATATCGAATTCGCCGGTGAGGATGCCTCGGCCCTGCCCCTCCTCGCGCACCTCGACAACCTCGTCATCCTGCGCACACTCTCCAAGGCCTACGGTGCGGCCGGGACGCGCTGCGGCTACGTAATGGCCGCCACGGACATCATCGACGCGCTCTCCGCCGTGCGCCAGATCTACTCCGTCAACGTCCTCACACAGGCAGCCGCACTCGCCCTTGTGCGGAAGCGCGGCGGCCTCGAGCCGCTCACCGCCTCCATCGTCACCGAACGCACACGGCTGCAGCGTGCCCTCGAGGAACTCCCCGGCATCACCGTATGGCCGAGCAGCGCGAACTTCCTTTTGGTGCGCATGGCAGGCGCCACCGCCATCCGCAACCGCCTACGCGACGAGTACTCAATCCTCGTGCGTGACTTCAGCGCCGCGGCCGGTCTTGAGGACTGCTTGCGCATCACCTTAGGAACGCCCGAGGAAAACAACGCCGTCATCGCGGCGCTGACCGAACTTCTGCCTTAAGGAGGACCGATCGCCATGACCGATTCCGCCAACCGCCGCGCCGTCGTCACGCGCGTCACCGGGGAAACCGACATCACCGTCGAGCTTGACCTTGACGGCACCGGCACCTGCTCAATCGATACCGGGGTACCGTTCTTCGACCACATGCTCAACGCCTTCGGGCGCCATGGCCTGTTCGATCTCACCGTCCGTGCCACAGGAGACATCGAGGTCGACGCACATCACACCGTCGAGGACACCGGCATCGTGCTCGGCCAGGCATTCACCCAGGCGCTCGGAGACAAAGCGGGCATCACGCGCTTTTCCGACGTGTGCATACCCATGGACGAGACGCTCATCCAGGCGGCCGTTGATATTTCGGGGCGCGGGCAGGCGTACTGCGACCTTCCCATTCCCACCGAGCGCGTGGGCTCCTTTGACACCGAGCTCGCCGTCGAGTTCTTCTACGCCTTCGCCCGCGACGCGCGCGTGACGCTGCACGTACGCGAGCTCGCCGGAGCGAACTCGCACCACATCATCGAGGCAGCCTTCAAGGCGGCTGGCCGCGCGATGCGCTACGCCTGCGAACTCGACCCCCGCGTGAACGGCGTGCCCTCCACCAAGGGCTCACTGTAAGGGAGGCATCCGTGAACGAACCGAGCATCGTGGTGGTCGACTACCACAAAGGCAATCTGTCGAGCGTCGTGCGCGGGCTCACGCGCGCGGGGGCGCATGCCTTCGCGTCCGATGACCCCGATGCGATCGCGAGCGCCGATGGCATCGTCCTGCCGGGCGTCGGCTCGTTTTACGACGCGATCTCGTACATGGCCGAACACGGTCAGGACCGCGCCGTGATCGAAGCCACACACGGCGGCAAGGGCACGCCGTTTTTAGGCATATGCCTGGGTCTGCAGTTACTTTTCGAACGCGGTGACGAGGGCGTTCCCGCAGACGCGCCAACCGTCCCCGCACCCGACCCCCGCGGCACGGGCCTCGACGCCGGGTCGATTTTCGAGGCCGACGGGACGCGCTGGGTGCGTGGGCTCGCCGTGCTTCCCGGCAGTTGCACGCGGCTCGAATCGGCGCGTCTCAAGGTTCCCCATGTGGGCTGGGATCAGGTGCACCTTACCGGGCACGGGCGCCGTGCCCCTCGCTGGAGGGTTCGCCGAGGGGTCGAATGTCGACTTTACCCACTCCTATGCCCTCGGGGCCGACGTCGATGAGGACGACGTGGCGGGCGTCACGCACTATGCACGCAACTTCGCCTCCGTTGCGGCGCGCGGCAGCGTCTTCGGCTGCCAGTTCCACCCCGAGAAGTCCTCCGCGCATGGGCACACGATTCTTCGCAACTTCGTGCGCCTGTGCTCCTAGGAGCTCACAGCGTGCCCCGGGAGTTACACCTCTTCGCATCGCCCGCACCGCATTCCCCTGCGTCGCACCCCACCACGCCCGCACCGCATCATCCACCCTCTACCGAGGAGGCCCCTCGTGATCCTCTTTCCCGCCATCGACCTGATTGACGGTAAGGTCGTACGCCTCGAACGAGCGACCGCAGCCGCATGAAGGTCTATTCCGACGACCCCGTTGCCATTGCACGCGAATTCTCGCAAGCGGGCGCGCGCTGGATCCACGTCGTCGACCTCTCCGCGGCGTTCGGCGAAGACGACGACGCATGCGCCGCGAACATGCGCGCGATTCGCTCGATTTGGCTCCATAGAGGGGCTATCGATCGCGTCGGCGGCGGCGTCCGCTCCCTCGCACGCATCGACCAGCTCGCCGCGGCGGGTGCCAAGCGCATCGCCCTCGGCACCGTCTTGGTCACTGAACCCGGGTTTGCCGAGGTCGCAGCGCGTGGATTTGGAGAGTTGCTCGTTGCAGACGTCGCTGCCCGCGACGGGCAGGTCAAGGTCAACGGCTGGCGCGACGGTGTTGGGCGCAGTTGCGACGAAGTCGTGTCCGAACTCGCCTCGCTGGGATTCAAGCACCTCGTGTTCACCGATATTGCCCGCGATGGCATGCAGACGGGCATCGATGTCGATGCGTATCGCTCGGTCGCCAGGGTGGCCGGATTTCCCGTAGTCGCCTCGGGCGGCATCTCGACGCTTGAGAACATACGGTCCCTTGCCGCCGCCGGACCGGAAGTCGTCGAGGGAGCCATTACCGGACGCGCCCTGTACGAAGGCTCCTTCACGCTCGATCAGGCGCTCGATGCGGCGACTGGGAGGTAGATCATGCTCACCAAACGTGTTATCCCCTGTCTTGATGTGCGCGACGGGCGTGTGGTCAAGGGCGTGAACTTCGTCGACTTACGCGACGCCGGCGATCCCATCGAGCTCGCCGCCGCCTACGACCGTGGCGGTGCCGACGAGGTGATTTTCCTCGACATCACCGCCACGAGCGACAATCGTGTCACGACTATCGACATGGCTGCCCACGCCGCCGCCGAACTCGCCATCCCCTACACCGTGGGCGGCGGATTCCGCGACCTTCCCGGCATGCGCACCATGGTTGCCGCCGGCGCCGACAAGGTCTCGGTTAATTCGGCTGCGGTGCGCGACCCCGATCTCATCACGCAAGCCGCGGCCGCATTCGGCAGCCAAGCCGTTGTGGTGGCGATCGATGCCAAGCGCGTGGGCAAGCCCGGGGCGCCCGGTGCCGATCGGTGGGAGGTGTACCTTGCCGGTGGACGCACCCCCACTGGCATCGATGCCGTTGCCTGGGCAGAGGAAGCGGCTCGCCGCGGGGCTGGTGAGATCTTGCTCACCAGCATGGACCGCGACGGCACGAAAGCCGGGTTCGATCTAGCACTCACCCGTACCGTGGCACGCGCGGTGTCCATTCCCGTCATCGCCTCAGGCGGCGTGGGCACGCTCGAGCACTTCGCCGAGGGCGTACTCGAGGGCGAGGCCGACGCCGTACTCGCCGCAAGCGTCTTCCACTTTGGCACCTACTCGATCCGCCAGGTGAAGGAATACATGGCCGCCCAGGGCATTCCCG
>ENA-OQBG01000151-OQBG01000151.1-human-gut-metagenome-genome-assembly--contig:-NODE-151-length-15603-cov-4.493991_pt1 | contig 15603 bp, 19 predicted proteins | sample MGYA00242746_ERZ504551 | MGnify/ENA primary metagenome ERZ504551 (study PRJEB26092, sample SAMD00036289) | human gut metagenome | host: Homo sapiens | study: EMG produced TPA metagenomics assembly of... | reverse complement strand
GTGTCTTTTACTGCATTTCACCATGTGGAATAGCAATGCCACGTCCCATGTATGTGCTTACATCTTGTTCACGTGCAAGCATACCATTAATATATTCTTTGCCAACATAGCCAGATTTATACAATAATTCACCAGCATTTTTATAGCTTCTTCTTTAGTAACTGTATCTAAGCACATTTTAATGTTTTCACGTTTTAATACAGTTTCATCTTCAACAGCGTTTTCTTTGCTATCTGCAACTTCTTCTACTTTAGCTTCTACATTTTGTAATTTAGCTAAAATAATATCATAAACATCATTTTTAATGAAATCTTGTACAAATAAATGTTCAGCTTGTGGAGAATCTGCGATTGCACGGTCTGCTAATTTTTCATGAGATACTACAATCTGAGCATCAGATGGAATATTACCGATAGCACAGTTTGTTACAGAAATATATCCATAACCTGCTTTTTTCAATTTATTGCGAAGTGCACTTGCACCCATAGCGGAAGAACCCATACCTGCGTCGCAAGCATAAATAATTTTCTTAAGTTCGCTACCTTTTACTACTACATCACTTTCAACACGTTTGCTACCACGGTTTTTCATATCTTGCATATTTTGTTGAGCTTCTTCTAAGGAAGAACCATCATCTTTAGAAGCTTTGATGAAGATAGAAGCGATTACGAATGATACTGCTGTAGCTACTACTACTGCTGCGATATTTGCAAAATATGCTCCTTTTGGAGTCATTGCTAAGATTGCAAAAATACTACCTGGAGAAGCTGGAGCGATAAGACCACCATTTAAAACGCTTAATGTGAATACGCCAGCCATACCTGCGGGAATAACTGCTAATAAGAGGATTGGTTTCATGAGAATATATGGGAAGTAAATTTCATGAATACCACCTAAGAAGTGGATAATTACTGCACCTGGAGCAGAGCTTTTTGCCATGCCTTTACCTACTAAACAGAAAGCAAGTAATACACCAAGACCAGGGCCTGGGTTAGATTCAATCATAAAGAAGATGGATTTTCCAAGTTCTTGAGATTCCTGAATACCAATTGGGCTGAATACACCATGGTTGATAGCATTATTCAAGAATAATACTTTTGCAGGTTCAACCAAAATAGATACGAGTGGAATAAGACCTAAATTTACGATAAATTCAACGCCACCGCGTAAAATATCATTCAAGGAACTTACTACTGGACCTACGATAGCATAAGCAAGGATTGCTAAAATACCACCTAAAATACCAGCAGAGAAGTTATTGATGAGCATTTCAAATCCTGTTGGGATTTTATCTTGGAAAGCTTCATCAAATTTTTTAATACACCAACCACCAAATGGACCAACAATCATTGCTCCTAAGAACATTGGAATGTCAGAACCAGCGATGATACCAGCTGTTGCGATAGCACCTAAAACACCGCCACGATGTTGATAAATAGCACTACCACCACTATAACCAATCAATAATGGAATTAACCATTTTGACATAGGGCCACCTGCAGCTGCTAAATATTCATTTGGTATCCAACCAGTTGGAATAAATAATGCTGTAAGTAAACCCCAAGCGATAAATGCACCGATATTTGGCATTACCATTCCGCTTAAAATCTACCAAATTTTGCATCTTTTCTTGAGCAACATTTCCTGCTTTTGCTTCAGACATTTTTAACCTCCATTACCTTTTTATATTTTTTCTTAAAATAATTTGTATATATTTTTTCTAGTTCCAAATAAATTTCTGCCTTAGAACCTTAGATGTAAAATATCTAATAAGTTCGTATTTTCTATAATGCTTTCGGATAAAACTCCCATCGTTTCTAAAGCTTTTTCATCAGCTTTATCTGGAACTAATAAAATCAACACTGTAGATATTTCTTTTTCATTTACTTTTAAAGATTTTTCTAACTGAATAATCCCTACTGTCAAATTTTGTATAACTTTAGATTTTGTATGTAATAACATCAAATCTTTAATAATAGTGCTACCTTTTTCTTCTCTTGATTTCAAGTCAGCTTCCAAAATTTTGACTTATATTTTCTTTTAATAAATAAATACTAACAAAACTACATAATTCTTCTTTAGAATTAACATTTACCATATCTTGATAAAAAGAAATTCTTCAAAATAGATTTAATATAAAAACCAAATAGATTAAGTTCGCTCAATTTCTCAACTAAACTCTTATTATCTTTATGATACTCTCCACTATTTTCATCAGGTAATAATTGCATTTGATGAATGATATTATCTATATCCTTATCATCTAACATGAAATTTACAATCACTACTGGTATTGTCGCTTCATTTATTTCCACAGTGGAAATTATAAAATCTATGCCTTCATTTTGATAAAAATTCATAGTTTATATTGATTGCAGAAACAATTAGCTACAATATTTTAAATTAGTGAATTTTTGTTTTAGTTGACTTGCTAATAATTTTGATGTGCCAATTCCTGTAGGACAAGCTACCAAAACATTATATTTTCTCGCTTTTTGCAAACTTACATCTTCTAAAGTGGAACCTAAATGCATTGCTAAATAAGCAATTTCCGCTTCTGGTAAATTAACCCCTAATTTTTCCTCTAAAGGCTTAGCTGCTTTTTTAGCTAATTTCATCCATTGAGGATATTTCTCTTTTCATCTCATTTAGTAGTGGATTACGTATCTCCAAATTTAATTTTATTCTCGTTGCCGCTGGCCCTAAGTGTTTTACAAGACCTATTAATAATTTACTTTTCTTAGCTATAAAAATACCGCTTTCTTCTTGAGCTATAGCTATTATTTTTTTGGCAATTTTTATCAAAGCAAAATTATCATAATTATTAATAGTGCCTTCTTGATAATTGTTTCTAGCTCCTAAAAGATGCATAGTAATAAAACCACTTTCTTCTTCAGGAACAACGATATCAAAGACTTCCGCAATCTCTTCACTTATCTTAAATGCTAATCAAATTCTTTTTCTTTTCAATTCTGTTAAAACTTAGTATCAATTTTGATAATTTCACCTTTTTAATAAAACGCTGTATAGCTAATGTAAGATGAACTACTAAGCCTGAAAAAGCATTTATCGATAAATTATAATTCTCTCTTTCCACTACTGTAGTTATTGCTTTTTCTACTTTTTGAATGATATCTTTATCGACTAAGTCCAATAAAACTTATCCGTGCCACTTTTTAATTTAATATTTTTTCTTGTTTATTTAAGACATTTAGAATGTTTTCTCATGGAGATTTTATAAATATGACTTATAATCGCTTTCCTGATGTCTTTCTCTAATCCCTCTAAATAAATCCCTAAACCAGGTTTGCGGACTAAATTCATATTCATCTTTTTATCCATGTTTCTAATTTGTCTAAATCATTGCTTATAGTGGCTTCTGTTACATTCAATAATTTTGCCAAAGTCAATAACTTTATAGGTTCTTGTGATTTTAACAAATGACTTAATACTATATTTTGTCTTTCCGCTGGCGAATATTCATGCAAACCATTAGATTTGGATTTGTTCTAGCATTTTTTGCTTTTGCTCTTCAGTCCCTATGATTTGCATACCCTTGCTAGTTTTTCTTTCTAAGATTAAATCATTTTCATTTAAAATCTTTTCAACATTAACTAATTGTCTAGTTACTGTTTTTATACTTACTTGTAATAAATCAGCTATTTCACTAGCCGTTACATAAGTATTTCTTTTTATAAGTTCATTAATTATAAATTTCGAACGTTCGTTTATTTTCATACAATTAATTCCTTATAGTTTAATATTAAATAACCGGTTTATTTCTACAATTAAATTATAATAGAGAATTGTTTGTAAATTCAATCTAAAGTTATATTATTAAGTCTTTAATCCTTTAGGACAAAATTAAATAATGTCTAAAATAGAAAAACTACATTCAATAAAATTCATAAAAATGAATATTAAATGTAGCTTTTTATAACCTATAATATATTTTATAAATCTTTTAAACTGCGAATGCCATTTTTTACATAATCAACTGGTCTACTCCAATCAACATGTACATCAGTTGCTTCCCATAAACGAGTAAGTGCTAATTGAAGTGTTTCCACATCATCTAATGGATTAATAGTTATTGTAGTAAAATCATGCAATGTTTCATGTGGTACTTGTAAAGTTAATGGTGTATTTAAAAACTCTTCTACTTTTTGTTTAGCTACTTCATTTGCCAAAACAATATTTGCAGATTTAGTATCAGCTGTATACTCAATATATCCTAAATCACTATGACAAGAAATAGCTACACTATAATTGTTTTCCATAAAAAATCCCTTCTTTTATCAATAACGTTATACTTATTTTAACTGAGCCTAATAATCTGCGCAAGTAAAAATGCAATTTGCAATTCTGCCTTGTTCACTCTTGCACAGATTTCATCTTTATGCTATTATATTATCAGTTAATAACGGAGTATGCCTGCAATGTGCGTAGGTCTTTTTTTATATTGTCTAACCTTACTCTTTCTAAACGGGAATCTGGCTGTGATATTTGTGCTGCTGAAGCGTCTTGAACGAATAGCAAAGCTCTTATCCAAGATACCCACCTGCACCAAGCAGGTCTAGGCGAATAAAAGATAACGGCATTATGGGCATATAAAAAGCATTGTTTTACAAAATGATATGCACCCAAAATATTGGACATATTAATTAAGCTACTAATTGAGACTTAGTTCTGTATTCTACGGGACTAAGTCCTTTTAGTTTTATCTTTATCCGTTTTGTATTATAATATTTTATATAAGATTTTAACTCTTTTATAAAATCTTCAACGGATTTGAATTTTTTAAATAGAACAATTCGCTTTTTAGTAAACCAAAGAAATTTTCTATTACGGCATTATCTAAGCAATTGCCTTTTCGGCTCATGCTTTGGATAATGCCTTTTTCTTTTAATAACTTCTGATACCTCTTATTTTGATATTGCCAGCCTTGGTCTGAATGTAGAATTATCCCTTTCGTTTCTTTTATCTTTCTTGTTGCATCTTCTACCATATCTAATACTTGCTTTAGTATTGGTCTTTTCGATATTTTATAACTTATTATTTCTCCGTTATATAAATCTATTATTGGTGATAAGTATATTTTTTCATTATATAATGCAAATTCTGTTACATCTGTTGCCCATTTTTCGTTTGGTTTTTCTGCTTTGAAATTTCTATTTAATATATTTTTAGCTATTTTTCCTTCTTGCCCTCTATACGATTTATATTTCTTTGCTCTTACTTTGCATGTTAAATTTTCTTCTTTCATCAATCTCATAACTACTTTATGATTGATTTTTATTCCTTGTTTATGCAGCTGCATAGTTACTCTTCTATATCCATATCTTCCATGATTTTTATTACAAATATTATGAATTAATGTTTTTAATCCTTTATATTTATCTTCTCTAGATAATTTTTTTAATGCATCATAATATGTGCTTTTAGCTAATTTTGTATAGTTTAATAGGGCTTTTAGAGTATATTTTTTCCTTAATTTAGCAATTACTAAAACTAGTGTCTTCCTTCCTTTTCCCATTGCTTCATTAAGGCATGCCACTTTTTTAATAGGTCATTTTCCATCCTTAATTGATAATTTTCTTGTTCCAATTGTTCAACGTAAGAAAGTTCTTTTTTAGGTTTGTTAACTTTGTTTTTAGATTTAGATTTTTTCATAGATGGTCTACCTCGTTTCTTAGCAAGTAAGCCAGAAAATCCATAAGAACAATACAACTTTTCCCATGTAGAAATTGTACCAGTATTAGGAATGGAAAATTTGGCTGCTGTTTGATTTAATGATAAATGATGTAGCCATTTATATTCAATAACTTTTTGCTTAAAGATAGGAGTATATTTACGATTTTTATGAAGAAGTTGTGGAATACCACCATGTTCATAATGAGATATCCATCTGCAAAGAGGAGCTATATCTGGCATGTTTAGAATTTTAGCTACATGAGAAATAGAATTTCCTTTTAAAACCATTTTAATTGCTTTAACTTTAAATTCATTTGAGTATTTAGTCATAAAAAAACTGCACCTCCAAAAGTTGTTTTGTGTCCAACTTTTGGGGTGCAGTTCATAATCTCTAGGCTTTTGTTGTATCATTAATTAAAATACATCATGAAGAATGATTGTCTGGTCACGGTTTGGACCTACGGAAACAAATCCAAGACCAATACCTGTAACCTGCGCCATTCTTTCTAAATATTTACGTGCATTTTCTGGTAAATCTTCGTATTTTCTGATGCCAGAAATGTCTGTTTTCCAACCAGCGAATGTTTCATAAACTGGTTCTACATTTGCAAGAACTTTTAAGCTTGCAGGCATTTCATCTAAGATTTCACCATTGTATTTATAAGCTACACACATTTTGATTTCATCGAAAGTATCGAGGATATCAAGGCGAGTAACTGCCATATAATCAATACCACTGAGGTAACCTGCATAGCGAACTACGCAAGCATCAAGCCAGCCAGTACGACGAGGACGACCTGTAACTGTACCATATTCATGACCGCAATCACGGATTTTATCGCCGATTTCGTTGAGCTGTTCAGTTGGGAAAGGACCTTCACCAACGCGAGTACAATATGCTTTTACGATACCTACTACTTTATCGATTTTGTTAGGACCTACACCAGCACCGGAGCTTACGCCACCAGCTGTTGGATGAGAAGCAGTAACATATGGATAAGTACCATGGTCGATATCAAGCATAGTAGCTTGAGCACCTTCAAACATTACTTTTTTACCAGCATTGATTTCTCTATTTAAGAATGCGGAAGTATCAATTACATGTTTTCTGAGTTTTTCAGCGTAACCGAGATATTCAGTGCGAATATCTTCATAGTTTAATGGTTCTTTACCATAGAGTTTTACAAGCTCACGATTTTTAGTTTCAAGAGCTGTTTTTAATTTTTCGCTGAATGTTTCTTCATCAATTAAATCACAAACGCGGATACCAATACGGTTATCGCGGTCCATATAGCATGGGCCAATACCACGTTTAGTAGTACCGATTTTTAATTCGCCTTTGTTTTCTTCTTCAAGACCGTCCATAAGACGATGGTAAGGCATTACAACGTGAGCACGATTAGAGATACGTAATCCGTCAACAGAGTAACCATCTTTTTTTAGAGCTTCCATTTCTTGAAGGATTACTTCAGGGTCAAAAGCTACACCATTTGCAATCACACAAATTTTATTATCATAGAGCATACCAGATGGCATGAGTCTTTGTTTAAATTCTTTGCCGTCTACTGTAACAGTATGACCTGCATTACTACCACCTTGATAACGTACAACTATATCAGCTTTTTCTGCTAAATAGTCTACGATTTTACCTTTACCTTCATCACCCCATTGGGTACCAGTTACAACAACTGTTGACATAAGAAAACTTCCTCTCTATTACTCAAGTTTAATATTAACTGCTTATTCAATACCGAAACGAGCCATAATCATGTCTACATTGCGTAAGAACCATTGATAATCGAAGCAGTTGTCGATTTCTTCTTTAGTGAGATATTTTGTGATATCTGGATCTTTTTCTACATTTGTGCGGAAATCTTCGCCTTTGAGCCATCTAGCCATAGCATTTCTTTGAACCCATTTGTAAGCATCTTCACGAAGTACGCCTTTGCTTACAACAGCGAGCATGATGCGTTGGCTGAAGATAAGACCGCCAGTTTTGTTAAGATTTTCCATCATAGCTTCTGGATAAACGAGAAGTTTATCTAAAAGATTTGTTAATTTACGGCAGCAATAATCAACGTTGATAGTGCTGTCTGGTAAAATTACGCGTTCAACGGAAGAATGGGAAATATCGCGTTCATGCCAAAGAGTGATATCTTCCATAGCTGCAATAGCATTACCACGAACAAGGCGAGCCATACCGGAGATACGTTCACCAGTGATTGGATTACGTTTATGAGGCATAGCAGAAGAACCTTTCTGACCTGGTTGGAAATATTCTTCAACTTCACGGATATCTGTACGTTGAAGGTTACGTAATTCTGTAGCGATTTTTTCAAATGTGCTAGCTACAATAGCAAGAGTAGTCATATATTCTGCATGGCGATCACGCTGAATAACTTGTGTTGCAAGTTTTACAGGTTCAATGCCAAGTTTTTTGCAAGTGATTTCTTCAATACGAGGGTCGATATTGGAATAAGTGCCTACAGCACCAGAAAGTTTACCAACAGCAACGATTTTTTTAGCGTGTTCAACACGTTCGATGTCACGGCAAACTTCATCATACCATAAAGCAAATTTTAAACCGAGAGTCATTGGTTCTGCATGGATACCATGAGTACGACCAATGCAAACAGTGTGTTTATATTTTTTAGCTTGACGTTTTTTTAAAACATCACGTAAATTTTTGAGGTCTTCTAAAATAAGCTCAGCGGATTTTTTCATCATAATGCCGAGTGCTGTATCTTTTACGTCGCTGGAAGTTAATCCTTTATGGATATATTTAGAATCTTCACCAACGTATTCAGCAACGTTAGTTAAAAATGCGATAATATCATGATTAGTAACTTTTTCAATTTCTTTAACGCGTTCTAAGTTAAACTGTGCTTTTTCACGAATATTTTTAGCAGCTTCTACAGGAATTTGACCAAGTTCTGCCATAGCTTCACAAGCTGTAATTTCAACTTCAAGCATTACTTCAAATTCGTGTTGGAGAGTCCAAATTCTTCCCATTTCAGGATTGGTATAGCGTTCAATCATTTAAAAATTTCCTCCTCATATTTAAAACCAGCATAAATTTTCTACTGATAACAGCAAAAAGAACTCAAATAGACACTATGTCAAGGATTTGAGTTTTGTTTGTAAAATCTATATGTAGCTTTTACCTTCATATAATAGCATTTTATGTACTTTAGTGTCAATGAAAATGGGGATTATAAGTTTACGATACAGATGTGCATAATAAAAAGCTATATTAATTTTACGATTAATATAGCTTGTTTTGTTAAATATTATCTTGAGTACGAAGTAAATCTGCAAATTTTGTAAATTCCTTATGGAAGAATAATTGAACAGTATCAACAGGACCATTACGATGTTTTGCGACAATGACATCAGTTATATTTTTATTTTCTGTTTCAGCATTGTAATAATCTTCACGGTATAAAAACATAACGATATCGGCATCTTGTTCTAGTGAACCAGATTCACGAAGATCACTGAGCATTGGTTTTTTTATCTGTCTTGATTCTACGCTACGAGAAAGCTGAGAAAGTGCAATTACAGGAACATTGAGTTCACGAGCTAGAGATTTTAAAGAACGAGATATCTCAGAGATTTCTTGTTGTCGATTATCGCCATTTTTATTTGCTCTACCTTGCATTAATTGTAAATAGTCGATTAATACCAAGCTTAAACCTTTTTCTTGTTGAAGTCGGCGAGCTTTGGAGCGAAGTTCCATGATGCTGATACCAGGAGTATCATCAATATAAAGTGGTGCTTTAGAAAATTTATCAGCAGCGGCAATTAATTTTTGCCAATCTTGTTCATCTAAATCACGACGCGTAATCGTTGAGACTCAACAAGTCCTTCGGCACAGAGCATACGCTGCATTAATTGTTCTTTGGACATTTCAAGAGAGAAAAAGGCTACAGGTTTATTTTCTTTTAAAGCAACATGAGAAGCTATATTTAAAGTAAAGGCTGTTTTCCCCATACTAGGTCTGGCAGCGACTAAGATTAAATCAGAAGGTTGAAGCCCTGCGGTGAGTTTATCTAAGTCTTTAAAGCCAGTGGATAAACCTGTCAGACCACCTTTTGATTCATATAGATTTTCAATTTTGCTAAAAGTATCAATGACAATTTGATTAATAGGTGTGAAATCGCCAGTTTTACGATTAGAAGCGATTTCTAAAATCATTTTTTTCGGCTTTATCCATGATGCTATCAGCATCATCAGCACCTTCATAACCCATAGCGGCAATGGCTGTAGCTGTATTGATGAGATGACGCATGAGAGCCTTTTCTTTGACTATCTTAGCATAAAAAACTACATTTGCAGCTGTGGGCACAGTATTGGCAAGTGCAGTAACAAAAGCAATACCGCCAACTTTTTCTAATTGATTTGTTTTATTTAATTGTTCAATTACAGTTAAATTATCGACTGCCTGATTGCGATTGGATAAATCAAGCATGGCTTCAAAAACAATGCGATGAGCTTCGCGATAAAAATCCTGTGGATTTAAAATTTGAGCAGATTCAGCAATAGCTTCTTTGGAGATGAGCATAGCACCTAAAACAGCTTGCTCAGCTTCTATATTTTGGGGAGGTACTCTATCTATCAAAAATAATCACCTCTTAAATTTTATCAAAAGCGAATGCTAAAGCTTCTTGTGCTGTTTTAACAGGATGTACTTTTAAGCCATGTAAATCAGGAGGGATATCTTTAGCATTTTCTTCAGGAATAATCAAAGTTTTGATACCAGCTTGGCTAGCACCATAAGCTTTTTCAAAGACACCGCCTACAGGACGAACTAATCCTTGAATAGAGATTTCACCAGTGATGGCGATATCCTGACGAATTGGTTTTTGGGTAATAGCAGAAATCAAAGCTATTAAAATGGCTATTCCAGCAGATGGCCCATCAATATTACCGCCACCGATTATATTGATGTGAATATCATAATCATGGATATCTTCATTTGTGAGTTTGCGCACAACAGCAGCAGCATTGAAGACAGAATCTTGAGCCATAGAGCCAGCTGTTTGATTAAAACGCAAGATACCTTTACCTTTTTCATGAGCTTTAAAAGCAATAGCTTCAATTTCGATAACAGAACCAATGAAACCAGCAACGCCCAAGCCAAAAATTTTACCAATCTCACTAGTGTCAGAAGCTTTTTTAGTAATAAATGGTGTTAAGCGACTTACTTGAGCCACAGTATAGATATCTTTCTTTAGTGATTAATATATTATCCATATCATTTTCTTGGCGAACGAGAGCATTGCTATAAGCATCAGCTAAGATATTGATAGCTTTACGTCCTTCAATTGTATATTCACTGATAATCTGGGCTACTTCATCATCTAATTTAGCATTTAGTTTATGAGCAGCATTTAAAACTATAGTTTCAATATGTTTTGGAGTCAGTGGTTCAAAATAGATTTCAGCACAACGAGAACGAAGAGCTGGATTTAAATAATAGCTATCGCGAGTGGTAGCTCCAATTAAAACGAAATCAGCAGGCGCACCTTCAGTGAATAATTTTTGATATATTCTGGTACATTAGGGTCGTTTGGCTCAAAATAAGCAGAGTCAAAGTAAGCGCGCTTATCTTCAAGAACTTTTAACAATTCATTTTGTAAAGTATCATCAAGTTCACCGATTTCATCAATGAATAAAATACCACCGTGAGCATCTGTAACAAGCCCTGGTTTTGGTTCAGGAATACCGCTGTCAGCTAAATCTCTACGAGCTCCTTGATAAATTGGGTCATGAACAGAACCAAGTAGAGGGTTGGCTATCCCTCTAGGGTCATAGCGAAGTGTAGTGCCATCTGTTTCCACAAAAGGTGCATCAGCATTAAATGGTGTATGTGGCTGAGTACATGCTTCTTGAAGTACAAGCCTTGCAGCAGTTGTTTTCCCTACGCCAGGAGGGCCATAAAGTATTAGATGTTGAGGATAAGGTGAGCTTAATTTTGCTTTTAAAGCTTTAATAGCTCTTTCTTGTCCTATGATTTCAGATAAATTTTCTGGTCGTAACAATTCCATGATGGATTTTGTTAGATGAATTTTATTTTATCTTCTAGCTGTTTAGTTTGCTAATGATTGAGAAGACTCTTTAAGAGAACTTTCTTCTTTAAGGATTTGTTTTTTATATCGAAAATATAATCTTGGTGATTTTCTTCCATCTTCGCAGATATGCGTTTTTCTAATTCATCTTCAAAAGAACGACGTGCCATAATATTGGCTAGATAATCCATCATTTCTTTTAAAAGTGTAGGAATTTCATCATCTTTAGGCAATTTATCTAAAGTAGGATTTTCATAAACTATTTTTTGCAGACCTAAGATACGTTGATTGCGGTTATTCGAGCGAATTAGCGTTAAAGCTTCTAATTTACTCGCTTTTAATACAAGACGGTCAGCACCTTCGATATCGACTAAGATATCATAAAGAGCATCAATATCATGGTCTATAGGTTCAACTACGATTTCTTCAGGAGAATTTTCAACTTTTGTAGTAGAAATATTAGGCTGCTGTAATTTTACAGCAGCCTTAGTTGTTCGAGATTTTTTTTAGATTGAAAACTGAAGAAATAATCTCATAATTGCCTCTTATTTTTCTACAACGTGTACAGTGATTGTACTTGTTATTTCAGGGTGAACTTTGATTGTTGCAGTGTAATCACCGAGACAAGTTATATTTTTTATATCGATTTTGCGTTTATCAATATCAATATTGTGTTTTTCTTTAAGTGTTAAAGCAACATCTTTACTTGTAACAGAGCCGAATAAACGACTGCCTTCGCCAACGCGAACAGGAATAGTGATTTCTACTTGGGATAATTGGGAAGCCATTAAACGAGCTTCATCACTAGCTTGTTGTTTTTGCGTTCAGCAGATTTTTTCTGAGCTTGAGCTACATTTATATTTTGTTTAGTTGCTTCTACTGCATATTTTTTAGCGATGAGGAAATTTCTACCATATCCTTCAGCAACTTCTACGATATCGCCTTTTTTACCAACTTTTTTAAGATCTTGCAACATTATTACTTTCATTCTTATCAGCCTCTTTCATATATGACAATGTAGTATTTACTACATCTTGTTTTAATTCTTTTAAAGGTCTATTTTTCACTTGGGAGCCAGCCACATTCTGATGACCGCCACCACCAAATTGTTCCATGATGACTTGGACATTGATTTCACCAGTGGAACGAGCGCTTACACCAATGACATTATCTTTTAAGCGGAAAAATACAATACTTACGCGTACATTTTCAATTCCCAATAAATCATCAGCGATTTTTCCTGATATAGCTTGAATACTATTGGCATTATCAGGGCAAACTGCTACAACTAAGCCTTCAGGATAGAAAACAGAATTAGCGATAGCAGTACATTCAGCGAGATTAGTTTCATAATCTGTGCGGAATAAATAATGAACTACTTCAGGGTCAGCACCACAACGACGTAAATGCGATACAGCATCAAATGTACGAACACCAGTATTGACACGGAAGTTTTTCGTATCGACAACTATACCAGAATAAAGAGCAGTAGCTTCTAAACGTGATAACTTGATATTTTCATTGAAATACATCAATAATTCAGTTACCAATTCACTTGTAGAAGAAGAATATGGCTCAATATAGATTAATAATGCATTTTTGATTACATTTTCAGAACGACGATGATGGTCGATTACAATGACATGATTTATTGATTGCAATAAATCAGGACTAGCCACAAGATGAGGTATATGTGTATCGACTACGAATAATACAGGATTTAAAGCAGTCATTGCTAGAGCTTCTTTTTGCGTGATAAAGAGATTTTCAAAGTCTTTATCAGTTTTGCAAAGACTGATTAATTTATCTATGCCTTCATTCATATCACTTAAAATGATATAAACAGGTTTTCCCATTTGACGAGCCATACGCGATACACCTATGGCAGAGCCTAAACTATCAAAATCTTCATTGTGATGTCCCATGACAAACACAACATCAGCAGCTTCCATGCGTTCAAAAACAGCATGAGCGACAACGCGAGCTTTTACACGGGTATGTTTTTCTACAGCTTTGGATTTTCCACCAAAGAATTGAACTTTACCATCTAAGTCAACAGCTACCTGGTCTCCACCTCTACCTAATACTAAGTCAAGGTGAGATTGAGCAAGAGCACCTAATTCTTCCATAGAAGTTTTTGGTCTGCTTTGAATTAAACCGATACTCAAAGTAACAGGGAATTTGTTATCGCCGTGAAGATTGCGAACCTTGTCTAAGATATCGAATTTTTCACTGACAGCTAAATCAAGAGCATGGCGTTCTAAGATGATTACATACATATCATCAGAGATGCGACGAAGTAATCCACCTAGAGAATGAGACCATTTATCTAAAAGACTATTGACTTCAAATAAGATAGATGTACGTTGAGCTTCACTTAACCCTTGCATAACGTCATCATAATTATCTATTTGGATATAGCCAAATACCATAGTACGCATAGCTGTATCTAATTTAAAACGTTCATATTCTGAAATATCATAGATATATAAAGTCATTAAATGGCTATCATCATCAGTATTTACTGGTCGATAGATTACCATGTAGAATTTATTATCTTGAGAAAAGATATATTGACCATTGCGGTTCCAAATATTATCGATAGGAATGTTTGGCCAAATATCAGTGATAAAAGAACCTATTTCAGGTGGTTGCTTGAGCCAGCGTTCTAATTCATGATTATACCATTCTAAACGTAAATCTTTATTGATAACCATGATTACTTGAGGTAATTGTTCCAAAGCATAATTAGATAATTCATTTACATTTTTAATGACATTTTCATAGTAAGCTTTTAGATTTTTGCGTCGTTCAATACTGCGTTCTTTTAGATAAAAGAATAAACATATCCATAAAACAATACCGCCACTAAATATATACCAATTGTATTGAAATAATATGACTAATAATATCAAAGAAACTATTAAAGTAACACATATATCAATCCAAGTGGATAATTTATTAGGCATAAAATTACCTCCTAAACATCATTGCTATTTTTGAATTTCTTTCGATAATCAAAAATCATATCAAAGAAGCCAGCAAGAGCAATGATTTGAGCAATTATCATGTTTAGACATAACATAATGATAATGAAAATCCAAACAGCAGTTGGCCAATTTTTTAATTTATAAAAAAATCTTATGACAGATAAACCTTGTACTAAACCTAAGACATTAGCACATAAATAAGTGTTTAGGGCAATTTGATAAAGTAGCGTAATACTGCGAGTATCGCCCCAATACATGCCGATTAAAGAAAAAGGCATATATATATATGAAAACTTTAGGGAAACGCCATAATCTAAATGGTGGCAAAGAATTAATATTTGTAGTTCCCAAGCGTTTTTAATAAAAAGAGCTAGCAATATAATTAATCACTAATTTTATTACAGCATTTAAAATAAAAATCATAGGTAAGACAAGCGCAAGAGTTTCTATTAAATGCTGAGTTTGTCTTTGTGCATCAATCATAGCTTCTGAAGTTATGCCCATAGAATTAAACATTTCATTTGTATCAAGCATAGCTGTTTTAAAAGCATCTAATTGGTCTACAAATAAATTTATACCTGTCAGATAGAAGGTACATATTAAAAATAGACATACACCAATGATTGAAGCTACAAAAGATGTAGCAAAAATCTTTACAGCAGACCAACAATGATTATAGCCAAAACCTAAAGTTAAAGCTAGAGGCACTGAACCTAGAACAAGTGGTATGGCAGTAACAGGTGTTAAAAATACACATAATAAAATACTAGCAATTAAAGCACTAAATATACCATATTTAAGATTATGTTTGGCTGTAATAATTGTAATAGGTAAAGTCCAAAATAAAA
>ENA-OQBG01000149-OQBG01000149.1-human-gut-metagenome-genome-assembly--contig:-NODE-149-length-15673-cov-4.787276_pt1 | contig 15673 bp, 25 predicted proteins | sample MGYA00242746_ERZ504551 | MGnify/ENA primary metagenome ERZ504551 (study PRJEB26092, sample SAMD00036289) | human gut metagenome | host: Homo sapiens | study: EMG produced TPA metagenomics assembly of... | reverse complement strand
ATCACGCGTCACCGAGCGCCTCTTCACCCGCCGCCATGAGATCTTCGATGCGACCTGGGAGGATGAGCTCTCGCTCAAACCCGGCGCCGCCGAAGCCGTGACGACAGCGCGCGAGCGGGGCTTGCCGTGGCGCTCGCCACCTCCAGCGTGCGCGAGCGCGCCGTCACCAGCATGAGGCGCTTCGGCCTCATGGACTTGTTCGATGCTGCGGTCTTTGATGAGGACATCGAGCACCACAAGCCCGCACCCGACGTCTACTTCGCCGCCGCCGGGTGTCTGAGCATCGATCCCGCGCTCTGCATCGCCGTCGAGGATTCCTTCAACGGCGTGCGCTCCGGAGCCGCAGCGGGCATGCGCGTGGTCATGGTCCCCGATTACAACGAACCCACAGACGAAATCTGCGCGCTTTGCGCCGAGGTGTTGCCCTCCCTGCTCGAACTGCCCGCGTCCCTCGATCGGCTGTGCGTTTCCCAACGATAGCCTTCCCCGAAAACAGAGCGCGCCCGGTCTTGGCGTATGCTAGGACGATACCGACACCGATGGAAGCGAGCATCATGCCCAAGCATCCCGCCAAGAATCCCATTCGCACATCGAACAAGAAGCGGGGCAGGAGCGCAGCCGACAGCTCCCGCACCCCTGCCCGATGTCCGGGCACCAAGGGGCGCCCGCCGCGCGAGGCGTTCCTGCCCATCTCGCGCGCAGACATAGATGCCCGCGGCTGGGACCGGTGCGATTTCGTCTACGTCTGCGGCGACGCGTACGTAGATCACCCGAGCTTCGGCATGGCCATCATCACCCGCGTCCTCGAGGCGCACGGGTACCGCGTGGGTATCATCTGCCAGCCCGATTGGACCGATCCCGCGAGCATCGCCGCCCTCGGCGAGCCGCGCCTAGGCTTCCTCGTCTCGGCCGGCAACATGGACTCGATGGTCAACCACTACACCGTGAACAAGAAACCGCGACACGAGGACGCTACACCCCCGGCGGCGTCGCGGGCGCGCGGCCCAACCGCGCCGTCACGGTCTACGGCAACCTCATCCGCCGCACGTTCAAGGACAAGCCCATCATCATCGGCGGCATCGAGGCGAGCCTGCGCCGCCTGGCGCACTACGACTACTGGCAGGACAAGCTCAAGCGCTCCGTGCTGCTCGACTCCGGCGCCGACATCCTGCTCTACGGCATGGGCGAGCACTCGATCGTCGAGGTGGCCGACGCACTCGACGGCGGGCTGCCCGTGGATCAGATCACCTTCGTGAACGGCTCGGCGTATCGTGTGAGCGGGCCAGATGCGCTCGACAACGTATACGACTACGAGCTGCTCCCCAGCTGGGACGACCTAACGGCAGACCGCCTTACCTACGCGCGCTCCTTCAACATCCAGCAGCAGAACATGGACCCCATCACCGCAAAGCGCTTGGTGGAGCCCTACCCGAACGGCGTTTACGTGGTGCAAAACCCGCCGGCGGCTCCGCTCACCACGGCCGAGATGGACGAGGTGTCGGAGCTCCCGTACGCCCGCCACTGGCACCCCGACTACGACGCGGCCGGTGGTATCCCCGCCTTCGACGAAATCCGTTTCTCCATCAGCAGTAATCGCGGCTGCTTCGGCGAGTGCTCGTTTTGCGCGCTGGCCTTCCACCAGGGCCGCATGCTGCAGGTCCGCAGCCGCGAGAGCATCATCCGCGAAGCCGAGGCGCTCACGCGCGACCCCGAGTTCAAGGGCTACATCAACGACGTGGGCGGGCCCACCGCGAACTTCTTCAAGCCCGCGTGCAAAAAGCAACTCACGCACGGCGTGTGCAAGAACCGCCGCTGCCTGTGGCCAAGCGTGTGCCGCAATATGGACACGAACGAGGATGCCTATGCCGAGCTGCTGCGCGACCTGCGCCAAATCCCCGGCGTGAAGAAGGTCTTTGTGCGCAGCGGCATCCGCTTCGACTACACCATGGCCGATGCTTCCGACAAGTTCCTGGTCGAGCTTTTGCGACACCACGTGAGCGGCCAGCTGCGCCTGGCGCCCGAGCACGTGAGCGACGCGGTGCTCAGCGTGATGGGCAAGCCGCGCCGCGAGGTCTACGACGCGTTCGTCGAGCGCTTCGAGAGGCTCTCCGCGTCATACGGCCTCAAGCAGTACGTGGTGCCCTACCTCATCTCGAGTCACCCGGCTCTACCATGAAGGAGGCCGTGGAGCTGGCGGAGGCCGTGCGCGACATGGGCTACATGCCCGAACAGGTGCAGGACTTCTATCCCACGCCCTCCACCATGAGCACGTGCATGTTCTATACGGGCGTGGACCCGCGGACCATGAAGCCCGTCTACGTGGCGCGCGACCCGCACGAGAAGGCCATGCAGCGCGCGCTCATCCAGTACCGCAAGCCGGAGAACCACAAGCTGGTGAAGGAGGCCCTGCGCCGCGCCGGACGCGAGGACCTGATCGGCTACGGGCCCAAGTGCCTCATCCGCCCCGTGCCGCCCAAGCCGGGCGCGGGCGGCGGAAAGACGCGCGGCAAGACAGGTGACAACAAGTCGGACAAGGCCGGCAAGATGCCCACCGGAGGCGGCAAGCCAAGCAAAGGCGGCCAGTCGAGGAGCTCGCACCGCGGCGCAACGCCCAAACGGGCCAGCGTGGCACGGCACCCCTCGGCGGCAAGCCCACCGCCAAGGGAAAGCCCTTCAGCGCACCCAAGTTCGGAGGCGCGCCCAACAAGGCAGCCAATGCCCACGCCCGCAACCGCGCCGCCCAGGGGCGCCAAGGCGCGAACCGGCATTAACGCGGACCCATAACGGCATCGGGCGCCGCCGCGAACCATCTCGCAGCGACGCCCGAAATCCGGCTCCAGCCACACGGGCGAGCGATCAGGCACCCGGCTCGCCGTCCTCGCGCTTGCCACGCAACGCACGCTCGGCGCCCTTGTGTGCTCCGAAGTATGCGGCGATGCATACCAGAGCGATCGGGACGATCCACTGCAGCAGAATCACTACCAGCGAAACCGACAGCTCGGCCGTACCAATACCTGTCATTGCACTCTCCTTTCGTCAGGGCAGCCTGCTGAGCCAACGCAAAGTGGGCATCATACATGTCTGTGAAACGCACGCCACAGCAACCATACGTTGATGGCGAGCACCAGCACGAGCAACGTGATGGATCAGTACATAAACGCCGGGGCCGTGTCGTAGAACATCGAGCCGTCGCCCTCGAGCGCACTCGTTCCCATGACCGCTGCCACGCACGTCAGCGACACCATGCCAAACGCCATACTCAAAAAGATGGGCACCTCGGCACGTTTGACCCGATACAGGACCAACGGGACCACCACAGCCAGGATACCGAAGCCCAAAGACCCATACGTGAGCATCGTGCTCTCCTTTCAGTCACACGCCTTTGCGCTTGCATACCCAAAGCCGCCAATTAAACATGATTGCCCCTCCATTCAAACGGCCCACGCGTAAGAGACGCGTCGAAGAAAAGCCCACGGGCTGCACTGAGTGGTTTGCTACAACTGAAACATCATGTACGCTGGAGGCGCATTCCGGCTCCCCATAAAACACGGACAACGCAAAACCATCGAACCTGCTGGCAAGGTTCGCTTGCCATCACGTAAGATTTCCCGTACCCACCAAGGCGAAAGCCCCCGAATCCTACCGCTCGACGTCCAGACTCCTAAGAACATCTTCGCAACCAACAAGATATGCCTCCATGTCCCTGTCACTCTCTGCAACCATGTCGGCATCCTTTAGTTCGCGCAATTCCATGCTTTCCCCGACCCCCTCATGGACCATACAAGTAGGATTGCCGTCGGCAGCAATCTTGGCGAATGGCGACACTACAAGCGTCCATGCATCGCCCACCACACGATTATGAGGAGCGCGGTTGAGGAACAGCACGTACTCCTCGTCTTCGCGCATTGGAGTAGAGCCGAACTGGTATGCGTCGACTGCAACCAGACACCTCGTTCCACCCCAATCTCTCAGGGAAACGGGCTCATACACATCAATTGATACTCCTTGAAGGCAATCGTCTCCGCGCAACACCTCCATAACTCGCATTTCCGAGGCAAATGCCTTGTAACGATAGATAGAAGAAGCCTTTTTCTGAACACGAGCGACAAGCTCAGCATTGCTTAACGCTTGCGCCGTGCTAGCATCGCCCATCCCTTTCGCGTATTGCTCAAACCGTTCCTGTGAATAGGGCGCCACTTCATACGGCAGCCCATCCATCGTCTCGGGATGGGCGGACACGTCGCCGTAGCTTATGCGCGTAACGACCCCAATCACAAGTGCCGCGACCAGCATAAGCCCCCACGCAAACACCCATCGGGACACAGACCTCGGTCTCATTGCTCTACACCTCCCGTATCCGTCCATCGCCCATGATGAACTGGACATCGGCAATGCGATCGAGCTCCTCACGATCGTGAGACACCACGATAATCGTAGTCCCTCGGTCGCGTTCCTCAATCAGAACTTGTCGAATCGCCTCTTGCCCATCCTCGTCCAGAGCGTTGGTGGGCTCATCCAGCAACAACAAGCGGGGAGCATCCATGAGCGCCTGAGCAAGGTTCAATCGTTGCTTCATGCCCAAGCTAAAGCTCTTAATTCGTCGCAGATCATCGGGGTCGAGCCCCATGCGAGTGAGAGCGGACCTGAGATGATTCTCTCTCGGCCTGCCACGCAACGACGAAAGCAGCGTGAGCATCTCAAGCCCTGTGAACTCGTCCCAAAGCTCAAGGGGTTCGACCATGAATCCAATCCCCACCGGAAAATCGCCTCGCGCATCCAGCTTCTCGCCAAACACCTCGATCGATCCCTCATCGATGGAAATCAGTCCTGCAATCGCCCGCAAAAGCATCGTCTTGCCCGACCCGTTGTGCCCGCGAATTCCACTCACGCGCGCGAGGGGGAACGACGCGCTCACACCATCGAGCACACGGTTGCCCTTGATGGTCTTCGACACTGCGGAAACACGGACCCCGACGCGGCTCGCCTTGCGCCCTTCCACACCAGTATCCATAGCAACCTCCATTACGCTTTCGGCTCAAACGAAACGTTAGGCCTTGCTTAAGCCCCTGCCGCAGTCAAGATAGTCAACCTTACCCGCAGCCAGCCAAAGCAAGACGCCCAAAACCAGCGATAACGACACAAGCACTCCAGCTTGGACAACGATCGCCGCCCAACCGGCGCCGTCCGGGACAATTGCCAAGCTCCATCCAATCGGCGGGAGCCTCCGCCCACAACATTCATGGCCATGAATCCCACATCCCATACAAAATGCCCGTCAGGCAAGAGAACGCCGAGGAATGGAATGCCAACATAGCAAGAAAGCTCACCATGCCGGCATTGGCCAACACAACGCCTTGGAGAACCAAGTCGACGGGACGCAGCGCCTCCCACATGGGAATCGTCCCGAACCGCCAAAACAGAACAATGAGGGAAGTCACCTGTAGCAAAACGCTCATGAGCAGACCGGTCAGCACGCAATCTGCGCATATGCGCAGCGCCACACGCGAGCGGCTCCCCAAAGCCAAAGCGCATTGGGGCGAAGAATACAACTTGAGCGAGCGCATCTGGCCGACGCAAAACAGCGGAATAAACAGAAACGTGGCAAAATCGACAGCGTTCATCGAGAGATACGAATCGAAAAGCGAATCTGCAGCATGGGAAGGCCTGCCAAGCACCGTCATCTGCAAAAGACGACATACGAGAGCTGCCGCCAAGGTGCCACATGTACTTCTATTTCTTTTGACATGAACGTACAGCCATGAAATCATAGCAACACATCCCTCCCACGCTTACACGCCACGGCCATGAGGCACACCGACGGAATCAAACAAAGGCAGGGTGTCGCAATAAAACGAAAAACGCTGATTACCTGATCGTTCAGCTTGGGATACATCACATAAAAGTGCAGAAGATTGCCAAGGCGCGGAGCCACTAACGGAAGCACCACGAACGCGCCAATGAGATGGCGGCAGGCACGATCAGCGCCAACTTATTCCGGCGCATGAACATTCCCAGCGAGCACGACAGTAGCGCCGATGCCCCCGCCCAAAACGCAGCGCCACAGGTAAAAATTATGTTGTATGCATAGGGCGAACTATTCCAAATCCCAGCGAACAGCCCTCCCGGCGTTCGGAGATCGAGGTACATAGGCATCCCCAAATAGCCCTCAAACGTCCCCTCCACAGGAAAGGCAACGAGCGCAAGCACCTGTAGGAGTACCAGTGCCACAAACGTCAGCAAAAACGCTCCGATAAAGCTCGTTATCCCATAGGCGAGTACGCAGGTTGTCACAGATGTTCGCGAAGCCAACAGACAGGCAGCACCAGACCGCAAGTCCTGTCGGGCGGCATCCGCAAAGACCAGCGCTGCGGCGACGGGCATTACAAAGAACAGGTACACACGTGAGGCGTTCACCTGCATTGCGTCCATGTTCCACGCCCATGCATAGGCTGCCGAGGGCAATTCACCCACGTCTGCGCCATAGAACTTGAAGCACGTTTCGCCAAAAGCGATAAGACAGCACAGCAGGGTTACCGTAATTGCAATCCTGCATTCAGCCCGTCTGAACATACGGAGGAATAGCACCTTAAGCAGAGCCGGCATGGGCATTTTGCACCTCCCGCAAAGCCGCGGTCTCCCCTATCTCATGATACGGAAGGGGGAGACCGCGAAGATCAAGCAGAGAAGGAAACGGTTCGTCAAATCGGTTAACAGAACTTAGAAGCTCACGTAACCACTGATGTAATTGGGATCTTGCCAACCATCCGTGCAACCACGCAAATAAACATTACCAGAATTGCGGTTGTAATATGACAAGGTATATTGATTGTTACCCGTCACCAAAACGGAGTCGGTCAATCGCGTTCCAACGCTGGGAGCATCACACCATAACCAGCACTTTCGCGTACCGCCGCTGCTGACGCTCACACTAGCAGAAGCAGATCCACTGGTACGAGTACCCGCTTGGACGGTAACATTTTCTTGGAAGCCGGGCAGCGTGTAGCCGAAATTATGGGACGAAGCGTATGCCGCCCCACTGAAGCCACATGCCAAGGCCACGCACACGCCGAGCAGCGCAACCTTTGCCTTAAGGCTCTTGAATACCTTCATGGGAACCTCCTTACTCCCTTCTCTGCCTATATTTACTAATATCTTCTTAATATATAATATTGTCTATACTATACGGGCAGACGGGTGTATATCGCCGGCAAACGGACAGGAACCTCGACAGCCCCCTTGGTTTATCACATGGGAAATGCACGGGACGAAAATCCCTATAACATTGTCAAGCATGGGGAACATCCACAGTTGTTCCACATTCGGCAATCGGTTAGTTCTGACTTTGCACTGATTGCCACTCATGGAAAATATGCTTAGTCCTCGGGCAACGCGCCAAACGTCTCGACATACTCTTCGTCATCCATCCAGTCGATGATGTCGCCTGGTTTGCAGTGCAGAGCCTCACACATCGCCTCAAGTGTTGAGAAACGAATACCTTTGAGGCGACCGGTCTTGATACGGGAGATGTTAACGGGAGAGATGCCGACTTTCTCGGCAAGCTCAAGGGAGGACATCTTCCGATCTGCCATAACACGGTCGAGTCGCATGACGATGGGCATTCGGCTGTCCTCCCTTTGAACGCTTTTAAATGGATATCACAGGATGTTATCGGAATCCTCCTGCAGTTTCCTGCCGTACTCAAAAACACCAGCCAGTGCGAAGAACATGATCGATGTGGCAAGCGTCATGAGGTTTAGACTGGGACCGACTGACATGGGGCCGACTGCGCCTTCGAGCAAAGCGGGAACCTCAATGGAAGGAGCGAATAGATCCAGCACAACGCGAAGTGCAAAGCAGATGGCAATCGTCAGCATTCTTTGGCTCTGCTTCCGGGAGAAGAACTCCTTGGAAACGATTGCGGCGCGCACCAACCTCACGAAAACCAAAAGCGGGATAATCACAAACGAGACAGTGATAAGTTGATTAAGAACAAAGGCGAAAAGATGACTGCCCATTTTCGCATCCAACAAGGCAGCAATACCCGTCACCATATTGACGGCGGAGAAGAGCGCGACTGCGATCAGAACGAAGCAGATCAGTCTAAGCAAAAGCGGCATCTTGCCAACAGGTAACTGGCTCATTGCACGTTTCCAAATCCTTAATACCCCACATGAATACCGAAAATATCTTTACAGGCGGTCATCGTAACGCCCTGCGCTTCAATAGTGAACAGCATTTTACCCTTCCTATCCTTGAATATGATTTATGAACGCCTCGACCGTCCGCTCGATTGCGCTGCGGTAGTACGCGCAATACGGGTCGCGCTCGGTCATGCAGCCGTGCTCATCATATGCCCGAGCCCTGCATCCACCTCCACAGAAGTATCGGTTTTCGCACGATGAGCAGCCCTCGATTTCCTCCGCCGAAGGCAAGGTGAACTGAGAAAGATTATCCGCAATCGCAGCTGCGTCATCGGTGAACGCATTGCCCAGAGCGAACTCGGGTTTATGAAGCATGTGGCAGGGATACACCGTTCCGTCCGAAGCAACGCTCACCGAGTTCTTGCCGGCACCACAGCAGGTGCGAACGGACAGTGCCCGCATGGGATTGAAGGCGTCGTCAATCGACACGGCATCGCCCTTGCTCGCCACCTCGACTATGATTTCCGCAAGCTCGGCAAGACAAGAATCGTCGGGCATGAGGTCGCCCAAGTCTGCATGCGTGCCGCTCAACAGGCTAAAGCCAACCGTGCATCCCAATTGTTTTGACAACTCGACGTAAGCGGGGACATCCTGAACGTTGCGCGCATGCAGCGTGGGCAGCATATGCGCGTGGATTCCCGCAGACTGGATGCGTTTAACGGTGTCGACAAGCACCTCGAACAGCTGCTCTCCCCTGATGAGCGCAAGGGCATCCGGCTCGCGCCGTCGAAGGAGACAGAAACCACGTCGACGTTGCCCACGAGCTTCGCGAGCATCTCGTCACCGCAATGCGTGCCGTTGGTCAGAACAGTTATGCTCGTCATCCCCTGCTCGCGCGCATGCTGCGCGATTTCCGGCAGATCTTCGCGCAAGAACGGCTCGCCGCCCGAAATCACCAAGCGCGTGACACCCAGGCAGGCAAGGACGTCAATCGCGTGGCACAGATCATCAAGACTCGGGTCGACAGCTCGGTTGCGATTGCAGTCGGCCGAGTAGCACCCAACACACGAGAGGTTGCAGGTATTCGACACATGGAGATAGGCGGACGCGAGGTGGTTGCACCCACCCGCTTCAGCCTCTTCCGTAAACCCATGACCAGCAAGATGAGCACGAGCTCCTTGCATCCAGCGGGAACCTCATCCATGGCGACTTCACGCTCCAACATAGCGTCGCACAGCTCAGCCCCTTCCGGCGTGAGGCCCACAAGGGCGCCGGAAGCCGTGTTGCCGATTGCGGGAATGCCCCGCATATCAAAGCGAACGATGTGGGAGGCAAGTCGCATAATCACCTTCCATGCCATAGGATACTTCGTTCTTAATATAGAGCGTTGTGTTCTATATGCAAGAGCTCTTCGGTAGGCGGAAATAACATGGAACTGCTTCCCGCCGAACCTTTGCCTAGAGGGCTATCGAAGCAATTCACGGCACAGATGCAATCAAACCTTGTCGATATACTATTCTTGGTATGCATACTTTTGCAGATATACTAATCTGCATACTTTTGCATGAGGAGGAGTCCATGGACACGATGCCGATTGTCACGCCGCGCCAAGCCGGAATCTACGTACGCCGCTCCCGCGAGAGCCAGGGTCTTACGCGCGCCCGGCTCGCTGCGGCGGCGGGCGTGTCCGAGCGCTTGTTGGCATCCCTCGAGCTCGGCGACGCCACCGGCATCCGCCTCGACAAGCTCCTCGCCGTCTTCGGCGCGCTCGGCATCGGCCTCGCCGCGCAAGGCGATGACATCGGGCGCAACGTGATCGCCACAGGCGAAAAGCAAAATCATGCAATCAATCCCAGCACTAGCAGCTCCCCAATCATTCAAGCCAGAAATCGAACCAGGGCCGCACAACGCCGTCCACGCACCGATACGTCGAAATCACCAGCCGACTACGATTCCGTCTTTGACGATTTTTGAAACATCAAGGTATAGATGATGTGGCAACGTCTTTTGTTGCAAGGAGGTAAGCCATGCCTGCACGGTCTCTCAAGGTCATCGTCTGCAACGACATAGCAGGAACCCTCGAACAGAATGCTCATGGTGCCATTAGCTTTAGTTATGACGAAGGCTATTCCGGAATACCCCTCTCGAGCTCCATGCCCATAAGCAACAGAAGCTATGGCCAAAAACCGTTCTCCCTTACCTGTTCGGGCTCCTTCCTGACAGCGAGCAGCAGCGCCGCGCCATTGCAGCCGAATACGAAGTAAGGCCCAATAATCCGCTTGCGCTTTTGGAACACATCGGTCTCGACTGTCCGGGAGGGGTTCAATTTTACAGGGAAGAGGACCTCAGCGCGGCACGCAGACGCAAAGGCTCTTACCTCCCGCTGAGCGACCAGGCAATCGCAGCACGCCTTGCCAGCATTAGGCAGGATGGCGATTCCTCGTGGATGGGAGGCGAAGAAAGTTGGTCTCTAGGAGGCAATCAGGGCAAGTTCGCATTGGGCCTACATGACGGCATATGGTGCGAGTGCCAGGGATCCGCTCGCACGACCCACATTTTCAAAAACGGCGTCATAGGATTTAAGTTTCAGGCCCTCAACGAGTACATTTGCATGGCGACCTCCAAGCGCTGCGGTGTCGCAACTTCCGATGTTGAATATCGCCTCTTCGAAGATGAACCGGCCTTAATCGTCACTCGCTACGACCGTGCCCGCCGCTCCAACGGCAACGTCGTCCGGCTGCACCAAGAAGACTTTTGCCAAGCTTTGGGAATAATGCCAAACCAGAAGTACACCTCAGATGGCGGTCCGACCACACGCGATGCGCTGGCCCTGCTATGCAGCACCAATCGCGCTCACTTCAATCTTTTGGTTTTCACGCAAATCCTGTTCTTCAACTGCCTTATTGGGGCCCCCGATGCCCACGCCAAGAACTATTCGCTGCTTCTCGGACCCGATAACGACAGGATCATAGCTCCCATGTACGATGTGGCGTCCGGGCTGGCCTACGGAGAATCTGCGCCGCGAAGGGGCGACTTGCCATGGCGGTCGGCGGGGAGAACCGCTTCGGTCGCGTGGGCTCGGGGGCTATCCACCGCTACATGGGCGGCAACGACCCCGCGCTCGCCGCGATGCTCGAAAAAGCCGAGTTTACGGAAGACTCTTGCACGGCGATTATGGCCGATCTTGCCCAGGAGATTCCCGTGAGCATGGCAGAGGTATTCGACGAGGCCGAAGCGAAGGCATTCCGGCGCCGGCGAACTGCGCGAGCGCATGCTCGGCGCCGTGTGCGAGAACTGCGCCAAGACGCTTGCGCTTCTATAGTGGGCTGCCTCCTTTACCAGGGCCGGTGCTGACGGCAGAAGCCCGCGCGGCGGCATCGTCGGTTGGCAGAACGTCACCCAGAATCGCATCGTCATCCGCCGGCGCCCCGTCCTCCTCGTCGTCCTCGGCCACCTCGACCTCAGGCAGGGCGTCCGAGACGTGCCAGGCGCGCTCGAACATGGCGATGCCTCCGGCAAGCAAGCCCCCAAAGACTGCGAACACGATGGGCGTGGGCAGCACGTTGACCATGGGAGCCAACGGCGCGACGAGATAGGACGAGGCGTTGAGGGCGAAGTGCAGCAGCATGGCGTACCCGAGCTTGCCCGTTCGCCAGAAGACCCAGCCCTGTAGGATGCCCAGGGCGAAGGCATAGCTCCCCTGGATGATGTTCATGTGGAGGACGCCGAACGCGAGCGCCTGCAACACGTTGGCGACCCAAAACGCGCGCACGGAGACGGTCCTGCGACGAGCGCGGTGGCGAGGGTCCCAACCGGGGCTCACGGCGCGCATCGCGTACTCGAGCATGACGCCGCGGCACACGATCTCCTCGTTGAGCGGCGCGAGGATGACCGTCGAGATCACCTGGATAATCGCGAACACCCCGACGGCGGAATCCTCCATGAGCTCGGCGTACTCCGCCATCGTCTCGGGGAAGAACAGCTCGACAAAACCGAGGATGCCGCTCACGAAAAACTGGGCGGCGAAGCGACGAGCAGCAGGGAGGCGATCGTCTTCATGACGGGCGCCTGCGGAAGCGCCCGCCCCGCGGCGCCCGGCGAACGAGCCGAGCCGGACGCGCCGCCACCAGAGCCCGAAGATCGCGGCAGCGATGAGCTGCGATACCGCCATGACCACCTGGATGCCGTTGTCGAACAACGCGTCGCCGACTTCGGTGCCCGCGCCGCCGACCGCGAAGCTGATGGAGACGATGACCGTCCCCCCTATCAGCGACACGACGATTTGCAGCAGGAGATACAGGGCGAGCAGCGCCGACCATGGCGAGAGTCCACTTGACGAAATGAAGCGCACGGGAGGTGCCCGGCGCGGCGGGCGCCCCCGACGATGGCGCCGGCGTTCGCACGCGCACGTCACGCTCGTATCCCGCGGGAGGCGTCGGGCCTCCGAGACGCCCGCCCTCAATCGAACGGTCGCAAGACGGCAGGCAGCCCTTGGCAGGGTCAATGCCACGCTGGGTGTCCGAACTGCTCTGGGACGAATCCATGAGGCCCTCCTTACGCGTGCGCTCAAGTTTCCCATGACTGTACCACAGGGCGATTCAGAAGCTTGCGACCGCTCTCCCCTTGCACGCTAGGCGCGGTTGGCGCGCAGCTGAACGGCGCGAGCACACATGAGGCCGCCGAGGGCGCGCGGGCCATCACGGGCAACTCGCTCGCGAGCTGATAGCCCGCTGCGTTTTGCGAGCCCGTCGTTGCCGCCACCCAACGGTACCCGGAGGCGTTCTCAAGCAGCAGGCTCACAAGCTCGTCACTCGTATCGCCGCCACCGAGCAGACCTCCCGCTCCGTCCTGGCCGAATGCGCTACCTTGGCCGCCGGGCCCACCTTGACCGCCGGGCTCACCCTCACCCGAGGGGCCAGCCGTCGGCAATGAGCTGTGATGTCCCGAGGCGACGGTCTCCGCCGTCCACGCAAACGGACCGGCTAGGCACGCCAACACACCAAGACCCACGCCAACCGCAGTGAGCCATCGGCGCACCTCGGCGGCGAACAGTATCGCCATGGCGGGACGAACCCACCAATCTCCTCGATTTACCTATGCGGTCCAACAATATCCCTGACGACGCCGCTGCACTCATCGCGGCACCGCCGGCGATGACGGCCAAAACGCCGAAGACGAACAGAGTCTCGCCCGTGCCCTTGCGACCATCCTCGAGCACAGCGAGCAGCATCATCAGCTGCATGGGCCTTGCGCTTGTGTACGCACTGATAGCGTGCCTTCCGGGCATGGCGATCAAGCCCACAGCGGAAAGTTACGCCAAGCAGCGGCGGTTCGTCACCGATGCAAGCCACGAGCCCAAGACCCCGCTCTCCGTCATAAACGCCAACACCGAGGTCATAGAGATAACGACGGTGAGAGCGAATGGACCAAAGGCATCCACAAGCAGGTCGCACGCATGGCGTAGCTCACCGAACGCCTCGTCTTTTTGGCGAAAATGGACGAGGGCGGCGAGCTCGATATGGAGGATTGCGATCTCTCCGAACTGGCAAAGCGCGCCATCGCCGAGGCGCACCATGGCAAGGCCCTGTGCACGACCAACGGCGTCGACACCATCACGTTCGGCATCGTACTGCGCCCCTAGCGCCGCCGACGCGAGCCCTATGCCCGCGTGCGCTCGATCTCGACGGAAACGGTGCGCAGCGGCAAACCCACCGGCGCCCAGGGCTTCTCGAGCTTGACGCGCACGCCGTACGCGCCCGGGTAACGGTCGAGCAACATGGCGGCAACGCTTTCGGCCGCCGTCTCGATGAGTTTGAAGGTATGCACACGCATGAACTCGTCGATGGCATGAGCCGCCTCGCCGTAATGAATCGACACGGAAAGGTCATCGGTCTCCCCCGCACGACGCGTATCGGTATAGAGCGTCACGCTCACCACGAACTTCTGGCCGAGTTTGTTCTCCTCGGGAAAGACCCCATGGTTGGCGAACACCTCGAGACCCTCGATGGCGATTTTGTCGAGTGCATGCAGCTGCTCCGGCTCCAGGCGCGCGAGCTGCGTGCGCGTGGCGGGAAGGCCGGCCTCGCGACGGGCAAGCGTACCGCGGTCGTCGACGATGTTCTCGGGCAGATGTTTCATATCCATGGTGTGCTCCTCACGTTTCCACGCACTTATATATCTATCGAAAGGTTCTTGCGCTCGTCTGGCCAATAGCAGGCGTCGCGGACGCGGCAGGCGTAGCAGGCGCGCGAACGGTTGTCGGCTTCTTTGATGAGATGGGCGAGTGACTCCGCCCCTTCGCCGCGACGCGTCCCGCTCGCATGACGCGCACTGCCCATGTACCCCCGGTCGTCAGCTTCACCCGTAGGGACCTCTGCAGCCCGCGGTGCGACAACGACCTCCCCGTCCGCGCACGCACCCCGATGTCCGGAGACGGCGGCAAGGATGACAGCCCGCTCATCGGCGTCGAATCGAAGGCCATCGGGCAAGCTGTCTAGGATGTCGGCGGCTATCCGTGCGCCCGCGACGTCGTGGTCCTCGCCCGTCGCGTACTGCTCAGAGCGGCCGAGGTCGTGCAGGAGGGCGGCGGCGTAGACGACCTCGCGGTCAAAGCCGAGCCCACGCTCGAGATTGAAAATCCAAGCGATGCGCGCGACGTCCAGCAGGTGCGTCATACCATGTTTGCAAAACTCCCGCGTTTGCTCGGCATCCTCGATGCGCCTCATGTGCCCGCGGAATGCGAAGCTATCTTCTATCGCATGAACACGTCGCATGTTCGTCTCCATCAATCGCCAGCTGTTTAGCTGTTGTACCCAATCCATGCACAAAGCGGCGTGAACGGCTTTGGTAAAACGAAACACCACCGCACCGCCCAATTCCTACCAGTCACCGAAGAAGCCCCAACCAAGCGCCACAATTCCTACAAATCTCGCTAGCATAGGCATTCGTGAGGTCTTGCCCCATTGCGTCACGGCACGTCCCCACGGGAAAGGAAGGGCCATGGGACTACGTTCTTGGATTAAGAGGCACATCGGGCACCATGACGCTCCGCAGACTTCGCGGGCGCAGCAGGCCCCCGCGTCCGTCGAAGCACCACAATCCGCAGCCGAGGCAGCGTCGAGCACGCAGCGCCGGATACGTGGGAACCGGTTCCCGCATACCTGCCGGTCGATGCCCACGAACACGCACACGCATGCGTTATCGCATCGGCCATTGCCGCGGGGGACCACCCCACGAGCGAATTTCGCGTCAAACGCGTGCTGGTTGCGAACCCGGAGCACCGCACGGTCTCAATCATCGCCACGGCGCTCGCCGCCGGTGCGCTCGAGCAAAGCTCGTTCACGGTCAAGAACATCTACAAGATGAAAGAGGAGGGCAGCCATGCTGCGTAAATTCAAGATCTCAATCGATGGGACCCAGTATTTGGTGGAGATGGAGGAGGTCGGCGCCCCGACCCCGACCCCGGCGGACGCCGCACCGGCGCCTGTTCCCGTCGCAGCCCCCGCACCTGCACCTGCACCGGCTCCCGCGCC
>ENA-OQBG01000148-OQBG01000148.1-human-gut-metagenome-genome-assembly--contig:-NODE-148-length-15785-cov-3.641142_pt1 | contig 15785 bp, 20 predicted proteins | sample MGYA00242746_ERZ504551 | MGnify/ENA primary metagenome ERZ504551 (study PRJEB26092, sample SAMD00036289) | human gut metagenome | host: Homo sapiens | study: EMG produced TPA metagenomics assembly of... | reverse complement strand
AGTTAAGGAAAGGAAAAATAAAATGATAAATGATACTGTTATTAAGGATTACGTAGAGGACTATATTATTAATAGCGACCAGTTTATAGATGAATTTGATATTGATTCGATTGTTGAGAATCTGCATCATGTCGCGTTGCGCAATGATATAATCATTGAGGATTATGATGATTGTGATTCGTTTCCGGCTGATGATTTTATTGAAGCGTTCGAGCAAGCGTGACGAATAGGAGCGATAAAATAAGCCGGTTGATAGTGTTATCAACCGGCTTATTATTTTATATTTGTGTTATGCTGTCCATGTGGCGTGTATGCTCATGTTGCCGGTTTGGTCGGTGTAGTTCATCATGCTTACTTTGGTGCCTAGGAATTGGTATAGGCGTGGCGTGGTTGTGCTACCCGCGCTTACGCCCCATACCCATACGTTATGCCATGTGGCAGCCCAACCGGGTAGGTCACGCCCGTTGCCTGCGCCTATGTTCGATATGGTGCCGGCTATGTCGTATGTCACTATGCCGTTTTGTAGGGTTATGAAGCCTTTTGCGTCACCGAAGACGGTGTCTATCATGCTTGTCTTGGTTTGTAATTGTCGTATGCGCCGTCGTATATGTATTTTGCTATGGTTTGTGCGCCTAATTGGTTTGGGTGTATTTTGTCTGAGCCTATTGAGTTTGTTCGCCTTTTAGCCATAGGTAGGCGAATTTTAGTGTTTCGGTGTTTGGTGTGTGAGTGGTGATTGTTTCGGCACCGTTTGTGAGTCCGGCTAGTTTTGTTCTTCCGTTAGCATCTATGTAGTTCGCGTCGTAGAGCATTGGGACTATTAGTATTCGTGCGTTTGGGAAGATAGTTATCATTTGATTTACGCATTCTTGTATTTTTGTCTTAGCGTTATTGTAGTCTAGTATGTCGTTTCGTCCACCGGCTAATACGGCTAGTTTTACTTTGTTTTTGTCTAGTGTTGTGTCTGTGTTTGCGGTGTTTATTTGGTTTATGAATGTTCGCGTATCCACATTGAAACCGGCACCGCTGACTGCGTAGTTTTTGAGTGTTAGTGTTGGGATGTATTGGTGTAACCAATGCGGCCATGTGTTTTGTGATGTGGTTGAGTCTGCGTAGGAGTCACCGAATGTTACCATATATCCGCTATTGTATTTGTAGTTGCTTATGGTGGTGTTGATTACGCTAATATCTTGAGTGTTTTTGTTAATGTCTTGACTGTTTTTGCTAATATCTTGAGTGTTTTTGTTTATTTTATTTTGAGGTTGGTTGCGTCATCAACATTGTTTACGCCTAGCGCGTTTTAGATTTGATTTGTTGTTTTGTGCTGTTTCGGCGGTGGTGTCTATTTTGTTTTTGAGTGCGGTCGCGCTTGCGGTGTCGGTTACGCCTAACGCTGTGAGATTTTTGGTGTTGTTTTGTGCTGTTTCTAATGCTTGCGTGGCTTTACCGCCCGCAGTGTTTGCGTTAGTGTTGATTTTGTATAGATTATCGTCGATAATATCCATTGACGCGTTGTATTGGTCATTGAGGTTGGCCGCGTCACCGGTTTGATATTTTTCTAGATTGAAGTTAGTTGTGTAGTCAGTCATGTTAGCTGTCCTTTCTGAGGTTTGTCGGATGATTTATTTCTTCCTGTACTTGCAGTTGATGGATTACGCGGTCTAAGGTGCGCATTGCTGCGTTATATCCGTCGCGTAGGTCGGCTATGTCGCCGGTTTCGTATAGTGGCAGATGATAGAACGGTGTTTCTGACGCCATGATTATCCTTTCATGCTAACGCGGGTATTGTTCGCCGGTGGTCGGGTTAGTGACGCGCGGTGTATTATTGTTGAATATGGTAAGGTTGCCGATTGCTGCCGTTTCGTCGGTTCGATGCTCGGCCAGTTTGCCGACGTTAATATCGGCTATTTGCGTGACGCGTGCGCCGTATACTGCCAATTCGCGGTAGAGGTCACGTAATGCGGTTTTACTGTCAGTGTATTCGCCTTTTGTGACATTCCATACTAGCTGTGTGTTTCCTATGTGGTCGATTTGTTCTTGCAGATGCGCGATAGCCGTTCCGTAGTCGTTTATGCGCGCTTCAATGTTTTTATTCTTGTATCGTAGTCGTTCAACGTTTTGTTTATGTCGGTTACGATTTCGTCAAGATATGCCGTTATGTGGTCGATTTCACATGCAATGTGCTTTATGATTTCCTCTTGACTTTTTGCGTTCCAATAAACGCGGGTATGGCGGGCGTGTACGGCCATACCGAGAAAAACGGCAGCAGTGGAAACATGTATATATCCTTTCAATAGTTGTTTATGTTTACCGTCCATAATGGGCTGAAACATGTTTCAAGATGATCAAGTAACAGCACGTCAATATCAACGTAATCGCCGTTGCGTATGCGATTGATTTTATCCATGAAATCACCGTTAGCAATCGTCTCATATTGATTATCGGTTGCGTTGCTCGCATAGTCTTGGTTTTCAGCCAATTGTGTCGCGGGGAAATCACTGTAGACTGTCCGCATTTTATGCCATATGTCGCTGTCACTGAGAATTATGTCGGGATTATTGCTTACAAGCGCATAAAGCGGGCGCAACGTCGGCATGATTTCCTGAATAAGAACGTAAAAAGTGCCGTCGCCATCTTGACGGTGGCATAACGCCTAATTCACGATCATAGAAACGATTTTCAATTTTTTCGCAGCAACGCACGTATTGCGCGTCATCATAGGCAACGTCCCGCCATGACCACGCGGCATTAGCCCAGTCAACACCGCCCGGCACGTCAAGCAGTTCGCCAAACGTGTACGTCATCACGCCATGAAAATCGTCGTACGATTCGCATGGTTGATAATGGTTTATGTCATTCTGTATGTTCATTGTCGTCCATTCTTTCAACGTCCGTCAAGTAAGCGTAGTTGCGGGAAACATTGTCTTCGTTCCACACAACCTGTATCGGATTCTTGAGATATTTTCTGAATCTTGTGTTGAGTATGTCGCACGCGGCACGTCGTTCCTCTAATTCGCTGAGTGCGCGTAGGTCGGTTGGCTCCCCGTAGTCGTTTATTTCGTCGGCGGTCTGCCGTTCCATTTTTAGCGGAAGGTTTTTAATGCCAAGTGCCTGATAGAACGCATTCCAAGTGTTTTGAATGTCGTTCTGCAATTCCATGCCGATATATTCGACGTTGGTTTTCAGCACGTTGGCTTTCATGGAATCGGTGAAGCCCGGTGTCGCCATGATAGCCATTTCACCGCCTGAGATTTGCTTGATAACGTTGACGCCCGCCGTCTGCTGTCCGGCTGGAACTTCCAGTATGAACGGCGTTTTCTGATTGAAACGATTTTGCCGCCGCGTCATGTACAAATCTTCTATTTCATGCGCGAAAAATTCAATAGTCGGAATGAGTGGCGTGCGCGCGCGGTTAGCGTAAATGAAAACACCATTCGAGTTGTTCACCGGAAAACGCCAACCGTTAATGCCGTAACTATCCCATTTCTTCGGCTTGTAATACACATTGAAATTCGATGTAGTCACCGCTTGCGTGCTGAAAAATACACCCGGCTTGCTATGCGGAAACGCGATTGTGGCGTAACCGAAATACAATAAATTGTATTCCAAAAACCATGCATTGCATGTTTTCGGCAGATTCAACCACTTAAACCTTGACAGCGCAATATTCAGCATTTGCGAATACGCCATCGAATACGCTTGCGAGTTGAGCGCTTCGGACTGCTGCCACATCGGCGCGCCACGTTCGCCCAATTCCGCACGGGTCAACGGTCTTTTATGCGTGCGTTTACGTCCCATACTTTTCCACCTTATAGATTGTCGTGTACGAAGTCGCCGCCGACTTCCTCGGGTCTGCTCCATATTGTAACACCGGAACTAAAAATATCCCTGATTGTCTGCAAATGCTCGTTTTGCGCAAGCGGGCACACCGTCCATATATCAGCGCTCTGCCAATACGTGAAATGCTTGCAAGGTGTCAACGACGGCTTATTGTAGAGTTTGTTACTTGCGATACCATAGCGCAGCATGTAATCGCCCGCAGCCGCAATCGCGCCATTATCTTCGGTGACGATTTTCACCGTCATGGTGTCAAGCCCGGTGGCCTGTCCGAAGTTGTCGCCGCCATATGACCCCACGGGCTGCGCGGCGTGGTTGAGCAAGTCGCGCCACGCGGCATTAACGTTCGAGCGCGTGTTTACCATGACGCGTTTCGCATTGTCCACACTCTGATTGCGTGACGCCGATGCGTTCGCATTCGATGTGTTTGCGTTGTTGGCTGTAATGCTGCTGTTAGTGGCATTGCTTGCGTTAGTGTTGTCGGTGTTAAGTTTTGTTGACTGTATGTTTTGCGTACCCGACATAGCAATGCTGACGCTGTTCGCCTGACCATTGTATTTCTTCGCTGCGAACGCCGCTGCATCATTGTACGCTTGCTTGTAAGCGGCTTCCGCCGCCGTCTTGGATGCACCGGTGGCGAAACTCGCGCCTGACAGACCGATGCTTCCGGCCGCGCCGAGTCCCGCCGCCACCATCGGTGCCGCCGCGCCGCCCGTCGCCGCCGTTACCGCTATACCGGTTGCCGCCGTGCCTATCGCGCCAATCGCCGCGGTGACGGTACCAATCGCACTCGCAGTGATTTCCGTATTCACGAGTTGCGTTGTCAAATCTAAGCTAGCCGTATTCATTTCGTCGATTTTGTTGTTAGATGCGCTCAGCAGCAAATTTTGCTGTGTCACGTTGTTTTTGTAGATTGCGTTTGATGCATTGTTTGAATTGGCCGTAACGGTGGAATTGAGTCCGTTTGATAGATTCGTGTTGTTAATGTTGTTCGTATTGTTTCGAGCGGTGTTGGCCACTGCTACATTCGCCGAGCGTGCGCCGTTCTCGTATGAGATAATGGTGTTTTCTCGTGCTTGGGCGACCTCTCGATTGTATGCGTCGGCGCGGTGCGCGTCTACCGCGCGACGTTGCAGCGCGTAGGTTGGTATGTCGTGCGATATGAGTGTTTTGAGCACGTCCGCGTTCGGCACGTCGGCGGTAATGCTAGCCCCGGTAATGGCGTCAATGCTGATTGCCGTATCGCCGTCGCTACCGATTCCGTCAAGCCATGCGATTTGCCGCAATATCGGATAGCTGAGGGATGTGATAGTCTGTACCGAAAGCCGTCCGCAGTCGGCTATTTCCACCCGGGTTTTATTGCCGATGTTGTCGGATATTTCCAGGTGTGCGTAGGGTGCAAGATACAGTCGCGTTATTTGCGCGTATTCCCTAGCATATGCGAAATCATCGATAGTTAAATCAATATCGGATAGTTTTGTCCGTGCGCCGCTGACCGTATGCCATTCGACACCATTCACATTTACAACGTCATCAAGTCGCATCATGTTTGCGGTGGCTACGAAAACCGCTGTAATCTGCGACATGATATGTGGATAATACGCAAAAAGCGTATCGAAATAATCGCCCGATATTTTGGACGATTCGAGCGCATACACGGTCACGTTGCTTGCAGTGAGATTATCGATGGAATTGTACGATGTGCCCGCGCCGGTGACATTTGATGTATCAATGTTTCCGGCACCCCATAAGAAACCCGCCACCGTGCCATCGTTATTGCTGTATGTCGGGTCGCTGTTCGCAATGTTCGCACCGCGCATACCGCTCATGGCTTGCAATTGTCCGGGCGAAAACGTTGCGGCCAAACAAATGTATCTTGTGCCGTTTTGCAGATTAAACGGCGTGCTTTTCCTGATATTCGACGCGGCATTGCCATAATCGACATCGGGCAGCGTGAAATCACGGCAATTCGCGCGCGGGTTTTTCAACAGTTCTTGCGGTGTCGTTTCCGTTAACGGCGCGTGTCCGCGTGACAACAGTAGGCCGTTAATTGTGGTGCTGTTGATATAGTCCGTCCACACGTCACGCGTAAGCGTGCATGTTGTCGTGTTCGGCGCTTCCGCGCGCACGGAAGAGATGAAAAAATGATAGCGTGTCTGCGCGTCGGTTTTCTGATACGGCGTATTGATAATGTCACGCGAAAAGTCAACGACAATGTAATTATACTGTTGCGCCGTCATGTAGGGCACCGGCAATTTTATGCCGTCCGTGTCGGCGCGTGCAATATACATATTAGTTGTGAGCTTGACGGTTTCGCTGTCCAGTTTGTCAAACCACGCGTTTTCGTGCGGTGTCATCGGAGAATTTCACGACGTCGTGGTAATCATCGGACCAATTAACATGACAAAGTTTAATTACAGTGTTTGGTGTCCAAATATTGTAATCGAAAACATTACGGTACTGATCGTATACATGTGCACTGTCACCGGGAAACGACGTCGCGCCCTCCAAATGCGAGAATTTCATTTTGATGCCTCTTTCACATACAAAATCGGGGATACCGGTTTTTTCCGATATCCCCGATTCTAACATGTCAGTTTTTACTTTTCAGCGGTCGGCGCTTCACCCACGGACGGTGTGTTCACGGCCACGGACGGTGTGTTCGCGGCCACGGTCGACCCTTTATCCTCACTCGGTGGTTTTGGTACCGGTGCAGACGCTGCCGTAGGTATATTGACGTTGAAACGACTCGTAGCGGTGTACGTCTCCGTCGTGCCGTTCGGGTTGATATAGGTTGCCAGGGCTTCCACCTTGATAACGTCATCATTCTTGAGGTCGTCGCGCTGGACATGCAAGCGTGCTTGATCGTCAACGAACGTGTTGATATTCAGCGGAATCGGAATGTCGGTGCCCGTAGTGCCATTAGCGGCGCTCACCTTGTATGTCGCGCTGTTCGGCGCAACCTCGATGGGGGTTCCGGTCGGTTTGACGGTTGCGGTGAGCTTCGGCATGAGCTGCACCACATCACCCGGCGCGACATTGTCTGTAGTCGATGTCATGGTCAAACCGGTGACAGTCTGCGTGACCACGTTAATGCTTGTGCCGGCGTCGGTGGTGAACAACGCGCACGGGGTGAAAGGCGACACGCCGTAAATACCCCAATGGTTGAGATACATTGTGTTCGAGAGCGTCTGAGGATTATAGAACTGGGTGGTGCCATAAAGGGTGTCACGCGCCTGATACCAATCAGTGGACACAAGCAACGCCACCGCGCCGGGGATACCAAGGTTTGGAACCTGAATAACGCGATACGGCACGTCGGCCTTATCCAGCTGAAACACCGCTGACAGCGCATCGACATCAAGTGACGCGAGATATTCCGGCTCGATAAGCAATACCATCTGCTGCGGATTAGCGTACGCCGGAATGTCGGGGACGTTCAACGCATTGTACTGGGTGCTCGGAAAACGCATACGCCCGGCGGTCGCACGCAACGCCTTGAGCAAAGTCTTGGCCGACGCTTCGTCGGTTGGTGCCGCATCAAGATGCACCTTGTAGAAACCAAGATTCTGCTCGTAACGGCGAATCAGCGCAAGCATGATGTTCATTTCATCGTAATTATCGCTGTTGCGCGGCGTTTCCATAATCTGCGCGACGAAACGGTTCAAGCCGAAATCATCTACGAACGCCTGACGCAATTCATCGTCAGTCCATGAAATCGGATATTGGTCGCGACGGTTCATTTCGTAGAACCACACAGCCGCTTCGGGACGATGCATCTTCAACAAATCTTCCGCGTCATCCTTGTAGCCATGCGCCTTAATCCACTTGACTGCGATTTCTTGCACGGTGCTACCCCAGTACAGATTTTCCTTTTTGAAAATCGACAACGGGTTTTCAAACGGTGCGTTCTGCGCCATTACGGTAAGTCCGATACGATTGACCATGCTCCAAACACAGTCGTTAAGATACTGCCGATTCATCGGGTCGAACAAATACCGCATGGTGTTAGCTACGCCTGTCTGCGTTGCGCTCGGAATACGCTGCTGATAATCATCCGTGCCCTTAAGTCGCACCTTATCCAAAATTGTCGCGTTATCTACTGCCATGATTCATCCTTTCAGAGCGTGTAATCGAGATTTTCCAAGTCTTCCGCCGCAGCCCGTACGATTGCTTCCGCCACGTCATCGTCGTTTTCCTTGACGGTCGCGCCGTTTTCGACCATCTGCGCAACAGAATCGGCGAAATTGTCATAGATACCGTCGATTCGTTCGCTGATTGCGTCCGTACGGTCGCTTAGCGCGCTCACCTTGTCAAGCACATCGCGTAGCATGTCGCGCAAATCATCGAACTCGCCCGCGCGGTGCGCTTCGTCGGGGGTGAGGTCATCGCGTTCGGCGGTGTCCCTTTCCTCAGGGGTTTCGTCATCCATTATTTTTCCTTTCATATATGAAAAAGTACGTACCGGCGAACGAATACCGAACCGGCACGACTTAAGAATAGCACACTTACGACATGATTCACAGCGACGAACGGCGCGCTTTTCCCTCACGGCCATATCATTGGCGGAGTCAACCGTGGTTATCAACGATAATGTTTTAACATTCTCACTGTAACACCTCGTGTATGCCGTGTTTATTTTACGCCGAAATTTCTAAGCATTGCAATTACGGCGTGTTGCGTTTCCACCGTATCGTAGCGTAAATAGCCTAACGCGTAATATGACGTAAGATTCCTAATCAAATCTTTTGCAACATTTGCCGTAAGATAATTAAGTTTGTTATCATCCGTCGTAATTGCGAAATACGGCACATGCGTGCCCGCGTCATATTTTGATGATGTGAAAACGTAGCCACAACGTAAATCAACATAAACGCCGTATTCACGCCGCAACCAACGGAAGACATAAGTAAGTTTAACGTGGTTGTGTGGTTTTTCAATAAAATCAGTATTATGATGTTTGAATTTGTTTTTTGCGGTGACACCATCGTTATTTTTCATCATACGTCCCGCAACGGTGTTTTTTGTTTTCTGTTCAGCATATTTATCATCTTCAACATAATCGAAAATACACGTCTTACCATCAAGCCATTGCAAGCCAAACTCAGGCTCCAAGGGTACGTTGTAATGTTTGAAATACGGATTATATGCGTCGCACGCATTACCTAATAAAAAAGATTCGCGGCTTACGCAGCTTGTTATCGTCGGCGCGTTCACGCGTGACGGTATCTACAAGGTTAGCCAATTGTTCATATTCGTTACGCAAATAATGATGATACACATCGTCAGGGTCTATAATAATTTCATCCATGCAAATATTACGTACATTAACATATGTGCTTTTTTTCTTCTGCTGCTGTAATGATAATGGGATGAAATAGCCACATGTCCGCCATTTTTTATCACCGTTACGACGTATTTCAGCTATCTTGTTATGCACTCTAAAATCGTAGTCGGGGAAAATATTATCTTCTATTATTCTGTCAAAATATTTTGCCGCCACGTCGTTAGTTTCCTCTCGATACCGTGTGACCTCAACAAAACAGATATTGTTTTTAATATAATCCTCCAGCATATACCGACGCACGCCGTACGTTTTACCGAGACCACGCGCGCCAATTATAAGATTCACGTCAGCGTCGCGCGGCAATATCTGCGTTTTAAGCCGATCATAATAATATTTCGCCATCAATACTCACAATCATAGGTTTACCGTCCCGCATAATAAGTTCGCGGGGCATTGTTTCCACATTTCGATTATACGTGTTTCGTATGTATGTCAGATTCTCGCCGTTCGCCTGTTTGTCCGATTCACCCAGCCATCTACCGGACGGATACAACGCGATAGCTTCGGGCGCATCAACATGATATGTCGCGCCCTGATAGTCGGTGACGGTGCCGACGTATGTATCCCATACATGCGGTCGGTTGCGTTGCAACGTATGGCATATGTCATAATCGACCAACACATCATAACCGAGCGACATTTGTACGGTTTCCGCGAAACCGTGCCCCGCACGCATAACATCGGCAATAAAATCTTCTATGGTGTACATGCCGTCCGGTCGCGGAAGCCCCGCACAAGTGACATGCACGCGTCCGTTCTTGTCCAAACTGACACGTGCTTTGTTCCACAATTCCACATGCTCAGCATACCGAGTTGTACCGCCGCAATCCTCCACTTCAAATTTTCCGATATGTTCCAACGTGGACGCCATGTCGGGCGCGGTGTCTCTGACCCGTCGATGGTAATGTTGATAGCGTTTTCTATCGCGGTATGCAACGGTTCGAGCGCTTTCAACAGTTCCATATCAGACACGTCATCGGCACAACTGATTTTCAGACTATCGGTATCGCCGCCCGTGACCGTGACGCGTGCGCCGAAATGCCGATATAGCAGCATCATGGCTATCAGCAAGTGCATTCTGCTGCCCGCAACGATTCGCATACCGTAAGTGTAGAGCACGCGTGGTGTCTTCGGACGTTTTTTCGCAAATTCTCGGGAGTGCAAACCGTGGTTTTATCAACTTCAAGCTCGCCGGTTTCCGTCACGCGATAATCGGCTTTCATGACATCTTGTGCCTGAGTGCCGTAAATCCCGTTGAATTGGCCTTTAACTGTGCTACCGTAGTATGATTGCAAAAATTTCATGCTTAACGCGCCCGTCATCGCGTCGCGCGCAATTCCCTCAGGTATCGAATCGGGTATTTCACCCGCATACGCCGTACCCTCATGATAATGTTTAATCAGGTTTTTCACATCGGTTTTTCGAGCGAAAAGCATATTAGATTGCAATGTCACGTAATCAGGCGGAATGATTGTCTTAGTGGTACCCTCCCCATATAAGACGCGCATTTCATCGTACTCATATACTTGCGCCACGTTCCATAATTCAATCTCGTTAACGTGTAATATGCATTCATCCGCACAATACAGCTTACCGAAAGCATATGTCGCATTAACAGCAGTATCAACGTAACCATGCGCCCTAATACAGTTTTCCTGTGTTTTCGCACGCTCGTTATTGGCATAATCCGTATCCGCTTGCAACGTCTTTACGAATTTTGAACGCGGACAGATTGCAATACCCCATACATCGAAACATGTGTTTTTACGTAATCTGAGGTTCGTAAATCTTACTGCCGCATGTACACCCGTACGGAACGGGTCACTATAATTCGTCAATACGTCTTCAAGCTGCGTGTTAACGATACGTTCACACGCCACTTGCAAAATATCAGACGGTATAGGCGCAAACTTCACCGGCAATCGACGCCCATTAATGAAAGCATGATGCATTGACGTAACATCCAAGGACGCAACATTATCCACAACCACGCTAGCGGTTTTCGCGCTTGTAAACGTCAATCCGCCCCGGAAACATGCCTTGCGCAGCGCGTAGGATTCGTAATCCCTCGGGAATTCCTGATTGCATGTCATCTCGAAAGCGCGTTGCAATGTGATTTTCTTACCGCCTTGCAGCATGACGCGCCGTCCGCCAATCTCACGTCGTGCCATCTGCCGCACAAGCGACGTCTTGGTGAGCACGCGGCAACCAAACATGTCCGACGTAAGCCAATGGTTCGCACGTAAAAGCCACTGAAGATATTGAGGGATAACCTGTACATCGCGCCGTGCGTAAAACTTTTCCTCTTCGGTTAGTGGCGTTTCAGGCGTGCGTACAAGCGAGTAATCCCAATCGCCTACCGCTTTCGGCAATCCGCATGTCTCGCCCATGGCGCGCAAGCCGCCCATTTCGAGGTAGAACGTGTCCCAAAAACGGCACACCACATCATCACCAATACACAAGTCTAGAGTATATACGCTCGTGGCGGTTTGCGCATTAGCGGTAATCGTATACGACTGCGCCAATTCCAACATGAGAGTCTGCATGTCGAACATGAGATTATAGGCCGCGATTATCGGAGTATAGCCGTGCGCGCGCCCATATTCGATAAGAGCGTCAATGTATGTCAACGCTTCGGACGTGTGCCGGTAAAACCGTACATCGTCCGCATCGGGGGTGTACGATTCCAGCGGTGTATTACGCAAATCGTTGAAGATGTACAATATCGGATACGCGCGCGTTTCGGCACCCTCACCAATGTTCGTCGTTTCGGTGTCGAATATCGCCGCTACCTTAAATTCCTTGCGTTCTTTCATCGTATCACGTCGGGTGAAACCGCTAATAGCCATATCGGGCTTCCGCCGTCAACGTCCGTGTAATCCTCCAATTCGCCCGTGTGCATTTTCATGTTTTTGGCGTACTCCAGCACCTTTTCGTTTCGTTGCATGATAGTATCAAAAAGCTCGCTGAGCGACTCGGTATCATATGCTTGCATAATGGTTTCTAATCGTTTGTTCGGCGGAACGTTCGATTTCTGCCATATGTTTTGTGTGTATCGCCAAAACACCTTGACTTTTTCACGGCCAAGGTCGCCCAGCGCGCTAGGCATTCCCTTAGACGCCATTCGCATTTCCTCGCGAAAAATGTTGAACGAACGCGCGCGCTCCCTCGCACGCCCTTTACCGCCGCGCACCTCGCTCACCTGTTGCACGAGTTTATCGGCGGTTTCGTTCGCACGCTGATACAGTTCATTCCGCATGCCGCTATTACGTACACGGCCAACGTACGTGTGTTTCAGCTGCGTTTCAAGTCGTTGGATGTAAGCACGTCGTGCGTTCGCTTCGCTTTCGGGCATGGTATCGGTAATGCTTTTTTTCAGACTGTTTATAGCGCGACGTACGCGCTTGCGTTTCGCGGTCAATAAGTCCGCTTGTTTATGTGCTCTAGGCATGTTCGCCACCTTACAAAAAAAGTGCCATAACATGTATGGCACTTTTGTTTCATTCCGAACTACTTGATTTCAAGCGATTTCGTGGAACGACCACCGCCCAGCGGGGTTTGCTTGACTGCAACGGTGATACCGTCCGGCGCGTTGAAATCAGGGAACATATCGTAGATATCCAACACGCTCCTATAGACACCCTGTGACTGACTGAAATACGTCTTACCGTCCTTTCCAAAGAGATAGACGTTCGCGCATTTCTGACCGGTCTGAGAACGGACGCCCGGCGCGATATAAGCGCCGACAACCAACAAAGGTTCCGCGCCGCGCCCATTCAGCGACAGCGCGCTGTTGCGGGCGTGACGATGGCGCGTTTTCCCTCGAACGTGCTGTTGTCCATCGTGCAAATGTAACGATAGTTGTCAGCGGTGTTCTGTGCGGTCTCGTTTACGGTGTTGTCGTTCATCTGTTCGTTTTCTTCGTTCATTTCAGTTCCTCTCAGAATTCAATATCGTTGTCGTTGTCGTTGTCGTTGTCGTTGTCGGTGCCGGTTACGTCAGTCGCGACACGTTCGGCATGTTCGATGAACGTTTCAACGTCCATGACGTACACTGTCTTATTGACTGTGATATCGTCAACCAACACGTTAACGATGTCGGCGTCCATAAGCGCCTTGACGGCCATTTCAACGTTACGGATGTTTCCGGTGGTGTGGAACGTCTGCACCACGCCGTCCCTGTCATAATAGCTTATGGTGCTGTCCGCGATTACCTTACGAATCTTTCGCATGTTTGTTATCCTTTGTATCTGTTTTATGTCAATCATTTTTTGATGACATAAATATTTATAGCACAAAAATCGGCGTGCGCAAAAAGCGACACGCCGATTATTGATAATGATTCTCAGTAACGCAAAATCTGCCCCGGATAAATCAAGCTCGGATTAGACAAGCCATTAAGCCCGGCAACCCGCGCCCAATCACCGCCGAACACTGACCACAGACTATCCCCGGACACAACCGTATACGTACGCGCCGTGTCCGGCTGCGCAACCACATTGCCGCCATAGCACACGGTTTCACCCGGGTAAATCACAGCCGGGTCGCCCGACACGTACCCGTGCCACGATTGCCACGGCAACAAGCCCGTACGCTCGGCAATACCCGACAACGTGTCGCCCAACGCAACCACCACACAAGCAGACTGCGATACATTGCTACCGGTGTTCGTTTCCGGCGCGGATACATTCGCACCGTCACCATGCGCGTATGCATCCCACTGCCACCGTTCGCCCCTGAAATAATTCAAGTCCAAACGTCCGGCATAACCCGACACATAACCGTTCGACGTGTACTGCCGCATGGCTTCACCATACGCACCATACAACCACGGCACTTCCTGATAGCCGGTCACGTTCATAGACGCGTACTGCGCGACCCACACACCGCAATGCTCACGCACGAACTGCGTAAGCTGCCCCAGCGCTGACGCCTGAACATAAACAATCGGCCACACCCGAGTACGGGCATGCACGCGACGAACCCACGCTTCAACCCACGCGCCATTACCAAAACTCGGGTTATCCTGAGATTCCCAGTCCAAAACAAGCACGGCGTCACCGACGTATCCGCGCACGTTGTCAATGAAAAAGTCAGCTTCCGCGTTCACGTCACGACCCATCGCATAATGATATACGCCGATGCTTTTACCGCTATCCACAGCACGCCCCAGCTGATAATTCGCCGCCTGATTCACACCGTCGATCAGACACATATTGTCAAAACCGCCAACACCCCATGTGGCACCCGCTACAACGAAATCAGCGTCCAACGTATACGTATCAATGCCACACTGCCAATTGCTCACATCCACACCCCGCATATCCGCGCTTGCAGACGGTACAAAAAGCAAGGATAACGCGCATACGCACGCCAACACGCTACGCCATATTCGCATCATCATTACCCCCTTTATTATTCTTAAGCAATGCAATAAGTTCCTCAGTCAACACATTATTCTTAGTCATCAAATCATTAAAATCACTAAACGTACTAGCAATAAACCACGCCATACCACAACACGCGACAATCGGAAAACCCACGCTCCCGACAACGGCTACAATCGAACTAACATCCATCAAACACACCTCACAATGAAAAAAGTGCATGACACATCAAACGACATGCCATGACCAAATATATCACAATCGCGTAGCCTATCCGGGAATTGAACCCAGCACGCACATCTTATAAGGATGCCGCTCTAACCACTGAGCTAATAGGCCATCACCTCACCCCTCCCACATTCCCCGCCGCATCAAATCAACCATATCACGACAATGCGCAAACACATAATCGGACACGTACGAATCACATTTAAACCACTTCGTACTCATGACAACCGCCTTAACACGACGTTCACCACGACACCTGTATCCTTTAATGAAATCGCAAGTATTACGTTTGCAAAACACGGTCAATCCCTTTCCAACAAAGGTGTGTTAGCTAATGCGATAGCGTCATTAAACATCTGTGCACAATCATTCGTGTTATATGATCGTAAACCAACCGCGTCTTTTAATCCCTCCGGCGTGTCAAAACTAACAACATACCGTATTTCATACACATTACGAAATGAACACGAACAATACCACAGCTCAATATCACCGTTATTGAAACAAGAATAAATCGTAGCAATTTTCTTATCATTCTTAATCATCGTAAAACCTTTCACAATCACCGATTAATCCGATACCCCAAACACATCATACCCGGAACGTAAAACACGCCATCGTCAAGCACATCCCTAAGCCCGTATGCATCAATGCAATCAACAAACCGAGTTTCGATTAAACAATCGGACGCAATATCAACAAAATACACAAGTACATCGTAAATACTATTCACGTTAAAATCAATCGAATTAGACAATGCTTCAATATTCATGAAACTCATTTTAATACTCCCTTGTTTTAATACTTCCATACCGTATCCCGTACAATAGCCGACATTTGACCCTTAGGTAAATCATCGAACGCAGTAGGCCACTCAAAATTATGCCCCTTAGCGATATTGAAAAGAATCAAACCGGCTTTACAGTAATTCCACATATTCGAATCAAGCCCACATTCATCAATATATGCGATAAACATTTTTTCGTA
>ENA-OQBG01000147-OQBG01000147.1-human-gut-metagenome-genome-assembly--contig:-NODE-147-length-15828-cov-4.754602_pt1 | contig 15828 bp, 20 predicted proteins | sample MGYA00242746_ERZ504551 | MGnify/ENA primary metagenome ERZ504551 (study PRJEB26092, sample SAMD00036289) | human gut metagenome | host: Homo sapiens | study: EMG produced TPA metagenomics assembly of... | reverse complement strand
TCATACCACCTCTTTTGTGAGAAATCAGGGGTTTGAAACGGCCGGCTTGTTTCAAACCCCTGATTTCTCACATCGCCAATGCCAAGCGTCGTCGTTGCTAGTAGCCTTTTCCGCCGTTACGGGCAGCCCACGTCGCCATTGCGGGAACCTTCTCCGCTAGCGACACCGCCTTTTGTGAGGGACATCTTTTCGCCAGCTCTTGCATCTTCCCACGTTATGCGCCATGCTGTCCAAAACGCTTGAGAGGAGGGGCATCATGCCCGGTAAACGCGAAGACGTGATCAGCTGGGACGAGTTCTTCATGCGTGCGGCCGTCGCCGCGAGCCTGCGCAGTAAGGATCCCAACACGCAGGTCGGCGCCTGTATTGCCGACACCAACCACCGCATCCTCTCGGTGGGCTACAATGGCACGCCCTCCGCCCTCAACGACGACGATTTCCCCTGGGGCACAGCGGACGACCCCCTGCATGACAAGCACAATTACGTGATTCATGCCGAGGCCAACGCGATCCTCAACTACCGTGGCTCCCTCAAGGACATGGCAGATGCCACCGTCTACGTCACGCTCTTCCCGTGTCACGAGTGCGCCAAGACCCTCGTGCAGGCGGGCATCGGCGAGGTCGTCTACCTCGACGACAAGTACTGCGGCACCGAGGACAACCTCATTTCCAAGAACATCCTCGACCGCTGCGGCATTGCCTATCGCCAGGTCCAGTTGAGCGATCAGCCTGCTGAATAGGCTCTTGGGCAGGTGACTACACTGCCGCTAGGCACGGGTTCCGGTCGAGTGACCGATTGCATCGCCGCTTGTAAAAGCGGTGGACACGTTTTGTACGTGGATGTGTAAAACGCACCCGCCCCGCTTATCGCACGCGGGGTCGGGATATAATGTCTCCCACTGAATGTAACCCATGAACAGGGGAGTCTTTGCCATATGGCAGGAATGAACGATAAAGACTACTACGCCATTCTGGGCGTTGATAAAGACGCCTCCGCCAAGGACATCCAAAAGGCCTTCCAGCAAAAGGCCCGCAAGCTCCATCCCGATGTGAACAAGGAGCCCGATGCCGAGGAGCGCTTCAAAGAGGTCTCCGAGCATACGCCGTTCTCTCCGATGAACAAAAGCGCGCCCGCTACGACGCCATGCGCTCGGGCAGCCCCTTTGCCTCGGCCGGCTCGCCGTCCGCGGGGGGCTATCCCGGAGGGTACCCTGGCGGATACCAAGGCGGCTACACCGGCTTTGGCGGTTTTGGCTTCCCGTTCGGCGGCATGGGCGGTTTTGGTACGCAGCGCCGCCGCGGCGCGTCCGCCTATAACCCTTCTACCGGTGCCGACGTTATCGTCGAGGTCAAGCTCTCGCGCGACCAGGCAAAGGACGGTGCCAAGGTGGCCGTCAAGTATCCGCGCTATGAGCCCTGCGACAATTGCCACGGCTCGGGCTCCGTGGCATCCGAGCATCACCGCGCCTGTCCCACCTGCGGAGGCACCGGCGCCATTGCCGTCGATTTGGGCATGTTCGGCATAGGTCAGGCCCGCATGGTCTGCCCCGAGTGCGGCGGTTCCGGCAAAGTCGTGGCCGACCCCTGCCCCGTGTGCGGGGGAGAGGGCCGTACGCGCGTTCAAGCCGAGGCCGTGGTCGAGTTCCCGGCGGGCACGCATGACGGCGACGTCGTTCGCATAAAGGCCCGCGGCAACGCTGGAACCAACGGTGGGGAGACGGGCGACCTTGTGGGCCGCGCCCATGTGGCTGCCGAGCGCCTCGAGGGTCGCGCGCAGAGCGGCTTTTACATGCTCGGCCTGGTCTTGCCGTTCCTGGTGCTTTCGGCGTTTTCCGGCACGTTTTCCATGTTCCTCATGCTGTGCCTGATACCGCTCGTCATGGGCATCTTCATGATCGTCTCCGATGACGTGTTGCATCGCAGCGGGCTGTGGTGGAAGCGAGGTTTGCAGGTGCTTGCGAACGGCGCGGCCAACGGGCTGGTGTTCGCCATGATTGCCGTTTGGTTTTCCAGCTGCACGCAGGCGGTGTTCCTCGCGCCGTATCGGTTCATGTAGGCAGGGCTAAAGTCCGAGCGGAACGTCCGCACATGGTACGCGCTGTTCGCTTCTCCCGTCTCGCGGAGCGGTGCATGTCGATGCCTTGGGGTGTCTGTGCATCGCGCGTGTGGATGGGCGGAACTATGGGTAAAACGAAAGACGCCCGCGGCGTGCGCGCGGCGGGCGCATAAGGTTGATCATTCATTGGGGGAGGGTCCACAAGGTGGCGGACAAAAGGGATTACTACGAGGTGCTGGGCGTCGAGCGCGATGCCACGGCCGACCAGATCAAGCGCGCGTTCCGAAAGAAGGCGGTCAAGCTTCATCCCGACCACAACGACGCCCCCGACGCCAATGAGCAGTTCGCCGAGCTGAACGAGGCCTACTCGGTGCTTTCCGATGACCAGAAGCGCGCCATGTACGATCGCTACGGCACCGTCGACGGCATGCCCGGCGGGTCCGGCTACGTCGACTTCTCCGACATCTTCGGCGGCATGGGCGTCGATGATATCTTCTCGTCGATTTTCGGCGGAGGAGGATCGGGCGGCGGCAGTCCGCGCGACCGTGCCCGCCGCAGGGCCGGGCGCGATATGGCCATCTCGCTCACGGTCTCGCTTGAAGAGGCGGCGATCGGTTGCAAGAAGACCATCTCGTTCGATCGCTTGGCGCCGTGCGGGCATTGTCACGGTTCAGGTCGTGGAGAGGGTGGCCAGGAGAAGACCTGTCCGCGCTGCAACGGCTCCGGCTATGTGACCACCGTCCAGCGCTCCATCTTCGGCCAGATGCAGTCGAGCGCCCCGTGTCCGGATTGCGGTGGCGAGGGCACCATCGTCGACAAGCCGTGTGAGCACCGCCACGGCGAGGGTCGTTCTCGTACGCACGAGCGCCTGGATGTCGAGGTCCCGGCCGGTGTTGCGACGGGCCGCCAGCTGAGGTTGCGTGGCTATGGCGAGGCCGGCTACCGAGGTGCCGCATCCGGCGACCTCATCGTGACCATCCAGGTCGAGGACAACGAGCGCTTTGAGCGCCATGGTGACGACCTCCTCTCTGAGGTCCACATCGGCATCGCCGAGGCAGCACTCGGCTGCCTGGTTGAGGTCAAGGGCATCATGCCCGACGAGGAATTCGATCTTGAGGTCCCCGCCGGCACGCAGTACGGCTCCCTCATCACCGTCGACGGGCATGGCATGCCGCGCTTGGGCGGCGGCGGTTCGCGCGGTCGCTTCGTGGCTCGCATCGTCATCGACGTCCCCACGCACCTCTCCGCCGACGCGCGCGAGGCACTCGAGCGCTATGCCGCGGCTTCGGGTGAGCATGCCGCCGGCACCGCCAAGAAGCGCACGGTGGGCGATCGCATCCGTGACGCCATCGACGATATCCTCGACTAGAACGGACCCGTATGACGCGCCCCTTCGCCAGCGTGGTTAACCTGGGATGCCGGGTAAACCGCGTCGAATCCGACCGCATCACCTCCGACCTTGCCTCTGCGGGCTTCGCGCTCGTGGACCAGCAAGATGCGGACCTCATCGTCATCAACACCTGTGCCGTCACCGGTGAGGCCGAGTCAAGACCCGTAAGGCAGTGCGGCATGCACTCGGTCTGCCCAACGAGCCCATCGTTATCGTGACTGGCTGCGTGGTCAACCTTCATCCCGGTGAGCTTACGGAGCTGTCGCCGCGCGTAATCGCCGAACCCTCCAAGATCGACGTCGCCCGCACGGCCGCTCGAGCCGCAGGCTCTCCTTGCGTACCGACGCGTCGGCAGGCGAACACCACGACCTAGGTGACCTTCTGGGCCGCTCGCGCCTGGGCATCAAGGTCCAGGACGGCTGCAACAACCGTTGCTCCTACTGTATCGTGTGGAAGGCACGTGGTCCCGAGCGCTCTGTTCCCGTCGAGGCGGTCCTGCGCCAAGTGCGCGAAGCCGAACGCGCCGACATTCCCGAGGTCGTGCTCACGGGTGTCAACCTGGGGCATATGATGGCGCGGATGCCGAGGACTCTCATGTGGAGATCGACGAGCTGCTGCGCATCATCCTGCACGAGACGGACATCCCCCAGGTTCGCCTGTCCTCGCTCGAGCCCATGGACGTCGACGAGCGCCTTATAGACGCCATGGTGGCCGGCGGCGAGCGTGTCGCCCCGTTTTGCATCTACCGCTCCAGTCTGGTTGCACCGCTACCCTGGAGCGCATGAATCGCCCCTACACGGCAGAGCAATACGAGGCTACGGTCGCCATGATCCGCGGCAAACTGCCCGCCGCCTCTATTTCCTGTGACATCATCGCGGGCTTCCCTGGGGAGACCGAGGAAGAGTTTGCTCAGAGCCGCGCCCTGTGCGAGCGCGTGGCTTTAGCCGCATGCACGTATTCCGCTATAGCGCGCGACCCGGTACCCCCGCCGCGGAGGCGCCCGATCAGGTGGCGCCCGAGGTCATGGCGGCCCGCGCCTCTGAGCTTCGTGCGGTTGCCGAGCGGTGCGCTCAGGCGGATGCGGCCTTACGCGTGGGCACGTGCGAGAACGCCGTCTTGGAGTATGGTAACCGCGGTACCCTGGGCAGCTTCCATCGCGTGATCGTGGACGATGTGCCCCTCGACCGCGCCGGCTCCCTTGTTCGCGTGCGGGTCGACGCCATGGATGATCGCGGTATCCTCCATGCCCATGTCCTGCGCGGGAACGACGACCAGTCGGTAGCCCCCAACGCCTCTGATGGGTCTGCCGAAGGGGAGGGGCGGCGATGAGTGGCTCCGCTACCAGTACGGCGAAAGTGCGGCTTTCCATCCCCGAGGGGGTTGACCCCACGCGCGTGACCGGCCCGGCCGACGCGCTTCTGCGCGCCGCCGAGCGCCGGTGCGAGGCCAGCGTCACCGTGCGGGGGAACGCCGTCTCGCTGAGTGGCGCACCCGGCGAGGTTGACCTGCTCACGCGCCTGTTCACCCACATCATGCAAGTTGCCACTACCGGCGTTGCCCTCACGGCGGACGATGTGGATCGCGCCATCGACGGCCTGCGCGCCGAGGACGTGCGCTCCTCCGGCCCGCGCGATGACGTGCTGTTCAGCTACCGCGGCAAGGTCATTCGGCCCAAGACCCCTGGCCAGCAACGCTATATCGACGCCATTCGCGAGCACACCGTCACCTTTTGCACGGGTCCCGCGGGTACGGGCAAGACGTATCTTGCCATGGCCATGGCGGTGGCAGCTCTGCAGCACCGCGACGTGGGGCGCATCGTACTCACGCGTCCCGTGGTCGAGGCGGGGGAGAGTCTGGGCTTTTGCCCGGCACCCTGGAGGAGAAGGTCGATCCTTACGTTCGCCCCCTCTACGACGCGCTGTTCGACATGATGGACGCCGAGCGCGCGCATGAGCTCGTTGAGCGCGGCGTGGTCGAGATCGCGCCGCTCGCCTACATGCGCGGCCGCACCCTGAACGACGCGTTCGTGATCTTGGACGAGGCGCAAAACACCACGCCCGAGCAGATGAAGATGTTCCTCACGCGTCTGGGCTTTAACTCGACCTTCGTTATCACGGGCGATGCCACGCAGCGCGACCTACCTGGCAAGCGCGGCGGTCTCACCGATGCCCAGGAGATCCTGTGCAGCGTGGAGGGCATCGCGTTCGTGGAGCTCGCCCGCGCGATGTGGTGCGTCACCGGCTTGTTGGTAAGATTGTGGAAGCGTACGAGGCGTTTGATGCCGAAGGCGTGCAATCTGGAAAGGAGGGGCGTCATGGCCGTTCTCATCAGTAACGACGCCGAGCTACCCACCCTCATTGCCGAGGAGGAGATTCGTGCCATTGCGGCACATGTCCTCGCCGCAGAAGGAGTGGAACGAGAGGTGGAGATCTCCCTTTCGTTTGTGGACGAGTCGGAGATGCGCGAGCTCAACCATGAGTGGCGTGGCATCGATCGAACCACCGATGTCCTCTCCTTTGAGTGCGACTCAGCTTTTGACGATGAGCTTCCTGCCGATGAACTCATCGAGCTTGGCGATGTCATCCTGGCGCCCGAGGTGATTGAGCGCCAAGCACCCGGGTTTGGCAACACGCCAGCCGACGAGTGCCGCCTCATGCTTGTGCACGGCCTTTTGCACCTGCTGGGCTATGACCATATTGAGGATGACGAGGCTGAGGTTATGGAGGCGCGCGAGGACGCGCTGTTGCGCGAGCTCGCCGTCATGCGGGGAAAGAACCCCGACGACGTCGAGGTCGGTCCCATCACTAACCACGCACACGATTAGGAGGCGCCATGATTCCCGGTTCCAACAAGGACCATCCGTCGTTTTTGCGCTCGTTCGGGTACGCCATTGAGGGCTTTGTGACCGCCGTCAAGACGGAGCGCAACATCAAGGTCATGCTCGTGGCGGGTATCCTTACGGTCATCGCCGGTTTAGTGGCCAAGCTTCAGTTGATTAGCTGGGCGCTTATCGCGATCTGCATCGGCCTGGTGATCTTCGCCGAGCTGTGTAACACCGCCATGGAGGCCATCGTGGACCTGGCCACGCAGGAGCTGCACCCGTTGGCAAAGCGCGCCAAGGACATCGCCGCTGCGAGTGTTTACGTGCTGTCCATCACCGCCGCGATCGTGGGCATCCTCGTGTTCGCCCACGCCTTCGGCTTCCTCGGCCCTGGCACTGACCGCCTTTCCAATTGGGGACGTAGTCCCTTTGTAAAACGCAGCCCTGTCAGCAGTCGCACCTTGTAGCTCGCACCGAATGGTGCAGTTGGGGAATGGCGCAGTTGGGGTACGTCCCCAATTGCACCATTCGATCGCTGTGATTGTCCGCACCGTTCAAGTTCCAACGTATCTGTTGAGGAGTACCTATGTCCGATGTTATGACCGATTTCGACCCGTTTGCCGACCTCTCCGACGATGAGCTTGATGCCATGCTCGAGTCCGGTGAGATGCCTGACTTTTCCGGCACTGCTGGACCGGCACCCCTGTGCGCCGATGTGCCCGAGGGTTTCCGTTCCGGCTTCGTTGCCTGGTGGGCCGTCCAAACGCTGGCAAGTCCACGCTGCTCAACGCCTGCTACGGCGAGAAGGTCGCCATCACCTCACCGGTGGCGCAGACGACCCGCCGCCGCCTGCGTGCGGTGGTGAATCGCGAGGACTGCCAGCTCGTCATTGTGGACACGCCCGGTATCCACAAGCCCAAGGACGGCTTGGGCTCCGAGCTCAACAAGAGCGCCCTGGGAGAGCTTGCGGACGTCGACGTGATCGCGTTCGTGATCGACGCGAGCGCGCCCATCGGTCGTGGCGACGCATGGGTGGCCGAGCGCGTGGCTGCCGCCAAGGCACCCAAAGTGCTCGTTCTTACCAAGGCCGACCTCGCGAGCCCCGAGCAGATGCTCAAGCAGATCGAAGCCGCGCGCGAGCTCGTGAACTTTGACGACGGGATCGTCGTGTCTTCCACGGAAGGCTTCAACGTGGAGGCGTTCGTGGATGTGGTGGCGCGATTCCTTCCGCAAGGTCCGCGCTGGTTCCCCGAGGGCATGGGCACCGACGAGGCCGACGAGGTGTTGGTTGCCGAGTTCGTGCGCGAGAAGGTGCTGCTGCGCACGCGCGAGGAGATTCCGCATGCCGTCGGCGTGATCTGCGATGAGTTCGAGCGTCCCAAGCGCGATCTACTGCGCCTGCATGCCACCGTTTATGTGGAGCGCGAGGGTCAGAAGGGCATCCTCGTGGGCAAGGGCGGCGAGATGATCAAGCGTATCGGTATCGAGGCGCGCCGTGACTTGGAGCGCATGTTCGGCTGCCGCGTGTACCTGGGGCTGGACGTTAAGGTCAAGCCGCATTGGCGCGAGGACGCCCGCGAGATCCGCCGCTTTGGCTACGCCGCCGATGACGAGTAGCCACGTTTCTCACTCGTACAGGCTGCGCCCGTGATCGTCCGGTGCCGGTGCATGTCATCGCTTGCGAGTTCCGCACGAACAGAAGGCGCCTGTGGGGCCTTCATCGCGAGCAGGACTGTTCGAGCAGGCGATGACATGCACCGGAACCCTCCACATGCGCTGCGGCTGGTCGTGAGCGGTCATGGCCGGTAGCCGCACGTATCGCACGAAGGCCATCGTTCTCGACAAGACCAAGCTCAAGGAGACGGACCTCATCCTCACGCTCGTCGACCAGACCGGTCGCCAGATCCGTGCGGTCGCCAAGGGCGCGCGCAAGCCGGGGAGCCGCCTGGCCGCGCGCTGCGAGCTGTGCTGCGAGGTCGACCTGCTGTTGGCGCATGGGCGCAGCCTCGACATCGTCTCGCAGGCGGAGCTTATCGCGGCGCCTTTGGGGTCGCAGCCCACGTACGAACTCCTTGCCACCGCGAGCGCGGTTGCCGAGGTGGCGGAGCGGTGCACCTATGAGGATGCCGAAGACCCGTTCGTGTACCCCATCACGCGGGCGGCGCTGGCGCAACTGGCCCAGGCAGACCCCGCCCACCAGGACCTGCTGGTGGCCGCGTACATCTTCAAGCTGCTGAGTCATGTGGGCTACCGGCCCGATTATTCGTGCTGCATCGCGTGCGATGACGAGCGCCCCACGTACTTCTCGGCCCAGGCAGGCGGCTTGCTGTGTGCCAGTTGCGCGCAGGGCGTTCCCGGGTGCGAGCAGGTAGACGTTAACATGGCGCAATGGCTCGAGGGTCTCATTGCCCTGCGTTTCACGGAGCTCGCCGCCTCAAACATCGACCCCCATACCGCGGCGCGGCTCCTCGGCTTGGCCCACATATGGGCTGCCACGCACCTGGATTGCCGCTTAAGGGCGCTCGAATTCTTATTGGGGCGTTAATTAACGGCAAAATCTGACGCATTTCTGTCAGATTTCTGCAGTTGTTTCGCACGTTATACATTCCATGAGACAAATCTACCCAGTTTGGTAATATATTCGACTGTTTGATGTGTCTTCGTATCGTTGGGGATGGAGAGGTTGCTTAATGACGCTTCTCGAGCTGTTTGAATTATTGAAAAAGCATATGAAGCTGGTCGTGGGACTACCCGTTATCTGCGCATTGCTTGTTGCCGTGTATTCGTTTATTGGAATGCCCAATACGTATACGGCAACCACAAGCCTGTACGTTCTTACCAGCCAGGACCAGTCTTCGAGCAATCTCTCTTCTGATCTCTCAGCCTCCCAGATGGTGGCAAACGACGTCACCACGCTTTTGGAGTCCAACCGCGTCCAGAACGCGACCGCTGACGATCTGGGCCTCAAGAACTTGAGCGATTTTGAAATCTCCGTCTCCAGTGCCACCACGTCTCGCGTTATCGAACTGTCAGTGACCGGTACCGATCCCCAGCAGGTGGCCGAGGTCGCGAATGCCATCGCCGATAACGTCTCCGCCATCTCGCAGGACGTCATGAAGGTCCAAGCCGTTAACATCATCGACCAGGCGGTCGCGCCCCAGGCGCCGAGTGGCCCCAAGCGTCCGCTGTACGTAGCCGTTGCCTGCATGGGTGGCCTATTTGCAGCCGTTGCGATCGTCGTTGTTGCCGATATGCTCAACATGAAGGTCCGTAGCGCCGAGGAAGTCGAGGAGCTTTTGGGCGTTCCGGTTATCGGACGCATTCCGCTTGTGAAGGGGGGCCGCTAATATGGCAAGGCAGCAGAAGGTCGGTGTCGACCAGATCCATATGCAGAACGCGATCAAGACGCTTGCGGCCAACATTCGCTTCGTCTCCGTTGACGATCCGATTCGCTCCATTGTGGTGACGTCGTCGGTTCCCAATGAGGGCAAAACCACGGTGGCCATCTCCCTTGCCGAGGCCATGGCCAGCTCGGGGAGCAAGGTGCTTTTGGTCGAGTCCGACATGCGTCGCAGGTCCGTTGCGAACAGCCTGGGCGTGCACGCGCGTTCCGGTGTGTATGCCGTGCTGTGCGGTCAGGTCTCTCTTGCCGACGCCGTGGTGAGCACCGCTGCCCGCGGCATGTATTTCCTCGATTGCGAACCCCACATTCCCAATCCGGATGCCCTACTCGGTTCCAAGCGCTTCCGCAATTTAGCCGACTCTGCGCTTTCCAGCTTCGACTACGTCATTTTTGACACGCCGCCGCTGTCCGCCTTCGTCGACGCCGCGATTCTCTCCACTGTTGCCGACGGCACGCTGTTGGTCGTTGGCCAGAATGTTGTGCGCCGCGATGAGCTTACCGCCTCGTATGCGCAGCTTGAGAAGGCAGGCGCGAATGTCTTGGGTGCCGTCATGAACCTGTGCAAGAGCGAGAAGAGCGAGTATTACACCGAGTATTATTCTCGCGGAGGCGACGACGCTAACGCCCCGAGCGCTCCTACCTCCGCGCCCTCTGCCGCGCCGGCGCCTTCCAAGCCCAGCGCGCGTCCTGCGTCGCGCCCCGCCACCCGTCCTGCAGGATCTGCTCGCCCGGCGAATGCCGCTCCGGGCCTTAAGCCCTGCCCAATACTCCCGGTGCGTCGGCGGGTAAGATTGCTCCCGACTCGACGGCGCAGTTTATCGCAAGCATGAGCGCAGGCGCCAAGAAGAACTAGGCGCTACTTCGAGCATCGACCGCTCCGCCGTGCCACGAGCACGGCGGAGCTTTACTAAAGAAGCGAGGGGCAGTCATGAGAGACATCCATTGCCATATACTTCCCGGCGTTGATGACGGCGCTCGTGATCTTGCCATGAGCCTTTCGATGCTCGAGGCTGCCAAGGCTGCTGGTGTGACGAGTATTGTCTGCACACCCCATTGCCGTGATCCTTATTTTGACTACGACGCTATGTGGGCGGCATTCCGCGAGCTGCAGGCTCATGCGGATGGCTTTCCCCTGCAGATGGGCTTTGAGGTGGCGCACCCTAAGCTCATGGAGCTGGGGGTGGAGCAGTGGGCGCCCTACCTGTGTTTTGACGAGGGCAACGAGTTTCTCCTTGAGCTTGACCCCCACGCTACTGAGCGCGATTTGCCGACTACGAGCGGACCATCTTTGAGCTTCAAGGTCTCGGTTATTCGGTGATTATCGCCCACCCCGAGCGGTATCGAGCAATTCAAAAAGAACCTGACATTGCAGAGCGGCTTGTGCGAATGGGATGTCACTTGCAGGCCTCTTCCGACTTTCTTGCCGGGGGTCGCTTTGGTAAAGAGAAAAAGCCCGCTAAGAAGCTGTTTGACCGCAATCTGTATCGGTATATTGCAAGCGATGCGCATAGGCCCGAACACTATATGTATCTTGCTCGTGCAATCGACAAATATCCACGACGTGGGTCGCATATGAGGATCTAAACTGATACCCTATAAGAGAATTAGCTCTGGCATGTTGCCCCGTTTGCACTTGAACACGGGTTCGAGCGCCAACGGGGCAGGAGGCCGGTAAAGTTTTCTGCATACATATCTTGCTCCTAAGGGGATCGTGCCACGTGCAGAGCCCAGCGGTGCCAAGAGAGCGAATACGACTTTCCCGCATGGCGTACGCCTATGGCGAAGCTATGCCGCGCGAAGAGGAGGAAGCCATGGCTGCAGTTTCATGGTATGTGATTCAAGTGCCTACGGGTGCCGAGCGCAAGCTGTGCGATCTGATTGCGCGCATGGCGCCAGAAGGCGCTGTGGAAGAGTGCTTCTCGCCGAGGTATGCCACGCAGATAAAGCGTGAGGGGGAGAGGGTCGATGTCGAAAAGCCGCTGCTGCCCGGATATGTGATCGTGGTGAGCAGTCGGCTTGATTTGGTTATACGCGCATTGCGCGAGATTCCCGACTTCACCCGCCTCCTCAAGATGGGAGAGTCGTTCGTTCCCTTGGCCAGTGATGAGCGCGCATGGATCGAAGCCCTTACCAATAAGGGAAGTCGATGCGTGGACATGAGCGTGGGTGTTATGGAGGGGGAACACGTCGCCGTCCTCTCCGGCCCCCTCCGTGGGCACGAGGCGCGTATCACGAACGTAAACCGCCATAAGAACCTTGCCTTTGTGGAGCTTGAGATATGTGGACGAAGAGCCGCAACAAAGGTGGGACTGGGAATTGTCGGTCGAAGAGAAGACATACCAGCGTCAAAGGGTGACAGCCTCAGACGCTAGCCTTACAAACGTACCGGGGGGGGGCAGCTCCCTGTGCAACCTGTAGACAGCCCCGAGGTGGCCGCGCTCGACGATTCGGCTACGAGGGGCGTTGAGTCCACGGTCGTTCCAGCTCCCACAACTATTCCCATTGCAGGAACAAGAGAATCAGCCAGGCAGGAGGAGCACTCGGTGCGCCGTTACGCGCGCGGCGAGTTCCAGTGCCCGCCGCCGGACGACACCGTGCCCGCGCCAAAGCCCGGCGGCGCCGGCTACCGCTTCGTCAAGCGGGCGTCGACATCTGCTTCTCCGCGGGGGTCGTGCGCCGTCCTGACGATCCCCGTGGCCGCGGTGTGCGCCGCGATCTGCATCGACAGCCCGGGCAGGCCCTTCTTCCGCCAGGAGCGCATCGGGCGCGGCGGCAAGAGGATCTACATCTGGAAGCTGCGCAGCATGGTGCCGGACGCGCACTCGAACCCGGAGCGGTACATGACGCCCGAGCAGCTGGAGACCTGGAGGCGCGAGCAGAAGCTCGACGACGACCCGCGCATCACGCGCGTGGGGCGCCTCCTGCGCAGGACGAGCCTGGACGAGCTGCCGCAGTTCATCAACGTGCTCACGGGCGACCTGTCCGTGATCGGCCCCAGGCCTGTGACCCTCGAGGAGACCTACGAGTTCGGGGACGCGCGCGACGAGTTTCTCTCCTGCAAGCCCGGCATCACCGGCTGGTGGCAGGTGACCGAGCGCAACGAGGCGACCTGGGAGAACGGCGATCGCCAGATGCTCGAGCTCTTCTACGTGCGCCACGCGAGCCTGGCGCTCGACCTCAGGATCTTCGTCCGCACGTTCAAGGCCATGTTCGTGGAGAGGACGGGGAAGTGACGGCTTCGGTATCGGTGGTCATACCGAGCTCAACGCGGGGCGCGAAATCGGGGGGCTGCTGGACAGCCTCCTGTCCCAGACGGTTGTGCCGGGCGAGATTCTCGTCGTGGACTCCTCGTCGGAAGACGCCACCCAGGACATCGTGGCGTCATACGCCGGCCGAGGGGTTTCGCTCGACGTCATCGAGCGCACCGAGTTCAACCATGGCGCCACGCGGCACAGGGCGTTTATGAGGACTGTCGGCGACTACACCCTGTTCATGACCCAGGACGCGGTGCCGGCGGGCGATCGCTATATAGAGAGGCTCACCGCTCCGCTCGAGGCCGACAAGGCGATCGCTCTGGTGTCCGGCAGGCAGCTCCCCAAGCCCGACGCCCGTCGCTTCGAGCAGCTCGTGCGCGAGTTCAACTACCCGGACGAGCCGTCCGTGAGGGGCGCGGAGGACTTGCTGAGCTATGGCATAAAGACGTTTTTCGCCTCCGACGTGTGCTCGGCCTACCGCAGGAAAGCTACATGGAGTGCGGCGGGTTCGCCCCGGTCAACACCAACGAGGACATGCTCATGGCGGCGCGTTTTATCGCCGCCGGCTACAAGGTTGCGTATGAGCCTCTGCCGCCGTCTACCACTCCCACAACCTCACTCCTAAACAGCAGTTCAGGCGCAACCGGGAGGTCGGTGTGTTCCTTGCAGTCCACGCCGGCGAGCTCATGGGTGCGTCGGAGATCGGCGAGGGAGGGAGACTCGTGAAGGCCGTCTCCGCGCAGCTGCTCCGAGAGGGGCGGCTCGGGGAATTCATGGCGTTCGGGTTCGATTGCGCCGCAAGGCTAGCTGGAAACAGGATCGGTCGAAGGTCTGCAAAATAATTAGTTAAGGAGAACTCTCATGAAAGGCATCATCCTCGCCGGCGGGTCCGGCACGCGTCTCTACCCGCTCACGCTCGTGACCTCTAAGCAGCTGCTGCCGGTCTACGACAAGCCCATGATCTACTACCCGCTGTCCACCCTCATGCTGGCGGGCATCCGCGACATCCTGATCATCTCCACTCCGACCGATCTGCCCAACTTCGAGCGCCTGCTCGGGGACGGCTCGCGCTACGGAGTGAACCTGTCCTACGCCGAGCAGCCCAGCCCAGATGGCCTAGCCCAGGCCTTCACCATCGGCGAGGAGTTCATCGCAGGCGAGCCGTGCGCCCTCGTGCTCGGCGACAACATCTTCTACGGCAACGGCCTCAGCCGCCATCTCAAAAAGGCCGTTCAGAACGCCGAGGTGGGCTGCGCCACGGTCTTCGGCTACCACGTCGACGACCCCGAGCGCTTCGGTGTCGTGGAGTTCGACGGGGAGGGTCGTGCCGTCTCCATCGAGGAGAAGCCCGAGCACCCCAAGTCGAGCTACGCCGTCACCGGCCTGTACTTCTACCCGGGCGACGTCGCCGAGCGCGCCGCGCTCGTGGAGCCCTCCGCGCGCGGCGAGCTCGAGATCACCGACCTCAACCGGATGTACCTGGCCGACGGGCTGCTCTCCGTGGTGACGCTGGGCCGCGGGTACGCCTGGCTCGACACCGGCACCATGGAGTCCCTCTACGAGGCCGGCGAGTTCGTCCGCGCCGTGGAGCGCTCCCAGGACCTGCCGGTCTCGGTCCCCGAGGAGATCGCCTGGGAGAACGGCTGGATCACGACCGATGGGCTCGAGGAGGCCGCCGAGGCCTACGGCAAGTCGGTCTACGGCCAGCACCTCAAGAAGGTCGCCGCCGGCGAGATCGTCAACAGCCCGCGCGAGTACTAGGAGATACCCCTCATGTCTGAGATCTTTGAACCCCACAACATCATCGTCACGGGCGGCTGCGGCTTCATCGGCAGCAACTTCGTGCACTACGTCGTGGACAACCACCCCGAGGTGCACGTCACCGTCCTGGACAAGCTGACCTACGCCGGCAACCCCGAGAACATCGCGGGCCTGCCCTCCGACCGCGTGGAGCTCGTCGTGGGCGACATCTGCGACGCGGAGCTCCTGGACCGCATCGTCCCGGGCCACGACGCCATCGTGCACTACGCCGCCGAGTCCCACAACGACAACTCCATCGCCGACCCCGAGCCCTTCCTGCGCACCAACGTCGAGGGCACCTTCCGCCTCCTGGAGGCCGTCCGCAAGTACGGCGTCCGCTACCACCACGTCTCCACCGACGAGGTCTACGGCGACCTGGCGCTCGACGACCCCGCCAAGTTCACTGAGGAGACGCCCTATAAGCCGTCCTCTCCGTACAGCTCGACCAAGGCTTCCTCCGACATGCTCGTCCGAGCGTGGACCCGCACCTACGGGCTTCGCACCACGATCTCCAACTGCTCCAACAACTACGGCCCCTACCAGCACGTGGAGAAGTTCATCCCCAGGCAGATCACGAACATCATCGACGGCGTGCGCCCCAAGCTCTACGGCCGCGGCGAGAACGTCCGCGACTGGATCCACACCGAGGACCACTCCTCGGCCGTCTGGGACATCCTCACGAAGGGCCGCATGGGGGAGACCTACCTCATCGGTGCCGACGGCGAGAGGAACAACATCACGGTCCTGCGCATGATCCTCGAGGCGATGGGACGCGACCCCGAGGACTTCGACTGGGTCGCCGACCGCCCCGGCCACGACCGCCGCTACGCCATCGACTCGACGAAGCTCCAGCGCGAGCTCGGCTGGAGGCCGGCCCACACCGACTTCGCCGGGGGCCTGAAGCAGACCATCGACTGGTACGTCGAGAACGAGTCCTGGTGGCGCCCCGCCAAGGAGGCCACCGAGGCCCGTTACCGCGCACAGGGCCAGTAGGCCACACCCCGGCGAAGCGCACCGCGGGGGTGCCCGCGCGCGCAGGGCAGCTGGGGGATGATCCTGGCGTCCCCGCGCGGCGCCGGTTATACACCTCTTCGATTAGGAGCTT
>ENA-OQBG01000146-OQBG01000146.1-human-gut-metagenome-genome-assembly--contig:-NODE-146-length-16228-cov-2.492143_pt1 | contig 16228 bp, 23 predicted proteins | sample MGYA00242746_ERZ504551 | MGnify/ENA primary metagenome ERZ504551 (study PRJEB26092, sample SAMD00036289) | human gut metagenome | host: Homo sapiens | study: EMG produced TPA metagenomics assembly of... | reverse complement strand
GGCTCGCAGCCGTAGGGCTTTTGCAACAGGAGTAGACAATACACCAGCCTTGCTGTTCCTTCAATCGGCGTGTCATCGCGCATGTTCGCCTTGCAGCTGGTTTCCGAAGAGCATCGGCCAGAAACGCGCAATAGTATTCCTTGGGAAGTGATGAAGAAGTCACTTCCCTTTTCTATGCGCTTAAGGAGCCCCATGAGGTATTGGAACGACAACAGGAAGAGCTGCGAACACGTCGAGCCACGGGAGGATTGGAAAGAATCCATTGAGAAATGGATCGACTGGATGGACGCCATCGGACGCACGAACGACACCCTGCGCACCCGCTGGTACCAGATCGTTCGATTCTCCAAAGCCGTCGATAAAAGCATCACCGACGTGACCGAAGACGACCTCATATTCTACCTAGCCGGCATGGGAACCGAAGGCAGACGCGGAGTACGCAGCTGCGTCAAGGTCTTCTACCAATGGAGCATGAAGCGAGGGCTCGCCCGCCGCAATCCGGCGGACGAAGTGCCCACCGTGCCCATGACCCTTCCGTCCGGCTGCATCTGTCCCGAGGAGAACATCGAACAAGGACTCGCATCACCCGACGAGAACGCGCGGCTGGCCGTCATGCTGGGCGCGTTCTGCGGCCTGCGCCGCATCGAAATGACCAGAATCAACCTGAAGACCGATCTGGAGGAGAACGCCGAGGGCATGGTGCTCCACGTCCACGGCAAGGGCAACAAGGAGCGGATGCTTCCCGTGCCGGCAAAGCTCGCTTCGGCATTGCGGAAACGCACCGGCGTATGGCTGTTCCCCGGAGACGTGCAGGGACACTGCGGCGTCGATTACGTGGCGAAGAGGATCAAGACGGTAACCGGATACCCGTCGCACAGCCTGCGCCGTAGGTTCGCCACATGCGTCTACTACAGGAACGGCTGCAACATCGTGCTTGTCAGCCGTATGCTGGGGCACGCCAACATCGCCACCACCATGCGTTACATCGGCCTCGTGCAGGACGAAATGCGCAACGCCGTGGAATCCACCACCCGCACCGACATGAGACTGACCATGCCCATGAACCAGGTCGTCGGAACAGCCGGCAGCGTCGCCACCTATTCCCTTAGCGCCGCGAGGATCGGATGAACAAACGGTATACGCAACATGCTTCTTTGCGCATATTGGCGTATACCAACACCGCTCACCGAGTGTTCCCGAGACTGGAAAGCGGCAACGCGGCTATGTCTATCCCCAGCGCATCGGCTGCGGAGAACACCGCTTCAATCGGGGCTTCGCCCCGCTGGAGCAGAGCATCGGCAAACCGGGGATCGATACCGGCCTGGGAGGCAAGGTCGTCGGCGTTCCAGGAATGGTTCGCGGTCTCTTCACGGAAGGCGGCTGCGATATCCGATTCGGTGCGGGCGAAAAGAGTCCGGCGTTCACGCGGCGCTTGGAAACGGCTGAGGTAACGCGCGTACTCCAATTGCGCCTTTGTCGGCTCAGGCAAGTTATAGTCCAGATTCGACATCGCAGACCTCCTTAGCGTTCAGCGGGTTGGACTGGAGTCGTTCGACGCACCGAAAATAGGGAATCCGGGAACCGCATCGGCCGACGATGGAGTGCCTGGAGTGCCGTACAACGTCCCGATCTGTTCGATCGCCCATGCGCTCCAACGTGGGGATTCGACCGTGGATGTCATCAGGCCGGCGGGGAGGAACCGGCGCATCTCGTCGGCGAAGGCATCCGAGCCGATCACATCGGCGACCCCCGCCACGCGATCAGCACGGTCTGCCCAAAGTCCTTCTTCGCCGTAATCAGATGATTTCAATTCCGCAAGCTCCATCGCCCGTCGGGAATCGACGTCGCCTCTCGACGCCAACCAGCACATGTCCCACAGGTCGCGTCGCCGCAGGTGCGATGCGCAGGCATAGGAGAGCAGCTTGTCGGCAAGAATCTCGGTGGGGCTTTCCACATCGAGGATGATCTGACCCGACAAGGCCGGGAACATCGGATAGTTGACCAAGGCGGGACGATGCTGCGGCTCGTACGCGGGAATCGATGCCACCTCCAGCTTGATTGTCTGGCTCGGCAGATCCTTGCGCTGACCGGCCGTGCGAATCGCTATACGCCATCTGCGCGTCAGCCCATAGGCGTCGGGTCTCGGCTCCTTGACCCGGACCGTCACATCATCGCCCATCCCCGAGAGCGAATCGGAGATGCAGGAGCCAAGCCCTTTAAGGGTGTCCATGTCGAACGAGGTGCCGCCGGTAAAATCAAGGTCCTCGCTGTACCTTGGGGACCCGTGGCACAGGCGCAGACTCGTGCCGCCCTGGAACACCAGCGAGGAGAAGAAACCCTCGCGCATCATGGCATCCAGGATTCGATAATGCAGAAGTTCCTTCTCGACCACGGGAAGCAGATTGCCCATGCCCTCGCCCCCGGCCAAGACGATCCCGGCCGCCATAGCCTTGTAGTCATAGGTGCCGTCAGCTCCAGTCATCATCGTCCTCCAATTCGTCCATGTCCACCAGATCGAGGTTGCGTCCGACGGCCTTCAGGTCACGATACGCCACTGTTTCGACGCGAGCGGCGTCAGTCCGTCATCGCGGGCGATCAGGTTCGGCAGGATGCGACTCCAGCTGAGCTTGCAGTGCGTGAACTCGATCACCCCGTACGCGGTGCGGAACTCGCCCTCACGGCCCGTGGTCATGAACGTGACCCTATCCACCGGAATCTGGCTGATCACGTTCCAGCGCGACAGAGCGCTTTCGAGGCTTTCCCACACCAGCTCGCCGGAACGCAACCGCTTTGCGACCTGATGAAGTGTCCCCTCGCCGAGATGGGAGGAATACGCGAACACGTAGACGCCACGGGCGGCACGGACCAACGCCTTCGCCGATACCAGGCTGGACAGGGTTCGGTTCAGTTTCTGCCCCTGCTCACCCAGCACGACGGCCAGTTCGTTCTTGCAATACACGTAGCACGAGTACTTGGCATCCATCTCGCGCAGCTGATCAATCGCCTCGCTCCTCTTCATGCATATAAGTGTACATGAATATATGTAAAAACGCATATTCATGTACACCTATCACAATCCTGAAGCGTTCCAATCAGAGGGAACGCCCTCGTGCGGACCGTCTTCGAGACCAATCCCGTCGATGGCGTTTTCCGAGAAAGGGTTCTCTCTTAATCTGCCGACGATTTCCGCTACGGCGCGCTCTTCCTGATCAACGCATTGGACAAGCTGGGAAATGAACGGCTTGGGATCGCCGTCAACCTGCCATGCTTCCAGACTTTTCCCATAGCTGCGGCCGGCATCATGTTTGATTGCTACGGGCCGGTAGCCGGCAGCCATGAGCATGAGATTCAGAATCTGTCGCCCGGTTCGCCCGTTGCCGTCCGTGAATGGATGGATGTCTTTCGCGTCTATCGGATGGCTGCCGGCGAATCCGGTTGCAGGCAGCCCATCGTCGGGTCGGTCGGATCGCATACTCCGGCGGACAGTTCGTCCTTTTCCTGTGATGCCGGTGATGGTTCGGGCATCGCGGCGAGCTTGTCGAATGTGTTGAGGAATGCGGCTATCTCCCGGTCGCTGCTGATGGGATCCATGCCCCTGGCCTTCGTCAGGGCGCGTATGAAGTCGAGGTGATTGTCCGCGAACGCGCCGAAACGTTCGAAATCACCGCCCTTGATGCCGGTCGTGTCCTGCTCGTACAGGCTCGTATATTCGTCGCCCATGCGTTCGGCGAAGTCCCTCACCCTGGCATCGATGTCCCATTCGATGGGCGGGCATCCGAACGCGAGTTCCACGTACCGGGGTTCCACGGACAGGCCCCGATCGGTTTTCAGGTCGTTCCAGAAGCGGTCCACGGATTCCTTGCCGCCGTCGTAGTGGCGGCTGCGGCGTCGAACGGTTCGCCAGCCCATGCCTGTTCGTAGGATTCCAATGCCTCGCATCCCTGGTCGGTGAGCTGGCGTATCTCCACCTCCACACTGCCGTCGTGGTGGTGGCCGCGCATCTTCAGGATTCCGTTCTCGTCCCAGATGTGGTCGATCTCGCAGTCCTTGAACGGGGAATCATCGCCGTTCATCAGATCATCGAAGGTCTCGAACGAGGATATGCCCGTGCGTTCGCCGTCCCATCGGCCTATGCTTCCGAACGCGATCAGCGGGTTGCCTCCCATCGGGTTCCTGTACGAGGAGAGCGCCGACTGGGATCCATTGAAGAAATCACGCAGAGCGCCGGTCTCCATCCTGTAATCGGTTTGACGGGATTCGTCCGCGAAGGCATCGAACGTGATCGACGTGCCGCTCTCCTCGTACAGCCGCCACAGGCTGTCGGCGCGGGTGCTGTGTTCACGGTAATACGGGTCCCCGTATTGCGGGTCGTAGTCGTCAGCGTTGTAGATGTACCGTTTGCGGGGTTCGGGATCCCGAATCTCGTCGATCCAATTCATGTCCATCGTGTGCTCCTTGGTTCTGTTCGTCGTTGCCGTACGGCGTCAGTGGCCGTGTGTCGTTTCCATGCCGTCATCCAACGCGAGGTCGAGCCCTGCGGTCTCAGGAGACGTTTCCTGTGGGTCGGCCCAGCCGACGGCGAGGTCCAGCGCGCCGCGCAACGCCTGGCCGGAAAGCCGGTACGTCCAGGAATCGTTTGCCTCGTAAGGGAAGGATTCGCCGGACACGATGCCGCGCTCGTCATGCAGGCTCACGTCGAACGCTCCGGGTTTGGCCGTGATCAGCGCATGACGGGCGGAACCGGGAACCGAGACCTCCAGCACCTTTCTGCCGTCGGGAGACCCGGTGGCGGTGAATTTGATATCGGGGTGGTGCGCGAGGCTGTAGGAGCGTTGGACTCACACGCCAGCGGGACCGTATCTCCCAGCCCGCTGTCTGCGGCCAGCTGCTGTGGGCTGTAATCCATGCCCTGCGTGTAGTCGATGGGCTGCGCGTCGGTGTAGAAGCATCCGCCGCCATCGTCCGCGTCGATCAGGTCGCCCACGAGCCGGTCCAGGCGTGCGGGGTCGTCCCATGCGCTCACGAGTCTGGCGGGTTCGGCCTGGTTCTTCCATGCCATGTAGCGGTCGCGTTGGTCGCCGCAGATGCCGTCGAATGATTCCTGGGAGATGAACGTGCCGCCGTCCAATTGGTAGCATTCCCCGTCCGGGTCCAACGAGCGCTCCTTGAACTCCTTTCGGCGGCGGCGTACAGGTGCTTGTCGAGCGGTTCCATGGCCGCGTCGATGCCCGCCATCATCTCGTCCACGTGTTGCCGCATGTCGGGCTGGCTCGTTTTCCACCATGCCTGCAAGTCGGCGAGCACGTCGGCGGCGTTCTCCCGTTCGCACACGTCGAGCAGGTCATCGTCGTAATTTTCCACCGTCCAGGAGTAGAAATCCCAGTCACTCGAACCGGTCAGGCGTTCGATGCCCTTCATGCGGTGGAAGTCCATCAACCCGCCGCCGTGCTCGCGCACGATGCCCGCCAACGGCAGATCGGCCTCGTCCATCAGGCCTTTCCAGTATTCGGGGACATTCCCGTTCTCCATGTCGTTCTCCTTTCCGAACGCCTTTTCGATCACGAGCGGGTCTCGTGGGTCAACAGTGCGGTCGATCCGCAGTATCTCGGGCATGACCGCCTCGCTTTCACGGCCGATGACGAACGTGCCGATACCGGCCTTGACACGATGCTCGGGCGGTTTTCCCGAACCGTCGCACATCACCGCCGGCCGATACCACGGATCCCCGTATGCGAGGGTCACGGTGTCGCCCGGTCTGGCGAGAACCCGTTCGACGGCCATGCGTGAGAGGCCGTGCGCGTCGAGACGGCCGGAACGCCAATCGTTGGCTTCGGCTGCTGTCAGGGTGAGGGAAACGGAACGCCCTTCCTGGGCCGAGGTCACGTCGAGCCTGACCGGCTGCATGGCCTCGAAACCGATCCAGATGCCTTCCGGCGTCCTGTCCGGGGCTTTCACGTCAATGTCCGTGAACCCGTATTCGGTCAGCACGTCCGTGACCCTGATCCTGAGCGCGTTGTCGGGAGGCAGATCAGGGCGTTCATTGGGAATCGGGAGCGAGGACGCCTCGAACCACACGTCCTCGCTCGGATCGGTGTCGAAGCCGCCGTCCGCGTCGGAATACGCCATGTGGACGCCGAACTCCAATTCCTTGGCATCGACGGAAGAGGCCAGAATCGCGTGCCCCACACGAGGTCGCGCGCGTTCCTGCGCAGGATGGATTGCATGTCGGGCTTGGCGGGATTCCCGGCGGCGAGCAGGTCGCGGTTCACACCCTCCATGTCAAAAGGCGTCAAGGCCATCTCGCTCGCCCTTTCTCACTTGGAAAGGCCGGAACCGGCCGTATCGGTCATATTCAGCGGGTCCGAGGGGTCGCACGCCTGCGCGCGTTCCGCGAACGAGGTGACGGCACCGGGCAGCACATATCCCAGATCAAGGTCGATCGGGCTCACGCCGTCGTCTTCGCCGACGGACGCTGCGGGCATTGCGCCCATGGTCTCGCGCAGCACGTCCACGGCGTCGCCAGTAGCGGCGCGCGCGTCGATGATCCGGTGCATCGTGTCCTCAAGCGCGGCATGGATATCGGTGGAACCCTCCTCCACGATGCACTGGTATGAGGGGCTCCCCAGTTCGTGCCGGTGCCGGAAATCGTGTAGTCCGCGATGCGTTCGCCCGGCTGGACGAGCGAGGCGAGGTCGAACGCGGCCGGCGAACCGGTCTTCGCGTCGAAATCATCCAGCCATTCGACCTCCTCGGCGATCTCCTCGCGCGAGTACCGGCCGTCGATATCGCTCGGCCAGTCCGCGTCCTCCAGATAGCCGTTGTCGCCAAGCGACACATCGCCGTCGAGCTTGAGGTCCCGGCCGTACATCTCCATATCGATCAGATAGCCGAGCCCCGTATCGAACATGGACCACACGGCATCCGATGCCCACCCATTGTTCACGGCGGTCCAGGCATACTTCGCCTCCTTCGATTCGGCCGAGGACGGCGCATCATAAGAGTGATAGGGGATCTCGTCCGAGTTCAGCGCGAGGTTCGCGTACTGCAACGGGGTGCGCGGGACCGCGTCAAGATCGTCGCGGACCGTCTGCACCTTCTCGTACACGTCCGGGTCGTCGTCCTCGCGCGCCTCGACGCGCGGCACATGAGGTTCAGGTCCGTCAGCGACTCGTATTCGCCGGGATTCGCCACGGTGGCGAGCAGTCCTTCCCCGCCCTCGTAGTCGTGGATCGCGTACTCCTCGTACCGGCCGCCCAATCCCACCTCGGTCTTCAGGGTGTCCTGCAAGCGTTCGGCGGGCATGGGCAGCGTGATCCACGCGCCCTGCAACACGCCCTCCACGTATTTGCCCAGGTTGGCGACGTACACGCTGATCTGGTAGTCCTTCAATCCGGCCATGATGATGCTCCTTCGCTCGGGTCTTTTATCGTGTGGCTGCGGCCGAGGCAGACGTATCGGCAATGCTCAACGGGTCGGCCGGGTTCGCGGGATCGTAGGTTTCGGACGTTCGGCCTTCTCGCCTTCGTCTTTGCGGGCGAGCCGGCCGTCGTCCACCATCGCGTCGATGATCTCCCATCCCTCCTCGATGCTGCGGTCCCGCAATTCCCTGGCCGAGATCATGTCGCGCATCGCGTCCATGTTCTCGTTGTTGTCGGGCCAGTCATGGTCTTTCAGCCAGTGCCGAAGGTCCTCCTCCGTCCAGCGGATCTCCGCAATCGTTTCGTTGCCTTGCCCGCGTTGCTTTGACCGGGATGAAGCAACGCCTCAGATCGGAGACCGAAATACGCTTTGTCTTCCTGGAGGCCGGACAGGAAGCCGGAGGGCGTGAACCCGTTGCGTGCCGCGAACTCGCGGGACCAGCATTCGTCGAACTTCTCGTCGGGGTCGAAGTCGAGGAGCCCGTCCGCCATGGCGCGCCTCAGCCCCTTCTCGTCCGCCTCGGCCGGCACCGTGACCGTGACCGTGGCGTGGTTGGGTGCCTCCAGCGTCATGTACAGTTCGCTGTGGCCGGCGTCGCGTTGGATGAAGCATTCCCCGTTGCCCCAGTCGAGCTCGTGCTGCTCGATCAGCTCCTTCGCCTTGTCGGTCAGGGCCCGTTCCTGGGACGTGTATTCATCGGGTTCCATCAGCATGATGCGTCCTTCCTTCCCTTGGATGATCGGTGCCGCGCCGTCCGGCGGGCATGGCTCCGATCATCAGCATACGGCGGTCGCGCGGGCAGTGGCGGTCTACGGGCAGAGTGATTCCGCCGGAGATTTGATGCTCGGCTCCTTCTCGTGTCCCGCTCCTTAGTGACCAGTTGTCGGGCGAGCCAGAACGTCTTGGCGGCGCTGGGGCTGCCGTACCGGCCGGCGATGTAGTTCAATCCCCATTTGATCTGGGTGGCGGCGTTGTCCTTCCAGTCGTCTCCTGCGGAGGCGAGTTTCGACGCGGGCAACGCCTGGGGTATGCCGTACGCGCCGCTGCTCGGGTTGGTGGCATTCCACTGCCATCCCGATTCCTTGTTCCACAGCCATACGAGCGCGTCATAGTCGCCGTCTCCCCAGTCCTTGTACGAGGCGATCATCTTCCGGGCGATGGCCCGGGCCGTGTTCCGGCGTGGCGTGGGTGCCGTCGCCGTCGTAGTCCACCACCACGTCCGTGGAGCCCGAGTCGGAACTGGAGCACGTCCATGCCGCCTCCACCGGATCCGAAGAGGAGGACGAGTCGGACGATGACGACGAATCGGACGATTCGGAACCGGATGACGTGGAATCCGTGCCGGCGGAACCATTGGTGGACACACTGCCGTTGGGCAGGATGTAGACCGCGCCGACGTTGATCCTGTGCGTGCGGTGGTTGACGATGCCCAGGCCGCCGCGCCCGTTCATCTCGCTGATGGTCACGGTGCCGGCCGTCCGGTCGACCGCCTCGACGACGGCGACGTGGCCGTACAGGGTGTCCGCGTCGGCCACGCCGGGCGGGTAGCTGACGATGCTGCCGGCCACGGGATCGGTGCGGGTGGTCTTCCATCCGGCGGCGGTGGCGCTGGCGGCCCAGTCGCCGCCGTTGCCCAGTAGGAGCCCACGTCCAATCCGATTTTATGGCCTCTCATGCACGCCCACCATGTGCATTGCCCGTCCGGATAGGCCTGGCACACGTTGTCGGGCCCGTCGGATCCGTTGAACCACGCCTTGGTCTGCGCGATGGTCATGCCGTCACGCACCTCGCCGGTCGTGACGCTTCCCGTGACGCCTCCCGACGATCCGTTGGAGCCGCCGTCCTTGCAGCCGCCGAGGACCGCGAGCACGGTCAACGGCGTGCATCCGCCGAGCAGGGACAGCAGGCACGCCGAGAGCATGGCCGCGAGGATCCGATGGCGGCTGGCCCGGCTCATTGCGTGTTCCTCAGCGACCAGAAGGGCTTCTGCCCGCCGACCACGACCTCCACGGTCCGGCAGGGATGCTGGACCGTGCCGTATCCGGTGGCGGAGATCACCGTGTACGCCTCGTCGCCGGCCTTCACCTGATCGGGGTCGAGCTCGTTGGCATCCTTGTCCAGCAATGACGCGTCGAGCGCGGCCGGGCAGTAGACGGTGACGTGCCAGTTGCCGTCGTCCATCGGCAAGAGCACGGTGTTGTACGCCTGGCTGACGGTCTGCTGCGGATCCGTCGTGGATGACGGTCCGCCGCCTTCCGGGATCGGGAAGCTGGTTTCCTTCGTCGTCCAGAACGGCTGGGACTGGATGGCATCCGTATCCGAGCCCTCCCATTTGCCGTCGGAGGTGCAGGTGTAGGCGTAGTTGACGTACTTGTCATCGTATTGGCCCGAGCATACGGATCCGGCGTGGAAGCGGCGCTGGTCCACCACCAGCGCGGCGCGTCGGAGACCGGATGGCTCTCCCCGGCACCGTCGTCGCCGAGCAGCGCGAACACGTTCTTGCGCCATTCGTCGTCGCTGCCGTTTGGATCGAGCAGCGCGTCCACCGTTTCCAATGCGGTGTCGATCGGGCCGGAACCATTGTGCAGCGTGATGCCGTCCGCGTTTTCGGAGAGCGTGCGGGTGCCGTCCTTGTGGGTGTCAACGGGGAACGCGGTGGTGCGCTGAGACCAGTCGCCGGGAACCGGGATTCCCGCCGCCTCCAGGCCGGCGTACCGTCGCGGGCCCGAATCCGTTTTCCTTTTGCCCGTGGACTCCTGTTTCGCGTCCGTCGCGGAACCGTGGTCGTCGCCGGCCGTTGACGGCTGGTGGTTGGCGACGATGACGCCCAGCGCAGCACACGAGGAGCGCGGCGACGAACAGGCACAGGACGCGCAGCGGTTTCGGCAGCGGACGCGGTTCCGGCCGGTTCACGATTCACCGCCTTCCCAACGGTTCGGCTCACCCGGCATGCCGCCTTGCGTGTTTTCTTCCATGGCCGGATGCTCCCGCTCGGGGTTCACGGTTCCCGGATCCGCGTTTTTCGGGCGACCCGTCTTCCGCCGACCCGTCTTCCGTCCCGTCCACCGCGCGTCTTATGAGGTCGTCCGCCGTTTCAGTTCGGCGCTGGTGTTTCCCGCGTCCTTCGCCTTCCTGCGCAGCAGGGTGGCCTTCTCGCGGGCCTCTTCCAGACGTTCCTCCAATGATTTGATGTTGACGCGCGCCGCCACGTACTCGTCCATCGCATCCTGTTTCGTCTTCTGGCTGTCGCGCACCGCCTTGAGGATGCTGCGTTTCATGTCGCGCATGGTGTTCTGGTTGTTCGCCACGACGATCTTCCTTTCGCTCGTTTTTCCGTCAAGGCGAGTCTGCCTTCCCGCCGCGCGTTCCACGGGGGCATGGCGTCTACATTCCCCATGGCGGAAGGCGGGGCGTGTAGACGCCGTGCCCCGTGGCCGGCCGTTTTGCGGCCGAGAATCGGAAGCGTCGTTCCAATCAGGTGAAAGGAAAATCAATGGAATCGTTTCTCTCTATGCTCGCCGGCTGGTTCATGGGCCTGTGGACGTGGCTGGTCGAGCTCAACGGGATGCTCCAGGTGGTGCTCGTGCTGTTGTGCGTGGTCGCCTCGGGCGTGTGCGCGCGATCATCGGCAACGCATGGGCAGCCCGATGATCGTGGAATCCGGCGGACAGACCTGGAGCCGCACGCTGGTGACGGCCATCGCGTGGATCGCCGGCGTCATCCTCATGCTGATCGCGGTGCTGGCCATCGCCGCCGTGTTCGCGCCGCTGCTCGGCTTCGCCGCCTGACCTTGGCGACGCCTTTCCATCCAGGGCCGGCCGGGAAGGGATTCCCGCGCCGGTCCTCGCATGTCGGACAAGAATCAAGGAATCCCAAAAAACGGAAGGAACGCGAACGAAGAATGAAGCTCGTCATCGCGGAAAAGAAATCGGTCGCCACGGCCATCGCGCAGGCGTTGTGCGCCGCGCCCGTCCAAAGGGACGGATGCTATGAGTGCGGCCAGCTGCTCGTGACATGGGCGCAGGGCCACCTGATCGACCTTGCCATGCCCGAGGACTACAAGGACAGGGATTGGAGGAAATGGAGTCTGGACACGCTGCCTGTGGACCCGTCCGGCCATTGGCGGTGGAAGATCAGCGAGGAGCGCGGTGCCGGCTCCCGCTACCGGCAGATCGTGCGGCTGATCCGCCGAACGGATGTGGATTGCCTCGTCAACGCCTGCGACCCCGACCGCGAGGGTGAGGCCATCTTCCGCCGCATCGCGGACATGGAAGGCTCTCACAAGCCGGAACTGCGCCTGTGGGTGGCGAGCCTGGAGGCGGAGGCCATCCAGGCCGCGTGGCGGGCGATGAAACCCGAATCCGAATACCAAGGGCTCGCATGGTCGGCGGAGATCAGGTCGAAGGCGGACTGGCTGATCGGCATGAACGCGAGCCGCGCGTACTCGCTGCTCTACAACGCACGGTTCAGCGTGGGCCGCGTGCAGACGCCGACGCTCGCCATGATCGCGGAACGCGACCGGCAGATCAGGAACCACAAACCGGTGCCGTTCTGGACCGTGATCGCGGACATGGGCGGATGGCGGCTCTCCAGCGAACGGATCGACAGCAAGGATGCGGCGATGCTGCTGTGCGGCCAGGCCGAACACGGCCGCTTCCGCATCATGTCCGTGAACCGGAGGCGGGTGAACGACCGGCCGCCCCGCCTGTATGACCTGACCGGATTGCAGAAGGACATGAGCCGCATGTACGGCATGACCGCCGCGCGCACGCTCGCGGCGTTGCAGCACCTCTACGAACTCAAACTCGCCACCTATCCGCGCACCGACAGCCGGTACATCACGCATGACGACCTCGAAACGCTCACGGCGCTCCTCGAATCCGGCCGTCTCGCCCAAGGGTTCGTCACCCGCGAGGGCATACCCGGACACCCGCGCCCGGAGCTGGCCGTCAATGACGCGAAGGTGGCCGGCCACACCGCGATACTGCCGACCATGCAATTGGACGCCGGGAAGCTGGAAGGCCTGGACGATGACGAGCGCAAGGTGATGACACGCATCGTGCGCCGCATGTGGGAGGCCGTGGGCGACGACCATGTGCACATCGTCACCGAGGTGAAGGCCCGGCTTTCCGACGACACCGACAGGGAGTTCTCCAGTCGTTCCGACGAGACCGTATCCGCAGGATGGAAGGCCGTCGAAACCGGCCACGGGCCCGAACCGGAAGACGAGGAAACCGCGAACCCGGCGGGAGGAAGGAACGTGATCCCATCGAACCTCATGGAAGGCGGCGTCATTCGCCCGGTCGGGAAGGTCACGGCCGAGGAAGGCGAGACCCGGCCGCCCAAACCGTTCACCGAGGCCACGCTGCTGGCCGCGATGGAGCACGCGAGCCGGTGCGTGGAGGACAAAAAACCTCAAGGCGCACTCGATGACGACGAATCACATTCCGGCGGCATCGGCACACCCGCCACCGCGCGGACACCATCGAAAAGCTCGTGCGCTCCAAACTCGTGGAACGCAAGGGCCGGCAATTGCACGCCACCACGGAAGGCGAACGCCTCACCGACGTGGTGGAGCCACGACTGAAGGACGTGCTGCTCACCGCACGGATGGAACAGGCGTTGTCCGACGTGGAACACGGCAAACGAGGCCCGTCTGAGGTGATGGACATGTTCCACCGGGAGGCATTGCGAATCCCCGCCGACGCGACCGCGAACCTCAAGGCCGATGCCGTCACACGAACCGCGAACACCGACGCGCAGGAATGGGGCGACTGCCCGCGCTGCGGCCAGCCGGTGAGGAAAACCGGCCGGATGTGGCAGTGTTCCACGAACAAGACCGAGAAGACCAAGGACGGCAAGTGGGCCACGACCGCAGGCTGCGGATGGAAGATGTTCGCGCGCATCGCGGGCAAGACCATCACCGACCAGACCGCGCGCAGGCTCCTCGCGGGACAATCCGTCACCCTGAAGGGCTTCACATCCAAATCCGGGAAGAAGTTCGACGCGGCCATCCGCATCGACAAGGAACGCGGCACGGCGTTCGACTTCGACCGCTGACCAAAACGCCAACCATCCGTGCCCGACGCACCATGCCGCGCCGGGGCACGGCAACGACCAAGGAGACGATGAAACCATGCGACGATACAGCCACGCCTTCCGGGTCCTCATGGACCAGGAGCTGTTCAATCTGCTTGCCGAGGCCTCCACCAAGACGGGCATACCCAAATCCCGTTTCGTGAGATACGCCATCCAGCCGTTCAGCTACACGGAACTCGCCCCCGGCACCACCGATTGGAACGACGTGTACCGCACCGACCCCGACCCCGAACATCCGCTGAAGCGGGGACGCCAGCTCAATGTCATGCTCACCGGCGACGAATACGAGATGCTGTGCCGGGCCGCGTTCAAGCTGGGCATCGCGCGCAGCGCCTGGGTGCGGGAACGGGTGTACGCGCTCCTCTGCCGCTCCTATGCGGACGAGCTCTCCCCGCTCACGGACGCGAGCATCCGCGACAACGCGACGATGCTGCTCAAGGAGCTCAAGGCGAAGGGCGCTGGAAGATGACATTCCAGAAAAAGGAAGAGCCCCTTCCCGTTCGTGGAAGAAGGCGTCACCCCGAACGATCATCCACCCTCATGCGTTTTCCTATGCGCTCAGATGGATATATCCATGGACACCCACATGGACACCCACATGGACACCCACATGGACATCTCCATGGACATCTTCATGGACATCCACATGGAGATGTCCATCAAATCGAAGGTAAGCAAGCTAGACGGTTCATGTACATGAACCGAGCCCGCAGCCTCCCTCGCCCTTCGGCGCAGGAGCAACAACCCGAGTGCCGAAGGCCGGAGTAGCAAGCGACGTGATTGTAGCTACAATCACTCGATTCGCGGTGCGAATCGGCTTGCCGGGAAGACCCATGCCCCATGGTCGGCGGAGCCTCCAGACCGCTCGCGCGGCATCACAGAAAACCCAACTCCACACCTTCTCGGAAGCGCGGAACAAGCTGGGCAAATGGCCGGAAATGCTCCGCGCAAAAGCCGCTTGCGTCCGCTCGAAGCGTGTTGCGGTACGGTTGTACCTGATGTGTGACACTGATATGATTGCGTATGTAATACGTTCGTGTCGCGGGTGGTGCTGATGAGGATCCAGGTGCTTGACAGGGTGATGGAGCGTCACCCAGAACTGTCCGAGAAGGACGTGGTGACCGCGTTCCGCAGCGTCATGGTGGACGCGGAGCGCGAGTCCGGCGCGTGGATGGCGATAGGGCTCGACGGGCGCGGCAGGAACGTCGAGATGCTGTACAGGGTCGTCGGCGACCTCGTGGTGATCTACCACGCGTTCACGCCGCCGACCAAGAAGTTCAGGCGCGAGATAGACCGTCTGCGCGGCGATGGGAGGACGCTATGAGTGATTTCAGCGAACGCGACAGGCAGTTGATGGCGCTGGTCGGGCTGACCGAGGAGCAGGTGCTGGAGGATGAGCGGATGGCCGAGTCCGAGACTGTCCCGGACGACCTGACGGGGCGCGTGTACTACGGGCTCCATCTCGCCGAGCCCGACGAGCAGATGGTCAGCGTGTCCGTCCGCATGCCCAAGAGCACGCTGGACGGTCTGACCGCGATGGCCAGGCGGTACCACATCAGCCGCAGCGAGTACATGCGCCGTAAGCTCGCTGGAGCGATCTGAGACCTGTCAGGCCGATGGTTCGAATCACGTACACCCGCGCACCACCGTGAGGATGTGCGGGTGTAGTGATGTGCCACAGTCGTGGCACGATGCCGCGTGAGCGGTCTGGAGGCTCTGCCGACTATGGGGTACGGGTCTTCCCGGCAAGCCGATTCGCACCGCGAATCGAGTGAACGTATATACGTTCACGTCACTTGCTACTCCGGCCTTGCGGCTTTTGCCTCGGCCTCGCGTTCCTTGCGGGCGCGGTAGGCGCGTTGGCGCACGGCACCTTGGGTCATGTTGAAGTGTTCGGCGGTCTGGCTCCACGAGTGGCCGTCATCGTCGTGGTAGGCGCGGATGGATTCGCGCAACGTTGCCTGCTCGTCTATCCAGTCCTCGCGCGTTTGCGAATTCCAGTACTTGATCGTGCGCACGGACACCCCATAGGCCTCGGCTAACTCCTTGGCGGGCAATGGGCGCTTCTTGCGAATTGTCTGGATGGTCATTGTCCAAGCACCTCCTGCGCGTACTGCGCGAACTTCTCTTCAAATGCGTTTTGTCTGGCCTCGCCCGATTTCTTTCCGCGTGCGGATTGGATGGCGACGAACGTGGCGGCGTTGGCGACGGCACCGTCTCGCCACATGCGGCTTCGCGTGGTGATCCACTTGTGGATGCTCTTGGCGGTGTCGTTGACCTCGCGCACGGGCAGCGGGTCGGGGAACGAGGCGTTGATTTCGTGGCAGGTGCGGCGCACGTACTCGCGCAGCAGGTCGGAGGAGGCGGGCGTGCGGTCAGGCAGTCGGCGCACCTCGCGGTAGGCGAGGGTGCGGGCCTCGTCGAACAGGGTGCAGTTGCGGCCCACTCCGACCTCGCGGGCGCGTTTGGTGCGCGTCCAGCTCTTGGGCGGCATGTCCCCGTGCGCTTCGAGCGCGGCCACGAGGTCGGGCAGGTCGTAGGTGTCCTCGCGGCACAGGTCGCTGTCCCACGCGTCGCTCAACGGGTTCTTCATGAGCAGGCCGGAATAGCCCTCGTCGCCGTCCACGCTGCGGCGCAGCCCCTCGGTGACGGCGTGCAGGAGCTTCAGGGGCTTGAGTCTGGCCATGTCGGTGCGGCAGACGGGTTCGGT
>ENA-OQBG01000143-OQBG01000143.1-human-gut-metagenome-genome-assembly--contig:-NODE-143-length-16615-cov-1.923581_pt1 | contig 16615 bp, 18 predicted proteins | sample MGYA00242746_ERZ504551 | MGnify/ENA primary metagenome ERZ504551 (study PRJEB26092, sample SAMD00036289) | human gut metagenome | host: Homo sapiens | study: EMG produced TPA metagenomics assembly of... | reverse complement strand
GAATCTGTGTTATGAGCCGACCGTCTCACGTGTCTGAGCGAAGTTTGCAACGGAGCGAGTTTGAGAGGGCGGCTCATGCCTTTAGCAGATTTTTTGGCGGCTTAGAATATCTTAGAGCCCGAAACCCGACACAGGAAATGAAAATAATTTTTTTATCGCGTCCCCTTTTTGATCATCAAAAGATTACCCGCAATATTCTTTTACAAAAAACGCAAAAAAATGGCGACACAAAACTGCCGCCATTTTTCGCCCTCTTACTTATTAACTTTAAGAATATAAGTACTATACACCTCATCCTGGAACACAACTTCTCCAAGCGAATTCAGCACCTCTTCATTCAGTGCATCCCCATATTTCTCCCGTTCTTTCGATCCGACAAAAATATAAGAAACATCATACTCTTCCAGCAGTTCCTTCACATACTCCACATCCAAAGAAATATAAATACTCTCAATATCCGCACTCTTCTCATTCAGATCCGCAGTATCATCTCTCCACAGCCACTCATGCACATACCATCCCAGCACAGTCGGAAGCCCGGTCATAGCAGAAACACGCTCATAACCACTATAGCTGTCCCCGTTCGCCTCAAGCACAACCGGTGACCCTTTCACATTCTTCTTCAGCCATTTAATACCAGCCACATCCTCTGTGAAATCATTTGACAGGAAAGATGTCGCATTCAATCCTTTATATTCAGAAGGCTCCCATACCTTTCCAAACCACGCATACACACTGTTTCCAAAATAACCAAAGGTCCAGCAAAGCAATACCAGGCCGATCACTGACACAACCTTAAACACTTTCTTACGTGCAGCCACCAGCATACGGAAAATACCATATCCCATGGTCATCCCAAACAGCATATACGCCTGATAAGTCAGCTTAAACATAGTATTCGCCCTGGCGTTTCCATTTTCGTAAATATCTCTTACATAAACCAACTCCGGAATCACGATCAGCCCGATCGCACAGAGTCCCATGACAATCGCAAACAGATCCGGCACAGAGATTGCTTTCATCAGTTTATATAGACTTCTGTTCGCACCACCACGAAGCTTCTCCCAGATGATACAGATGATCAGCAGAACTGTCAGAACCACAGGCAGTCCCCACAAAATCAGCAGCTGATGGATCATAGAATGATTCTGCGCAATTCCCACACCTTTAAACATACTGTCAAACTGCAAAGTAAACGGCAGAGAAACAACGTATGAGATCACAATGATCTCCACTGCCTGAACCGCAGTCACTGCCAGAATCCTCTTCACTTTACCATCAAACTGAACGATATTGGTAAACAGCACCACTCCACCGGTCACCACGAAATAAATAATAAAATCCCAGAAATTCGTAAACCGGAACATACCGATCATCACTGCAGCCAGCAGGATATGCGGAATCAACAGCTGTTTTTTCCAGAACTGTTTCCGGCCCGGCTTCATGATCACTGCTTCTCTCATCCGCACACTTCGCATCCACGCATAAAGAAGTCCCACCAGAAACAGCACAAACATTACATTTACCACATGGGCATGGAGATCTCCCAACACAAAGGAATAACATGGAAATTCATGGATCGTCTTGTCCGGCACATCCGGATTGTATCCAATATAACGGGTCGCATCCGGGAACCAGTAGCTGTCCGCTTCTTTTCCCTGCAGCTTCTGGAGCCATGGAATGACCTTACTGTAAACCACATAATGCATATTTCCCGCAATTGATACAGAAAGTCCTGCTATGATCCCGGACACAGCCGGCACACAGCGTTTCTTTCCTGTCAGGCTTCCCTTAAGCATGTCCACAGACATCTGGTGAACCAGTGAAAACGGAAGCACAAACGCAAATGCAGCCACAAAAGTACGCATCAGATTGTAAGTGAGTTCTACTTTACTGCCAGTCAGCTTCGTCAGAAATACTGCAAAATACTGTCCGCCATAATAATAATTGATCGTACCTTCTGAATACCACAGATCTCGTGCAGGAAGTGTCGTACTTCTCATCATGGCTTCCATGAAACCATAATCCATAAATTTCTCAGTTCCTCCGTATGCCTGCGGACGGAATCCTGCGAAATAAGTCCACATCAGGAAAAATGCAAAGAACAGAATTTCCTCTCCGTAAATCAGATTTACCTTTCCGGACGGAAAGCAGTCAATTCCATTTTTTCCCTGAAAATGATATAAAACCCCACAGCCAACAGCACATACAACAGACACACCGATACATGTCGCTACAGTAAATGGCAGTATCTTCGCAGTTACCAGAAACCACGTAAGAAAACCTGTCACAGTAATCGCCAGCACTTTTGAAAACATCCAGCCTTTGTCCTCAAATCCGGCAAACAGTCTCCCTGTCACAGGCATGGCAACCATTCCCATCAGAAATGCCAACATCCACCAGGTCCAGAATGTCCATACATCTCCCTTTAACAGAAATGCAGACAGCCCTGCAAGAGCTGCTGCAAGAAGCACTCTCGGTGCCCATTTCTTCATCCGTACGTCCTCCTTAATCATTTATAAAATTATTGTGGTTACTATAATCTTACACATTCTCTCTTATCTCTGTAAATCTGTGATCACCCGGCTCATAATCATAAATCCGGAGTAATCCCCGTAATAATGCATTTGAGGATTATTCTGTTGTTTTATAGATCCGTATCCGCCCATCCTGAGTCTCATAAACCTTTTCATATGCTGCAGCAATTGTCTCCTCACGACATTCCTGCTGTTCAAATTCCGAACCTTCTTCAAACAGGATATATGTTATTTTTTCCTGTTGTACTGTTTTTTCAATGTTTCACTGTCAGATGTGGTGTATATCGTTACAGCCTGTGCAGCCCTGTAATTCGTATCATAGCCTGCAGACCATGCGTAATATGGCCATCCACAGTAAAGCATAGCTCCGGACATCGTCACTTCATTCATGCTGTACTCAGGAGTAAGTAAAAGATCGTTTTTCTCCAGATTCTCCTCCAGCCATTGGGTCAGCTCGCTGTTCATATTTACAGTCACACGTCTGCCCGGACCATTTCCCTTTATGATCACCACAAAGTCATAAATCCCGGTCACACTCAGAGATATCACCAATACTATTGCCAGTATCTTTCCCATAGTTTTCTGTATCCCGGACTGCCCATTTCTCCCTTTCCAAAGACTGCATACTGCCCATGCCCAGAAAATCGTCAGAAACGCATATGATATCATGATATATTTATGGTTTACATTAATATCCGGTGTCATCAGAAGCACAAAAGCAAAATCACCGGAAACAGGAAACTCACAAGGATTGCTCTCTCCCGTCTTCTCATAAACCATACCATTAGTACCAGCCCAAGGAAAAAACTCCGCTCATCCAGAACAGATATTTCACAACTCCCGGGACAGTCTTATCCTCTGCCAGAAATCCCAGATAAATCTGAGAACTCATAGCACTTCCAACAATAAAAATCTTTGACTGAAGCCAGGAAAAGAAGATGGATACCCCCGCCATGACAGCGTAATCCACTTTTCCATCCGAGAAAATAGCAAAGCCGCACAAAATCAGCAGACCACCGATCACTGCTGCCCCATTCCAGAACGCACACAGACCCAGAAACATTCCCATAAGCAGTGCCTGATCCAGAATTTCTGCTTTTCCATCCTTCCTTCGAAAGATTCTGTTTTTATCCAGAGTATTCCCTTCTCTTCATGTGCCGTCCCGGCTTCCAGCCAGTCCATAAACAGATATAGTGCCAAAGTCACCATCAGAAGTCCAAATGCCAGATGCCTCTGATTAAGATAAACATTAAAGTTCCACAATCCCCAGTTCTCATTGACAGTATATCCGATAAAGGAAGTATTTTCTTCCAGGGTTTCCACAAGATTCCCTGCCTGGATATGCTCCCATGCAAATCTGAAAAAAGCCATTCCGCTTCTGAAAAAGAACAGAAACAATGCCAGTACACCACAGCACATTTTGCCTGTGATCCTAAGTGCAAGCTGATATAACAGCATAAGAAATCCCACAAGCGACAAGGTACTTACGATATTATAGGCAAAATCCATACGCATTCCAAGATATTCCAGATTTCCTGTGAGAAACTGAAACATAAAATGATACTTTACGTCTGCACCTCCATAATGAGGATACTGTGTGGGAAAATTATTTCCTGCAGAAAAAGAACGCATCATCGCCGTATGTGGTGCATAATCTCCATACACAGTCAGGCCGAATACAGGATTCCGTCTTTTATATAGAATACATAAAACATCATATATGTAATAAATACAGTCAGCAGACCAAAGAGTAATATTTCCTTTTTAATCTGCGCTTATCCTGTGTTTTATCAATATTCCACTATCCTGTAACTTCCCTGTTTTCTGTATTTCTGTACGCTGAGCAGTATCATAATAACTGCTGCACCTGTCATCCCGATAATATTTCCATACAAAAGTGGATTTTCAGCTTTTCCCACAACACTGAAAAACCAGGAAAGAATATATACCATCCAGGTCAGTAAAAGTGTTCCGACTCCAAAAGAAGCCGGAAGCATGAGCCAGATACGATTAATACCTGACACACTCCTTCCCTCTCCTGTCAGCATTTCGATGCTTCACAGCCCAGCATTCCTGCCAGAAGCAGATAAATAATTCCAAGCATAATTTCTCCCTGTACATTTCCCCGCCATGCAGATACTTCTATCCTCCCGGGGGATTTTATCAAACAAGTATCAGTATAGCAAAAATCCCTACTTATTAAAAGCAAGTTCACATAAATTAAACATTTTAAATTTTTGTTGCTTCAGATATTGTTCAATCCCTTTCACTATAGCTTCCACTATTTTATTCTGATATTCTTCTTTGCAGAGAAGTCCGGCCTCTTCCGGATTTGTAAGAAAACCACACTCTACAATATTCAAAACACTTTCACTTCTTTTTAACAGATAATAGGTTTTATTACCTTTTGCCACACGAGGGCGTTTTACTTTCAGTCCCAGATTCAGTTCTTCCTGGATAAACTCTGCCAGATTCTTTCCCCGGACAGAATCTTCATAATAAAACACCTGGGGACCGCATACAGACGAATCCTGATAGCTGTTCTGATGAACACTTATGCACAGCACAGGTCTGTATTTCTTTATCATAGCAATCCTGCACTGCATATCCTGTGCTTTCTGATTTCTGCTGTCCTCCTCATAAAGGCCCTTATCTTCTTCCCTTGTCATGATTACAGAAAATCCTTGTTTTTCCAGAGAATCCTTTAATTTTACGGCAATCTGAAGATTTATCCCCTTTTCTTCCAGTCCGTTCACTCCGATCATTCCCGGATCCGCTCCACCATGTCCTGCATCTACCAGAATGGTTTTTGAATTTTCTGTTGAACTCATAGTCTCTGAAACTTCAGCTGCCTGTTTTGACAGAATGAGAAAACTGACAAGAAGCAGACACCCTAACATTAATTCCAGTCCATATTTTTTCAAACTAAAAACACCTCCTGAGACATCTTTTACAGTCTACGGGAAAATTCACTGTTCCTGTAGACTGGCTATAGCAATTCCATAAAATAATGCAATCAGTATTTCATAAAATTCTATATTAATATATGTTTCAGAAGATGTTTTTATAGCCTGCTGATGCAGAACTTTTAATTATTCAGATTGTCCGAGATTACCTGCCAGATTCCGTTGTTTTCAAATCCAAGCTTCCATGCAGAAACTCCTGCAAGGTCATATTTGGATACCAGCTTCACTTTCTCTGCAACTGACTGAGCATCCTCAAGCCAGATCTGATAGGTAGAATTATCTATATCATATTTTCCATAATTCTGGGAAGTGGTCTTATCCCAGTAGGTTTCCACATTATTATCTGCAATTGTCTGCTGCGCCTGATCCATACCGATTGCTTCACTGGTTACATTTCCCCCTGTGGTCCTCCACAGTCTGGTATAAAACGGAATGGCATTGATCACACGTTCAGCCGGAACCTCATCCAGTGTATCCTGGATTCCCTGTTCCACCCATGGAAGAGATGCCACAGAACCGGCTTCAGATCCTACATAATGCTCGTCATATCCCATGATGATCACATAATCTACAACCCTTCCCTGCTCAGCCCGGTCATAATGGCTTGTAAAATCCTCAGGAACCGGATTATCCACTGAAAGAACCAGATTATTCTTATGACACTCTATGGAAAGTTCTCTCAGAAATTCCAGAAAATGAGTTCCCACATCCTCGCTGAGAGATTCAAAATCCACATTAATGCCATCCATTCCCACATCTTGGGCTGCCTGGATCAGCTGACTGATAATATTCTGTCTCGCCGCAGTGCTGGAAAGTGTTTCCGTTGTACTTACTCCTGTGTAAAGTTGTCGATCAGTCCCCATACCTGAAGCCCCTTTTCATGAGCCTGTGATACATAATCTGCACTCGCAATGCTTGCAATGTTTCCTGAAGTATCTGTCAGATAGAACCAGGTAGGCGAGATCACATTCACACCTGTCATATTTGCTGTCGCATCTGCAAAATAAGCATTGGCATCTGTGGAAGTCACCTGATGCCATACCATATTGACCTTGCTGTCCATAGTAAGATAGGAGTACTGTTCCCTCTTAAAGCTTCGTTCAAATTTTGTCTTCTCTGCTTCTCCCACTTTCTTCTTATCTATATAACCGATATATCCGTCATCCGTAGCTACCTGATCCCAGTTCTCCATTTCTTCAATAAGACGAAGCTTTGTACCTTTCTTTACAGAAGTAAGAATAGCCGATTTGATTCCACCGCGGTAACGTATGCTTGTATTCTTCTTAACTGTGACTGTTTTTACATTTTTGAATTTATACTGTATGGCAATCCTGTATGGATCTTTTGTGATGTATGCATCAAGATCTGTAAATTCCTGCACATAAGTAAGATTCAGATACACTTTGTCATCTTTCACCCATACCTTATCTCCTGCCTCAGATGATGCACTCGCAGAAGTCAGCTCCGAAGGTGTTGCATAAAGTATCTGCTGATTGACAGAATCCCAGTAATATCTCTGGTTCAGATAAGTATTCACCACATCCAGTGGTAAATAGACTCTGTCTCCGTCCACCAGACCACGTTCTTCCATTTTCTCAGTTCCAATGACCAGGGCAATCTCCCCATCTGCCATTTCTCCATAATATTCATTCAGATCCATTTTCTCAGAAGATGGTATGTACTTCATTACTACATGAGTGACAATTCCAAGAATCGCAACAAGAATGACCAAAACGGCAACTGCGATAACTGGTTTATACTTTTTATTCATAGTATTTTTCCTTTCAGTAAATATTGTGTTACCGGAAACAAAGCAGACAGTAACACGATCGCTATTGATACATCAGCTCACAGAAAGGTATTTCATATAGTTATTTTGAGTATGATGTACCAGTATTATCAACTGTATCGGTAACTTGATGATACTGGCTTAAGTATACCATAAAATATTACAATTGTATTGCAAAATCGTATTTTTCACAAATTTTTAAGATATGCGTAATTATATTCTTATGCTGCCCGAAGGCATTATGAACATCGGGGGGACTGATTCAGAATCTGTTCGGGCAGCTTTCTCTTTTGTTATTTTTCTTTGACGAAATCAAAATCCACACGAGCGATCCGTCCTTTTTCATCTTCAACGTAATCACGCATGTATCCACCACCTTCTGCAATCTGACAGGCTTTTGCAATTGTTTTCGGATTACTGAGTATACCATTCAGATACAGAGAAATTCCCTGTTCACGATAACTCTTCAATTCTTTTTCCAGTGGTTTACGCATGCTCTTTTTGGTTGCCCGTGATATATTTTCCGTAAGCTTACCTCCCTTCTTTCATAAGATTTTTTAGAAAGCACCTTATCGGCTGTTGAAAAAACAATATCCCTGCACCTGTTTTATCGTTACTGTGAACGGAGTGAACAGTAACGTTTCAACTTCTTATCATCATGGAAATTTTACCTGTACATTGCCACAGCAGGAACGCTGCATGAAAAACGGCAATGAAGTTTAGAAATAAAAGATCACTTTGGTTAATGTTTCAGATCTTCGCTTATGTGAACCGCAGGTTTACTGCTTCTTCTGTTTTCATTATATCCATCTGGTAAACAGATGCAAGTGTTTTTCTTCATTTATGTATTTTTTTCTGTTTTGTTTCTAAAAATTTAATATTTTGGTTGATTACTTATCTTTACATTTTGCAGTTCTGTGTTATATAATATAGTGTATAAAATTTTATAAATTCACAGTCAGACAATAGAATTTTTGAAGTTACTTTACAGCAATTTTCCAAAGGCAGCGCATCTATGGCAATCCTTTAAAATTGCTGTTCAAAAACAATAGTAACTTTTAATTTATCCGTAATTGTCCGCAGCTTTCAAAAGTTAAATTTTCATTATCAGAAACACTTTTAATGGATTTTCACAGGCAATTATGAAGCTGCCAGATAATTCAATGTTATTCAGAATAGGATGTGACAACATGAAGATAGAAAAGATCAACGACAACCAGATACGCTGCACACTGACAAGAGAAGACCTGGAGAACCATCAGATCCGTATCAGTGAACTGGCTTACGGCACTGAGAAAGCCAAGAAACTTTTCCGCGATATGATGCAGCAGGCACAGATACAGTTTGGTTTTGAGGCAGATAATATTCCATTAATGATCGAGGCCATCCCGGTGAGTACCGAGAGCATCATCCTGATCATTACCAAAGTAGAGGATCCTGAAGAACTGGATACCCGTTTCTCCAAAATTTGCTCCATTCAGAGGGAATGATAAGACAGATACTCTTCAGCTTGACGGTGCAGACAATATTATTGATATCTTCCAGAAGCTTTACGAAGCAAAGATGAAGAGTACTCAGACAAAAGATGGCAAATCTGCTCAGAATACCGGAGCAAAGGAAAATGACGATACTCAGGTTCCTGATGTAAATCTTATCCGTCTCTATGAGTTCGACACACTGGACGATGTGATTGCGGCCGCCCATGGACTGAACGGCTATTTTACCGGTGCAAACACCCTGTACAAAGATCCGGCCGATGAGCTTTACAAGCTGGTTCTCCACCAGTCATCACTTTCTCCGGAGGATTTTAACAGGGTATGTAATATTCTTACGGAATATGGACAGGGAAAGGCTTTCTCTCTTTCAGGAGAAGCTTATCTGACAGAACATGGAGAACTGATTTCCGATTCTGCCCTTCAGCAGCTGATTCAACTGTAATAATTTTCATAATTAAAAGAGCATTCAGTTTTCATCTGAAAGCTCTTTTCTTATACCATAGTAAATTACAGATTTCTCAAAAAAGGATGTCCTGAACTTATTCAGAACATCCTTTTTTACATGTCAGTCTATGACAATTCAACAATTGTCATAGTCCGTCATATGATTACCTTTCAGGAAGATTATTCTCCAAGAAAATCATTAATCTGGTTAACCAGTACATCAACATCCAGTCCATGAACCATAGCTGCTTCTTCGAGAGATTCCATCTGGGAAGATGGGCATCCAAGGCAATGCATTCCTGCTCTCATAAGAATCGGTGCGATATTTGCATCAATCTGAAGAAGCTGACCGATCAGCATGTCTTTTGATACTTTAGCCATTGTATATTTCCTCCTTAATTTTTCTTCATACTACTCAGCTTTTATAGCTTCTGATATTATAATACTATTTTACTCTGGAATCAACTGCAAACTTTTAATTTTATCGTTCCTCCCTGAAATACGGAAGTCCCAGCGCAGCAGGCGGCTGGTGTTCCTTTTTCTTTCGGAAGCTTGTGAATACCAGTACGATAATCGTTACCACATAAGGCAGTGCTTTAAATACTTCCTGCATGCTTCGTCCAGTCCCGGGATATAAAGATACAGAATATAAAGAGCTCCGAACAGGAATGCTCCCCAGATTGCATTCAGTGGTTTCCATAATGCAAAGATTACCAGTGCAACAGCAAGCCAGCCACGATCTCCAAAACCATTGTCTGTCCAGGTTCCTCCTGAATATTCCATTACGAAATAGAGTCCGCCCAGACCTGCCAGACCTGCACCGATACAGGTTGACAGATATTTATATTTGATAACATTGATACCTGCTGCATCTGCAGTTCCCGGATTTTCACCGATTGCCCTGAGATTCAATCCCGCTCTTGTCTTGAACAGAAAAAGCGATAACAGGACTGCTATAATAATACAGAGATATGTAAGGAAACCATAATTAAATAAAATACCTCCGATAACCGGAATCTTAGACAATCCCGGGGATTTTTGCCGTATAGGCACTTCCTGTTACTTTTACGGAAATCTGTCCTACACCGCCTGCAAGCTTGGAAATAGAACCGCCAAAGAAGTTACCAAAACCTGTACCAAAATGGTAAGTGCAAGACCTGTTACATTCTGATTTACACGAAGTGTGATAGTCAGGATACTGTAAATCAGACCACCGATCGCAGCACATGCAAACGCACACAAAAACGATATCAGTACACCCACAAGTGCATTGGGATCAGGATTATCCTTCTCATAGAGGAAAGCTCCCATCAGACCTGAAATGCCGCCCATATACATAATTCCCGGAATACCAAGATTCAGGTTACCGGATTTCTCTGTCATAATCTCACCAAGCGCCCCATACAGAATACAGATGCCCTGGACAATTGCTTTTGAATAAAAACTATCAGTACACTCATTGCCGCTACCTCCTATTCTTTGCACGCTTTACTCTGTAGTTGATAAAGAATTCTGCACCGATCAGGAAAACAGAATGATTCCCAGAAGAACATTGGAAGCATTCTCATTCAGTCCATACTGTGTTGCAATCTGTACGGCACCCTGGTCCATAAATACGATGCCAAAGGAAACTGCAACCATAATAAATGTATTAAACTTGGAAAGCCATGCGACAATGATCGCAGTAAATCCACGACCGCCTGCTGTTGCAGTGGAAATCGTATGGCTGGCTCCGCTGACAATAACAAAACCTGCGATACCACAGATTGCACCGGAGATTGCCATTGTACGGATAATAACCTTTTTCACCTGGATACCGGCATATCTGGCAGTATTCTCGCTCTCACCTACTACTGCGATCTCATAGCCCTGCTTACAGTATTTCAGATAAATGAACATTCCCACTGTCAGAATCAGGACAATGACTACATTCCAGCCATATTTCTGTCCGAACAATTCCGGAAGCCATCCGCCTTTTGTAGCCTGATTGATGATACCGACTGTATTGGAACCTTTCGGATTTTCCCAGAATACAATACAATAAGTTACTACCTGCATGGCAACATAATTCAACATCAGAGTAAACAGTGTCTCATTTGTATTCCAGTTTGCTTTAAATACAGCCGGGATCATTCCCCAGATCATTCCGCCAAGTGCACTTGCCACAAACATTACGATCAGGAGTAACCCTGTAGGCATCTTATCTCCTGCATAGATCATGACGGCAGCAGAGCAGGCACCACCGATCAGGATCTGACCTTCTGCACCGATGTTCCAGAATTTCATTTTAAATGCAGGTGCCAGACCAATGGAAATACACAGCAGTACCATTGTATCTCGTATGGTCTGCCACAGACGGCGTTCCGAACCCATTGCTCCATCCAAATTGCCTTATAGACATCCACCGGATTCATCTTTACCAGGGCAACGATCACCGCTCCGCACACGATCAGTGCAAGGATCAATGCAATGAAACGGATCAGAAGACGTTCCTGCCATCTGGCTTTGTTTCTTCTTTACTTACCTGTAAGAAAGGTTCTTTCTTCATGCCTGTGTCCCTCCTTTTTCATGCTTCGTCATAAGAATCCCGATTCCTTCTTTCGTTGCAGTTCTTCCATCCTCAATTCCGCTGATTTTACCTCCGCAGAACACTGCAATCCTGTCACACAGTTCAAGAACTACATCAAGATCCTCAATAACACAGACTACTGCAACCCCTTTTTTCTTCTGTTCATTCAGAAGGCGGTAGATCACATGGGAAGTATTGACATCCACCCCTCGAGTTGGGAAAGCTACCAGAAGCACTTTCGGATTCTGGGCAATTTCTCTTCCTACCAGAACCTTCTGCACATTTCCTCCTGACATCTGACGGACAGGTGCAGAAATACTTGGAGTCATGACTTCAAGCTGTTCTTTGATTTTTAACGCCAGTGCCTTTGGACCTTTTCGATCCAGGAATGGACTTTTGCCATTGCGATAGCTTCTGAGCATCATATTATCGGTCATATCCATATCGCCCACAAGCCCCATACCAATACGGTCTTCCGGAACAAAAGCAAGGCTGATCCCTGCTTTATTAATGGAGATAGAATCCATTCCTGCAAGCTCTGTTCCTTTTCCATTGTCATCAAACAGGGTGATCGAACCGCTCTCTATTGCCTGGAGTCCTGCAATTGCCTCCAGAAATTCTTTCTGGCCGCTTCCGGAAATGCCGGCAATACCCAGAATCTCTCCTGCATTTACTGTCAGATCAACATCATCCAGAGTTTTTACCTCTTCTTTGTTTTTACAGTTCAGACCTTTGACTACTAATCGTTTCCTTACATTCTCCGGTTCAGGACGGTCGATATTGAGATCTACTCTGCCGCCTACCATCATCTCTGACAGACTCTGTGCATTTGCCTGAGCTGTTTCTACTGTATCAATATACTTTCCTTTTCTGAGGATTGCCACACGATCTGATAACGCCAGAACTTCCTGGAGTTTGTGCGTGATGATCATAATGGAACATCCATCTTTTCTCATATTTCTCAAAATATCGAATAACCTGTCAGACTCCTGTGGTGTCAGAACTGCAGTCGGCTCATCCAGGATCAGAATCCTCGCGCCACGGTAGAGCATCTTTATGATCTCAACTGTCTGCTTCTGGGAAACGGACATTTCGTAGATCTTCTGTGACAGATCCAATTCAAAGCCATATTTATCTGCCAGCTTCTGAATATCCTCTGTGATCCTCTTCATGTCCAGCTTTCCCTTTCCCGGAAGTCCCAGAACAATATTCTCTGCTGCTGTCAGTACATCTACCAGTTTTAAAATGCTGATGTACCATACCGATTCCCAGTTCATAGGAATCTTTCGGTGAACGGATCGTTACTTCTTTTCCATTTACAAAAATATGTCCTTCATCCGGATAATAAATTCCATAGATCATATTCATCAGAGTTGTCTTTCCGCTTCCGTTTTTCCCCCCAGAAATTGCAAGAATCTCCGATTTTTCTCAGTGTGAGATCTACATGATCATTCGCCTGGACCGAACCAAAAACTCTTGGAAATATCTCTAAGTTCAAAGTGCATAGTTTTTCTCCCACTATCGTTTCCTCCTTTTTATCTAATGATATCCAATCTACAGTAAAAGTCCTGTCTCTTTGACTGCCGATATCATTTAATCCTACTTCTGAATTATGGAATTGCTCTCCTGTATACTCCATAATACAGCAAAGAAACCTTCTGTCAGAAGACTTCAAGACTTCTTTTGCACGTACGATATGAAAACAGCAGAGCTGCCGCCCGGGCAGCCCTGCTGTCATGAATTGCTCCGCGCTTTGCAGCTCCAGCAATTTTCTTATTCTGTAATAGATGTAATTCCATCAATCGCAATATCAAATGCAGGTGCGGAACCATATTCAGATTCATGGAAGTATCCGTCAGAAATGTACTCTGTATCACCCTTCTTATAAGTATCAAGTTCCTTGCCGTCTACTGTAAATGCAGATGTATCAAATACATGAAGGGAACCATCAATGAGCGCATCTTCCACTTCTTTGACCTTTTCTTCTGTACCCTCTGCTACAGTTTTGTCATTGAGAGCTGTGATCTTATCTGCACCTTCCGCAAATCCTTTACACCAGTCAGTATCAATTGCTGTGCCGTCAAGCATACACTGTACTGCGTATGTATAATATACACCCCAGTCCATAGATGCAGAAGTAAGTGCTGTGTTCGGAGCAACAGATGTCATATCAATATTATAACCTACACATGGAACTCCTGCTGCTTCGCATGCTGTAGGAGCACCTGTTGTATCTGCATGCTGGCTGATCAGTACACAGCCGTCAGAGATCAGAGCATCTGCGCACTCTTTCTCAAGGTCAAAGCTTGCCCAGCTGTTTGTATATTTTACTTCCATTGTTACAGACGGGCATACGCTCTTCGCGCCAAGATAGAAAGCTGTATAACCGGAGATAACCTCTGCGTATGGGAATGCACCTACATAACCCATCTTGCATGCGTCTTCTTTTACTGTGCCGTCCTCGATCATTTCATTCAGTTTCAGACCTGCAACTACACCTGACACGTAACGTGCTTCATAAATATTTGTAAAATAGTTATGCATATTGGAAAGTCCGCTGGATGCAGCCTGTGTTCCTGTTGCATGACAGAACTGAACCTCCGGATATTCCCCTGCCGCTTCCAGTATATAAGTCTCATGTCCAAAGCTGTTTGCAAAGATGATCTGACATCCCTGATCTGCAAGGTCTGCTGCCGCATCATAGCATCCTTCATCTTCACCGATGAGAGTTTTCTCAATAATCTGAGAATCGTCAAGACCAAGCTTCTCTTCCATCTCATCAATTCCTTTCATATGAGCTGCTGTGTAACCTTCATTCTCATCACCGATATAGATCACTCCTACTTTCAGGTCCTCTTTTGCAATCCCTTTGCCTTCATCTTCTGCAAATACCGGTGCACTCATGGAAACCGCCATTACTGTTGCAAGTCCAATTGCCAATGCTTTCTTCATTCTTCATTCCTCCATTCTTTCTATTTGTTTTCTGATTCCTGCTACGGAACAAAAGAGGCACAACTTTCTGTGTTATGCCTCCTTGCAAGTATCTTTACTATAACCGTTTATGTCTGAATTGTCAATAAATTCAGCAAAAACGCACTTTCTTTTTGATACTCTTATTTTTTTGTATATTAACAGACTATTTTCCATCATACAAATGCCTGTATTTTGGCAGGATAATTTCTCTGCTCGGACAGACATTCACATGTCCGTCAGCTATTTGTAATCTGCAGGTAAAGTAAGCAAATGCTAACTTAATATTATTTTATAATGTATCTGATTTTATACTTGTAATTCAGACAAAGATATATTAAAATGTATGCAGAACCCCGAAAGGGGCCTAAAACGTTATTACGATAAGGAGGATTCTAATTATGGCATATGTAATTTCAGACGAATGTGTAAGCTGTGGAACATGCGAAAGCGAATGTCCTGCAGAAGCTATCTCTCAGGGAGATGAGCATTATGTAATCGACGCTGATGCATGCTTAGACTGCGGAACATGTGCAGATGCATGTCCAACAGAGGCTATTCATCCAGCAGAATAATTCATGATTTCAAAACAGCTTCATCTCTGTTTACCGCAGAGACGAAGCTGTTTTCTTTATGGATAACTTTTACAAATGTTTTCTTCTGATCCTCCTGCTTCTTTTTTCCAGTGCTGCAGCAGCCTCTTTTCTCGCAAGCTGTCTGTTACGGATCGTTTCATCCAGATCCCGGCACTGGTCTTCTCCCTCTTTTTTCATATGTAGCTCCTGAGCGATCAGACGTTCCATGATTTCTGAAATTCAAGTATTTTTTCCCTCTCAGGCTGTTCATCTTCAAGAAGCTTCACTTTGCTCGCAGTAGTCCCGGGTGCAGTCCTTGAAATTCTTGGAACCAGTTCTTTGATCGCTCTCAGGGCAAGTCCTCTTTTCTTTAGTTCCTTTATATTAGCCAGAAGCGTAATATCATTTCCTGTATAGTAACGATGTCCCTGCTCATTCCTGCATATCCTCAGTTCCAGTTCTTCCTCCCAGTACCGGAGGACCGATGCCCTCACGCCAAGGATTTCTGCGGTCTGAGTCACAGTATACCGCTGCTCCCATGCTTGCCCCTCCTCCTTTTGATCCATTTTTTTTCATCAGAAAACCACTGATGCATATCAAACAACTCAATCTATCACCTGATATCATTGAACCACTGCACTGTAAAAAAACAGCTGTCATAATCCTGATATCATGTATATTTATTATAAAACGCCATACCGAGATTGCAAGAAGTTTCGATTGACAAACTTCCCTATAAAACTTTATTTTGACACAAAAAACAGGGAAACAGTACCGGATTCTCCCCCTGATACTGTTTCCCTGTGAAAATTTTTTCTATAGCAATCCTCGTAAATAATGCATTTAAGACAATTCAGCAGGATTTCACACTCTGATGGGCTGGATTAAGAATGCATTATTTTAGAGGATTGCTATAATATATTCAAGTCAAAGATCAAACTCCTCTGAGATAGATTATTTCTTCATATTCACAAACTGTGTATATCTCGGCAGCCATACCAGTTCTACTGTTCCGATGGGACCGTTTCTCTGTTTGGCAATGATGATCTCTGCAATGTCCTTCTTCTCTGTATCCTTATGATAATAGTCATCTCTGTAGATAAACATTACCACATCGGCATCCTGTTCAATGGCTCCGGATTCTCGAAGATCCGAAAGCATTGGTCTGTGATCCGGACGCTGTTCCACCGCACGGCTGAGCTGAGACAATGCGATCACCGGCACATTCAGCTCTCTGGCAAGACTTTCAGAGAACGGGAAATATCTGAA
>ENA-OQBG01000142-OQBG01000142.1-human-gut-metagenome-genome-assembly--contig:-NODE-142-length-16628-cov-2.567602_pt1 | contig 16628 bp, 21 predicted proteins | sample MGYA00242746_ERZ504551 | MGnify/ENA primary metagenome ERZ504551 (study PRJEB26092, sample SAMD00036289) | human gut metagenome | host: Homo sapiens | study: EMG produced TPA metagenomics assembly of... | reverse complement strand
CATAATAGACTTAAAATTAATTTGTTAAAGCAGTAAATTTATACATTATAATCAACCTCGTTGTGCAAATGAGCGTAAATTTCCATAGGTGTAAGGCAAATATCAAGACCTAATTCTTGGCTGATACAAACAGCTTCAGGTAATTCTAAACCGAGCTTTAGCGTCAATTCTTTTTGAGAAAATAAATCAAGTGGCGTACCATCAAAAGCAAGTTCGCCTTGATTAATGACGATGACTTTATCAGCATGTTCAGCTAAGATATCCATATCATGTGTTACCATGATGATACCTAGACCTTGAGCATTTAGTTTTCGCATCAAGCGCAATAACATAGTGCGTTCTCGGCAATCTTGCCCAGAGGTAGGTTCATCTAAGATCAAGATTTTAGGTTTGGCAGCTAAGGCACAAGCGATAGATAATCGCTGTTTTTGCCCTAAGGTTAAAACTTGAGGCATTTCCCAAATTACATCTTGAAGATTAGTTATTTTTAAAACTTCTTCGACACGTTTTTTTATAGTATGTTCATTACAACCTAATTTTCTAGGAGCAAAAGCTACTTCTTCAAAAACAGTGGAAGCGAATAATTGTTGGTCAGGATTTTGAAATACATAACCGATATATTGAGCCATTTCATATGGTTCTTTTTGGTGATATCAACATCATCTAAAGTCATAGAGCCTCTATTGGGATGCACAAGTCCCATTAAAAGTCTAGTTAATGTTTGTTTACCACTGCCATTTCTGCCAGCTATAGCTGTGATTTTTTGTATCATCTATATTGGTGGAGATATTTTTTAAGATAAATCTATTTTTCTGGTAGCTAAAAGAAATATTATTTAGCGTTAACATGATTATCACCTATTTCATAGCGTATTTTCCAGCGGAGAGGAATAACTTCAGGATAAATTTTTTCTTCATACATATATTTTAAACAATCATCTATATTACCACTGTAAGCTAAATGACCATTATCAATTACACAAAGTTGGTCAGCAATATCAAGTACATATTTCAAATCGTGTTCAGTTACAATGATTGTTTTATTATATCTTTTATTGAGATTGACTAATAAATTATAGATATCTTTTGCGCCTTCAGGGTCAATGGCAGCAACTGGTTCATCGAGAATGATGATAGGTGTATTCATTGCCATTATAGAGGCAATAGCAAGTCGTTGTTTTTGTCCGCCAGATAAAGCTGAAATTGGCATATCTTCTTTATCGGATAGACCAACGCTAGCTAAAAGTTCGCGTCGTCTTTTGATGATTTCTTGAGCATTAAGACCAGATGTTTCAAGAGAAAAAGCAATTTCATCGCCAACTGTTTGCGTTACGAGTTGAGCATTGTAATCAGCCATGACAACACCGATTAATTCATTGAGTTTTTTAGGTGGTGTATTCAAGATATCAATATCAGCTATATTTATTTTGCTAGTGGTGATTTCACTTAGATATGCAGGTTTGCTGCCAGCTATATTTAAGATTAAAGAAGTTTTACCACTACCATTTACACCTGTGATTACACAAAAAGAACCTTGAGGAATAGTCAAATTTATATCGTGCAAAGAAAATTGTTTATCATTTTTATTTAATTTGGCATTGAAAATTTTAAAAGCAGGTAAATATAGCAATTGACCAGCAACAGCACCTAGAAGAGCAACTAAAGCTACAGCAGGAAGCATAGCATAAAGATAAATATTCATAGGAAGTTGTAAAAAGATTTTTGTCAAAGTAACAAAAGTACCGCCACTGATAAAAGTAGTGATGAATACAACGATAAAAGGAATTAGTGAAATTTTAGATTTTTTAATGTTAAAAAGATTGCTATTAACCATTAAAGCGCAAATAGTAGCAGCTAATGGATCACTTATTAAATTAGCATAAGGTAGAGCAGCTTTAGATGTCATCATAGCGATGATACCGGAAACTAAACCAATGCCAAACCTTGTTTTATTGTAGGTCTACATAATAATATTGCTAAACAATACATTACAATATTCCAGTTTAAAGATATGCCACCAATATTTGGCGAAACCATACGTAAAATTACACCGATAGCTAATAATAAAGTAGTAATAGTTATCCAACGTAACTCCATAAATAAATCCTCCAATCAAATAACAAATAAATAAAAAAGCCTCTCAATCCCTATAAAAAGGGACGAGAGGCGTTATACTCGTGCCACCCTTAGTTGAACTAAGTAGCAAATTATCTTACTAAATACAAAGTGCGGGATTTTTATATCCGATACTCGTTTCCTTATAACGGTGGAAAAGGCCGATAGTGCTTACCCCATAATATTATGGCTCAGGCTACATCTCACAAGTCCATTCGCTATCATAAGTGCTTATCGAACTCTCAGCATCGTCGATTCTCTGTAAAGCTTTTATCATAGTTACTATTCTTGCTCATAGATTTTAAATATATTAATCTGTGTTCATGATATCAAAACTATTTTTTATTGTCAAGATACAATAAAATTTTTTAATTTTGTATAGTTGTAAAATGATTATTAACGAGAAAATCTTTTATTACATTAAAATATTCATTAGGATAATTAGAAATAGCTTGAGCATGTGTAGAGTCTTTGAACATATGCATAGATTTTGTTGCACGACAATTATCGTATAATTCTTGAAGTGTATTTGGCGGGATTAAAGTATCTGCACTTCCATGTAAAAATAATGTAGGGCTTGTGGAGTGAGCTACTGCTTTTAATGGAGCTAATTTATCTAAAGTTGAACCTGTATGCCAATACATGCAGACTTGAGAATAAATCCATAAGATATCAAGAATTTTGGAATCATTAGGTAATTGTATCATGCTGTGTAGATGATTGTAATAAAGACCTTTTAAATCACTATAGGAACTATCCTCAATGTAAAAATCAGCAGGATGAACAGACAATCCACTGTGCAGGAGTGCAAATGCACCACCTAGAGAAATTCCATGAATGCCAATTAATTCTTGTTGTTTTGTATTGCGAAGATAATCGCACCACATATCAATATCACGAATTTTCTGTTTGTCCCCAAGTGATGATGCCATCACTTTCACCATGACCACGTAAATCAATCAATAAGACATTAAATCCTAATTGTTTATAGATATTGACATAATTTAAGCACATGGAACGATTTTGATAAAGACCATGAATTAAAATAATTGTCTTTTTGTATTTGGAATTATTGTTGATAAAAGTGCCAACTAATTCACGAGAGCTATCACCATAAGGAGTGTATAGAGCAACTTTTTGAGCGTTAGGATTTTCTTGTTGATATTGATTTATTCGCGTCAAATCTTGAGAATGATTTACGATGCTAGTGAGATTGATATTTAATTGGGGATTGCTAAGCTCCATATATAAAATATTGCCTAAAATTAAACCTAAGGTATTAAAGGTTAAAATAGCACCGATTAAAAGTCCAATAAAATATAAATAAGAATGAAGAAATTTTTTTTCACATAAACCACCTAGATAAAAATAAAATTTGCAATAAAAACCAAAGATAATAAATTGGATAATAACGAGTGTATATTATTTAGATGATTTTATAAAGATTATTTTTAAGGAGTTGTGATAATAATTATCTATAAATAATAAATCTTGCGTCTATATAAGTTATTAGTGTATACTTAACTTAAATATACACTACAAAGGAGGTTTATATTATGGATGTTATAACTCTATCTAGATTGCAATTTGCAATCACAACAATTTACCATTTTTTATTTGTTCCGGTTTCATTAGGTTTATCCATTTTCATTGCTATTATGCAGACTATGTATTTAAAAACAGATAATGTAGTTTATAAGCGTTTAGCAAAATTCTTTGGAAAACTCTTTATCATTTCATTTGCTATGGGTGTGGTAACTGGTATCGTACAAGAATTTCATTTTGGTATGAACTGGTCTGAATACTCTCGTTTCATGGGAGATATTTTTGGGGCACCACTTGCACTAGAAGCATTGACTGCATTTTTCTTAGAGTCTGTATTTTTAGGTGTATGGATTTTTGGTGAAGGTCGTTTATCCAAAAAATTACATTGTTTATCTATTTGGCTTGTAGCTTTTGGTAGTAATTTATCTGCTTTTTGGATTTTAGTTGCAAATTCTTTTATGCAACATCCTGTAGGTTATACTATTGCTAATGGCAGAGCTGAAATGACAGACTTTTTGGCATTGGTAACTAATCCTTATGTTGTAGGGCAATATGCTCATACTGTATTATCTGGCATTGTTACAGCTGGTGTGATTGTAGTGGCTGTAAGTGCTTATCGTTTATTGTCTGGTCAAAATGTAGAAACATTTAAAACAGCGATAAAATCAGGTATTATCTATAGTTTAATAGGTTTGTTCTTAGTAATGGGCAGTGGACATTTACAAGCTCAGTTTATCGGTAAAAATGTACCAATGAAGATGGCAGCTATGGAAGCTTTATGGGAAACTGAAAATCCAGCTTCTTTCACTGTAATAGCTAATATTGATACAGAAAATAAGGTAAATCATGATGCTATTGAAGTGCCATATATGTTATCTATGCTTATTTATGATAGCCCAGAAGGCGAAGTAAAAGGTATAAATGAATTGCAAGAACAATATATTCAACAATATGGTTATGATGATTACATTCCAAATGTAGTTTTATTATTCTGGAGCTTTAGAATTATGATAGCTTGCGGTGTAGCTATGATTGGTGCAATGATTTTAGCAGGCTTTTTATTCTATACAAAACGTTTGGAAAATGCTCGTTGGCTCTTAAATATTTTAGTATTATTATTGCCATTGCCATTTATAGCAAATACTTTTGGTTGGATAATCACTGAAGCTGGTCGTCAGCCATGGATGGTAGTAGGTTTGCAAAAAGTATCTGATGCAGTATCTCAAAATATCACTAGCACAGAAGTTTTAATTACATTGGTAGGTTTTACACTTATTTATGCTTTATTAGCTGTAGCTGCTATCTTTATAGCTCTTAAATTCGTGAAAAAAGATGCTCATAAGATGGATGATGAAGGAGGGCAGGCATAATGGATTTACAAATTGTATGGTTTATACTTGTAACAGTTTTATTTGTAGGTTTCTTCTTCTTAGAGGGCTTTGACTATGGCGTAGGTACGATTTTACCATTTTTTGCGAAAAATGATGTAGAACGCCGTATGCTCATTAATTCCATAGGTCCAGTTTGGGATGGTAATGAAGTTTGGATGATTACTGCTGGCGGTGCTATGTTTGCAGCATTCCCTCATGTATATGCTACTATGTTTAGTATGCTTTATATGGCATTGTTTTTGATGCTCTTAGGTTTAATTGTTCGTGGTGTAGCTTTTGAATTTAGAAGTAAACACGATTGCACATATTGGCGAAGCTTATGGGATTATATGATTTTCTTTGGCAGTGCATTACCTGCATTTTTATGGGGCGTTGCTGTAAGTAATATGATGAAAGGTTTCGCTATTAATGGTGAAATGATTTATAAAGGTACTTTCTTTGATTTATTATCTTTATATACTATTGTTGGTGGTATTACTTCTTATTGGTATTTGCTTATCATGGAACAGTATTTTTAACACTTCGTCTTGCTGATACAAAAATGATTGATAGATTGCGTATCGTATCTGTATGCCTTGGTGGTACAGCAGCTATTTTCTATGTACTTTGCTTGATTTTAACTGGATTGAATACAGATATGTTTGCGTCAATTTCTTCTGTTATTTTATTTGTTTTAGCAGCTGTTTCTTTTGTAGCTTCTATCTTATTAGTTTATAAAAAACAACAATATGTTAAAGGATTTATCGGTTCTTCTTTAGCTATTGTATTTACAACAGTTGCAGTATTTGCAGGATTGTTCCCACGTATTTTAATATCCACTTTAAATCCAGATTGGAGTCTAACAATTTATAACGCTTCTTCTACTGAATATACTTTGACTATAATGACAATTGCTGCTGTTTGCTTTGTACCAGTAGTACTCATTTACCAAGGTTGGACTTATTGGGTATTTAGAAAACGTGTAAGTCATCATGACTTAGAATATTAATAAAAAATGATAGATAAAAATTTATTAAAAGATATTTTCCCTTTTAAACGACAGTTGATTTTGGTGATGATATCAAATATTATGCAAGCTATGATGATTGTAGCTATAGCATATATTATTGCTTATATAGCAGATAAATTACTTTTATCTCGCTTAGAAAGTAGTACAGCAACACCAATAATGGCGTTGCTGTTTTTTCTTTTTTGGTATAAAGGCGATATTGAATTATTTTTAATCATTATCAAATGGAGAAAATATCATTAAATGTACAAAGCAATTTACGTAAACAATTATTTGAAGTATTAGCTCAGCGTAATTTTTTAGCTAATTCATATGCAAAAGGGCAATGGATATCCTTGATTACAAAAGGCGTTGATAAATTAGATATTTATTTAACGTCGTTTATACCGCAATTAGGTTTACTGAGTACAATTCCGCTCATTTTATTGATATTTACTTTTGTCAATGATTGGATATCTGGATTGATTTTCTTGATTACTGCACCATTAATACCATTTTTTATGATTTTAATTGGCAAGATTGCAGATAAGGAAAATAAAAAGCAGTGGCAAGTTTTTCAAAAATTAACTATGTATATGGCAGATTTATTGCCTGGTTTATTGATTGTTAAAGCGTATAATCAAACACAAAGACAGTTAAGTGAAATAAATAAAATGGTAAACTTTTTAGTCAAGCAACTTTAAAAGTTTTGCGCATAGCTTTTATTTCAGCTTTTATGTTAGAATTTATTTCTACATTAAGTATAGCTATTATCGCTGTAAATATTGGTCTTAGACTCATCTATGGACATGTGGAATTTTTACCTGTATTTTTATTTTATTGATAGCCCCACAATTTTATCAGCCTTTTCGTCAATTTGGTTCAGCTTTTCATGATGCCATGAATGGGATTACAGCTTCTAGTGAAATTTATGCTATGATTGATAAATTAAACTGTATAAAGGAAGTAAGGCAAATTTAAAATTTGATGATACAGATATTGTGCAGATTGAATTGAAAAATGTTTATTATAAATATCAAGATAATGATAAATGGGCAATTGATAATTTGAGCTTGAAAATAGAAAAAGGCAAGCAAATTGTTTTGACTGGAGATAATGGGGCAGGAAAATCCACATTATTTAAATTATATTAGGTATAGAAAAATGCCAATCTGGAGAAATTTTAATCAATGATTATAATTTAGCTGATTTAGATAAACAATGGTGGCAAAGTCAAATTGGCTGGGTAGCTCAAGAGCCATATATTTTTTCAGCGATAATCAGTGAAAATATAACTTTAGGTAGAGATTTTAATTTAAAAGAAATAGAACATATTTGTCAGTTGGTAAATTTAGATGAATTTATAAAATCACTGCCACAGGGATATGATACAGAAATAACTTCAGCGATGAATTTAAGTTCTGGGCAAAAGCGTCGTTTAGGTTTAGCTAGAGCTTTAATTGGTAGACCAAAATTATTATTATTAGATGAACCTATGGAAAATTTAGATGTATATAATGAAAAGTTGATACAAAGAATTTTATCTGATTTAAAAATAAAGTAACTGTAATAATCATTGGTCATCGCTTACAGACTTTAAAAAATGCTGATGAATTGATTTATTTACAACAGGGAAAATTAGTGGATAGTGAAAAATTTAAGGACAAAATAAATTATTTAATGAAATAATAGAAGGTGAAAGGAGTATTTGAAATGGTACAGATATTGAGTAATATGATAAGACCTGTAGTATGGAGTTTATTATTAGCAATATTAGTAGGTACTATTTCGACATTAAGCTCAATAAGTTTAATGGGACTTTCAGCATGGTTGATAGCTAGTGCTGCCTTGCAACCGCCACTTTATGTTTTATCACTTGCTATTGTAGGTGTACGCTTTTGCGGTGTAATGAGGGCTGTCTTTCGTTATTTAGAGCGATATTTTACACATAAAGTAGGTTTTTCTCTATTTACGAGTTTTAGAGTATTTGTTTTGACAAAAATTATCAAAGCATTGCCATTCAAGCAACAAACAGAAAATGGAGATGCTTTTGATTTAATTGTAAATGCAGTGGATAATTTAAGGGATAGTTTTCTGCGTTTCTTTTTGCCACCTATTATAACTACGATAAGTGTATTTATCTTATCTATATGGTTTTTTCTATATAGTTATGATTTGATGATATTACTAATTAGTTCATGGCTTATATTTATGATAGTCATACCTTATATGACATGGCGAAGATATTTGAAATTAAAAAAGCATAAATTTTTATTGACTCAAGAGATTATAGAGTTTTATGAAGGTAATAGGGAACTATCTTTCTATAATTATGACAAATATTAGATTAAAAAATATTAACCATAGTATTGAGCAGTATCAACAATATCAGCAAAATTTATTTAAATTAAAATTAAAAGTTAATCTATGTAGTGAATTTATAATGGGAGCTTATTTAGTTATTTGTCTGGCTATAAGTATTTATTTGGTGAATACACAAGATTTTAATTCCATTATGGCGATTACAATAATATTGACTTATCAAGCTATTTTAGAAGTGTTAGCGATGATGCCTTCATTAATAGAGCATTTTGACGAAGCTAGTAAACGTTGGCAAGATTTAGCTATTTTTATGCAAGAAAAAAAAGTTTATTGCTGATACAGATAATGAAATAAAAAGTGAAAATCAAGAAGATAAGCAAAGTAAAGATGTGCAATTATTGTTGAAAGATTTAGCTTATGGATATGATAAAAGTTTTTATTGAGAGATATAAAATTTTATCTATAAAAAAAAAGGCAATAAAAACCTTGATTGTCGGCACTAGTGGTTGTGGAAAAATCCACATTTATTTTTATGTGTTAATGAGATTATTATATCCATTGAAGGGAAATATCTTTATACAAGGTAAAAATTACGATGATTTAGCTGAAAAATCCATACGTGAACATTTTGCAGTAGCATTTCAAGAACATCATATTTTTAATTTATCTATACGTGATAATTTTAAAATGCTTTATGAAAATATCACTGATGAAGAAATATATAAATCCTTAGAAAATGTATACTTATTAGATTTTGTAAAGCAAGTGGGATTGGATTATATAGTGGGCAATGATGGCAATAAATTATCAGGTGGGCAAAAGCATAGATTACAATTAGCTATTTGTTTAGCAAAACAAAAAGATATAATTTTATTAGATGAACCTACAGCAGGGCTTGATATAAAAACGACAAATAATATATGTAGTAACTTATGGAAAAATATCAAAAACAAACGATGATAGTAACTTCTCATGATATAAGTTTGTTTGCGATTTTTGATGATATTATTATTTGTGGAGAAGAAAAATCATAGAACAAGGTAATATAAAAAATTATTATTGCGTGAAGATAGTTATTTGAACAAATTGATTAGGTACAAAAACTTCATCTAAGAGCAATTTATTTGTATTTTTTATAGGGATATTCTATAATGATTATAAGATTATAAATAATATTTATAGATTTTGGGGTGATTTTATGCTAGGTATTGAACGACGTCGGGAAATAATGAAATTATTAAATCAGCACCAAAAAGTTTATGTACAAGATTTGAGTAAATTATTTGATGTAACTGATGAAACAATAAGGCGTGATTTAGAGAAATTAGAGCAACAAAATTTAGTTAAACGTTGTTATGGTGGAGCGGTAATAAATGACCATACAAGTCAAGATATTTCTTTTTTAAAACGCATAGATATTAATAATAGTAATAAGATTTATATAGCTAAAAGAGCTGAACATTTGATTAATGATGGCGATACTTTAATGGTAGATGCAAGCACTACATGTTTAGCATTATTGCGATATTTAAAAGATAAGAAAGATTTAACTATAATTACAAATTCTATACGACTTATAAATGAATTTGTGAATAGTGATTTTAAAATAATTTCAACTGGTGGAGAATTAAGAGCTCATTCTTATGCTTTAGTTGGAACTACTGCTTGTGAGACTATAAAGAAATATTATGTAGATACGGCTATTATCAGTTGTAAGGCTTTGGATATAAAAAAAGGTTTGATGGAATCAAATGAGCCTGAAAGTATTATTAAGCGACAAATGATAGAACAAGCACAAAAAAGTATTTTATTAGCAGACAGTACGAAATTTGATAAAACTGCATTTACTAAAAACATGTGATTTAGCTCAAATTGATACAATTGTAACGGATAAAGAACCTAATATTGAGTGGTTTGATTATATTAAAGAAAATGATATAAAGTTGATTTACTAAAAAAGCTGTAACAAAAGAGGATATCTCTAATTGTTACAGCTTTTTTATGATGTTTATTTTAAGAAAGTTTTATTTAAATCTATTTTAAAATCTCTAGCTAAATCAAGGAAATTTTGAGTGGTAATAGTTTGTTTTTTGCCACCCATTGAACGGACTTTTACACAGATTTCAGCAGCTTTTTCCGCAGTATCCATAAGACCAAAAGCTTCATCGAAATCTTTACCAGAGCAAAACATACCATGATGAGCCCATACTACAATATTATATTTTTTCATAAGTTCACTTGTAGCTTTAGCTATTTCGCTACCACCTGGAATCATCCAAGGAACAACACCAATACCCTCAGGGAAAATAACAGGATCTTCTGTTGCCATTTCCCAAAGTTCACGAGTAAATTCTTTATCGTTTAGTGGTAAAACGAAAGTAAGAGCAATGATGTTTGTTGGATGAGCATGATAAATTACATGATTTTGACCATTTGTTAGGTCTTTTTTTATACTATGGTTCATAAGATGAGTTGGAAATTCACTTGTTGGACGACCACCCTTTTCTAATCCCCAAACGATAGCATAATTTTCACCTTTATCATCGATTTTAGCAATACAAATATTATCTTCTGGTTTTAAGATAACATTGCGCATATAACGACCAGTTCCAGAAACTAAGAAATATTCATTAGCTAAATTAGGCACACTTACACCAATCGGAATCCAATTAGTAGGTGCTTTTAATTCAGATTTTATTTCTTCGATTTCTTCAGGTTTATACGATAACTTAGATTGCCACCATTGCGTTCATGCCAACCTTTTTGAATGCATCGTCAGTAAGACGTATAAATCCTTGAATAAATTCAGCATTAGTAATTAACATAAAATATCCTTTCTTATGATAAAATCTTTATTTTTGTTTATATCTTTGTTGTTTTGTTATTTTAAATATAATACCACATAAAATCACAATAAACAATAAATAAAAATGAGTTTCAGTAAAATTTAAAAATAAAATAATTTGAAAAAGTATTGATTTATATATTTTATTGATGTATAATTGAAATTAGAAAAACGTTTACTGTTATATAGAAAATTAATCAAAAATATTAATAATATTATTTTCTTAGGAGGATTTTAAAATGGCAGTTTTAGTATGTGGTGGAGCAGGTTATATCGGCTCTCATATGGTTTATGAACTTATCAATAATGGTGAAGATGTTGTTGTAATCGATAATCTTGAAACAGGTCATTTAGCTTCTGTTCATGAAAAAGCAAAATTTTATAAAGGCGATATCCGCAATATGGCAGACCTTGATAAAGTTTTTACAGAAAATGACATTGAAGCAATTATTCATTTTGCTGCAAATTCTCTTGTTGGTGAAAGTATGCAAGTTCCTTTAAAATATTTCAACAACAACACTTGCGGTATGGAAGTTCTTCTTGAAGCTATGGTTAAATATGATGTTAAGAAAATCGTATTCTCTTCCACTGCTGCAACTTATGGTGAACCAAAACGTGTGCCTATTTTAGAAACTGATGAAACAAATCCTACTAATCCATATGGTGAATCCAAACGCATGATGGAAAAAATGATGAAATGGGTAGATATGGCTAACGGTATTAAATATGTATCCTTACGTTATTTCAATGTAGCAGGTGCTGTTGAAGATGGTCATATTGGTGAAGCTCATACAACAGAAACTCACTTAATTCCAATCATTTTACAAGTTCCACTTGGTAAACGCGATCACATCACTGTATTTGGTACAGATTATCCAACAGCTGATGGTACTTGTATCCGTGACTATGTACATGTAATGGACTTAGCAGATGCACATATGAAAGCTCTTAACTATTTACGTGAAGGCAATGAAAGCAATATCTTCAATTTAGGTACTGGTGAAGGCTTCTCTGTAAAAGAAATGATCGACGCTGCTGAAAAAGCTACAGGCTTAAAAATCAAAGTAGAATATGGTCAACGCCGTGCTGGTGACCCTGCTCGCTTAATTGCTTCTAGTGAAAAAGCTCAGAAAATCCTTAACTGGCATCCAAAATATACAAGCATGGAAGAAATTATCAAAACTGCTTGGAAATGGCATCAAGCTCATCCAAACGGATATGAAGACTAATTTTGGGGTTTAGTTAATAAAAGGGGATTTTTAATAATGGATATGAATTTACAAATAAATCGTTTGTTAAACTTTGCTCTACAACAAGGTCTTATTGCACCAGAAGATAAATACTATAGTGCGAACTTACTTTTAGATTTATTAGGTGTAGATGAGTTTGAAGTTGTAGAAGTAGATGAAACATTACCAATAGCTCATGATATTTTAGAAAATATGTTAGATTATGCTGTAGAAAAAGGTCTTTGTGAAGATACTGTAACTCAGCGTGATTTATTTGATACTCGTATCATGAATTGCGTAATGCCTCGTCCTTCTGAAGTTGTAGGCAATTTCAAAAAATTATACGAAAAATCAAAAGTTCAGGCTACTGATTATTTCTATAAAACAAGTATTGCTTCTAACTATATTCGTAAAGATCGTATTGATAAAATATTATTTGGAAAGCAAATACTGAATATGGTGATTTAGATATCACAATTAACTTATCTAAACCAGAAAAAGATCCAAGAGATATTGCTAAAGCAAAACTTGTAAAATCTTCTTCTTATCCAAAATGCTTACTTTGCCGTGAAAATGAAGGTTATGCAGGTCATGCAAATCATCCAGCTCGTCAAACACATAGATTAATTCCTATGGATTTTGAAGGTCATCAATGGTTTATGCAGTATTCCCCATACACTTATTACAATGAACACTGCATTTTATTAAATTCATTGCATGTACCAATGAAAGTTTGCCGTGCTACTTTTGAAAACTTATTAAACTTTGTGGATTACTTACCACATTATTTCTTAGGTTCCAATGCAGATTTACCAATCGTTGGTGGTTCTATTTTATCTCATGACCATTATCAAGGTGGACATTATACATTCGCTATGGAAAAAGCTCCAATCGAAGAAACTTTCAATATTGAAGGTTTTGATAATGTTACTGTTGGTCGTGTAAAATGGCCTATGTCTGTAATTCGTGCAGCTTCTTCTAATAAACAGGATTTAATTAATTTTGCTGTACATGTATTAGATGCATGGCGTGGATATTCTGACGCAAGTGTAGATATCTTAGCTGAAAGTGATGGACAACCACATAATACAATTACTCCAATTGCTCGCGTTCGTGATGGTAAATATGAATTAGATTTAGTTTTACGTAATAACCGTACAACTGAAGAATATCCATTAGGTATTTTCCATCCACATGATGAAGTTCATCATATTAAAAAAGAAAATATCGGCTTAATTGAAGTAATGGGTCTTGCAGTACTTCCAGCTCGTTTAAAAGACGAATTAGCAAAAGTAAAAGAATGCTTTATCGCTGGTAAAGAAGATATTAGTGATGATGAACAAATCGCTAAACATGCAGATTGGTACAAAGAAATTCGTGCAAAATACACAGATATTAAAGCTGAAGAAGTTGAAGATATGCTTAAATTAGAAGTAGGTAAAATCTTTATGGTTGTATTACTTCATGCAGGTGTATTCAAACGCAATATACAAGGTATTCAAGCTTTCAATAAATTTGTAGCAACTTTATAATTTTAATAATTATGCCATCTATAAATTTTATAGATGGCATATATTTAATCAAGAAAATATTGAAAATATAGAAATAATATATTATTATATTTAATATATTATTTAATAAGGATTGAAGGCAATGAAGTCAACTACGATAATTGATGTAGCCAAAAGGCACAAGTATCAGTAGCAACGGTATCCCGTGTAGTAAATGGTAATTATCCAGTAAAAGAAGCTACGAAGAAGAAAGTTTAGAAGCAATAAAAGATTTAGAATACATTCCAAACATTCAAGCAAGAGAATTAAATACACAACATTCTTCAATAATTGGAATTATTGTGCCTAGTCTATTTAATACTTTTTTGCTGAAGTTGTAAGTGGAATAGAAAGTTTTGCAACAAGTAGTGGCTATTCGTTATTGTTGACTTACACAAAAGATGACCCTATCTGTGAAAAAGAATGTATGAATGAATTACTGATGCGAAATGTGTCAGGAATAATAAATATTAGTCCAAATACGGAACGTGTGGATAGTAGTTTTTTGACCAGATGGCATCTAGGATACCGCTGGTATTTATTAACTCATATATAAAACGTCCAGCTATTTCTTATGTATATAATGATGAACGCATAGGTACCAAAATTGCCTTAGAACATTTAGTATCATTAGGTCATCAAAATATTTGTTTCGTTCGCGGTGAACGAAGCGATTCTTATGAGTTTAAAGAAGATGTATATATTGAATTTATGAAGAAAATGGGTTGTTACAATCCAAAAAATATCATAAATGTTAGTGCGGGTAATAGTATAGATACAGTAGAGTTGACTGCTAAAAAGATTGTAGAATTTTTGCCTAATCGAAAAGATGTTACAGCACTTTTCTGTTGTAATGATTTGATGGGTGTCGGTGCAGTCAATGCTTGTAGACGTTTAAATTTAAAAATTCCAGAAGACATATCTATTATGGGATATGATAATGTTTCATTAAGTCATTTTATTGAGCCAAAACTTACGACAATGGACCAAAATATGATGACTTTAGGATGGACAGCGGCTAGTTTATTAATGGAAAAAATAGCTAGTGATAATAAAACAAGCAGACAAGTTGTATTACAAAATACTTTAGTCTTACGTGATACTACAGGTCCTTGTAAAACAAATAAATAAAAGAGGTAAGAAAAATGGCAGTAGTAAAAAGTGAATTTGGTGTAGCTTCTACAGGGGAACAGGTTTATAAATTTAAAATTGAAAACTCCAAAGGCGAATATGTAAGCATTATTAATTATGGTTGCACTATTCAAGCTATTGTAGTTGAAGGCAAAGATGGTAAATTACATGATGTAGTTTTAGGTTATGACACTGTAAAAGGCTATGAAGAAGGAACATTCTTCTATGGTGCATTCATCGGTCGTTGCGGTAACCGTATAGCTAATGGTAAATTTACTTTAAATGGAAAAACTTATGAATTAGAAACAAATAATGGAGCAAATCATTTACATGGTGGCTCTAATGGTTTTGATAAAAAAGTTTATAGCGATTTCACAATCGGCGAAAATAGCGTATCTTTAAGACGTACATCTCCAGATGGTGAAGCTAATTATCCAGGAAACTTAGATGTAGAAGTAACTTATACTTTTGATGATAATGCTTGCTTACGCATTGATTATAAAGCTAAAACTGATGCAGACACTGTAGTTAACTTAACAAACCACAGCTATTTCAATTTAGCTGGTGAAGGCAGTGGCAGTGTTTATGATCAAACATTGAAATTAGATTGCCCAGCAATGATTCCAACTGATGCAGGATTAATTCCAACTGGTGAAATTCGTCCAATTACAAAAGGTGATGTATTTGACTTTAGTGAAGCTAAACCTATCGGTCAGGATATAGACAAAGATGATGAACGTTTAGTTATTGCTGCTGGTTATGACCATACAGTATTATTACCAGAACATGATGGTTTATATACTTTTGCACAAGCTAAATCTGAAAAAACTGGTATTATTATGGACGTAGCTACAACAATGCCAGGTGCACAGTTCTATTCTGCAAACTTCTTAGAAGGAAAACCAGGTAAACAAGGTCATATTTACAATCGTCGTGATGCTTTCTGCATTGAAACTCAATATGTACCAAATGCTGTAAATTGTGATAAATTTGCATCTCCAGTATTGAAAGCAGGACAAGAAACTCATACTGTTACAACATATACTTTCAGTAAATAATTATATTGAATATAAAAATACACTTATGTGATTACATAAGTGTATTTTTTTTAGTTGCGGAAAAATCATAAATAGTTTGTAGTGTATCGTAGTGAATTAGATTGTTTTCTAAAAGTATTAGGCGTGATACCTTTTAAATTTTTAAATACTTTACAAAAATAATCGTCATTATTATAGCCTACGTGGTGAGCTATCTTTTTTATCGTCCATGTGGGATTATTGATTAGAAGTTTACACGCAGTAGAAATCCTTAAGTTTTGTAAGTATTTCATAGGTGATATGCCAAATTGTTTATGGAAAGTTTTGCAAAGATGATATTTAGAATATCCTATTTGTTCAGCTATTGTATCTATATTTAAATTGCTATTAGCGAAATTTTGCTCAAGAAAATTTTTGGCTATGTCTGTTTTTGTGAGATTATTTGCATCGTATGCTAGATTATATTTTAAAAGGTC
>ENA-OQBG01000141-OQBG01000141.1-human-gut-metagenome-genome-assembly--contig:-NODE-141-length-16667-cov-2.261064_pt1 | contig 16667 bp, 19 predicted proteins | sample MGYA00242746_ERZ504551 | MGnify/ENA primary metagenome ERZ504551 (study PRJEB26092, sample SAMD00036289) | human gut metagenome | host: Homo sapiens | study: EMG produced TPA metagenomics assembly of... | reverse complement strand
TCCTCGTAACGGTGGCTCTTGAAAAGCACCTCGACCTTCATCTCACCGTATTCCCCTTCCTTGGACCCTAGCGGGTGTTGGCGTGCTCCTCGGGCGTGTTGTCCCCGGCCAGCTTGGCGGAGGACTCGCGCATCTGCTCGGACTCGCCCTTGAGGGTCGCGCCCTGCTCCTTGGCAGCCTCGCGCTCAGCTGCCTTCTCGGCCTTGAAGCCCTCGTTGGCTGCCTTGAGGCCCTTGACCAAATCCCAAGGCTTGACCTCGTACTTCTTGTACGGGTTCTGCTCGTCACCGGCCTTGCCCGTCCAGACCTGAACAGGCTCATCGGCCTTGAAGCCGATGGTGACCTGCTCGCCGGAGAGCATCTGCTGCTTCATGCGCTCGTTGAGGAACACATCGCAGGAGTAGTGGCCGAGGTCGATGCCGTTGACCTTGGTGCCCTCCGGGAAATGAACGTAGGCCTTCTCGAAAGTTCGACCGTCCTTGGCGGTGACTCGTGCTGCGTGAGGAATGCAGCGGGCATCTTCACGTTGGCGTACTTCGCCTTCTCCTGCGTGTTCTGGTTCTGCTGTGTCTGCTCTGGCATGGTGTTTACCTTCCTTTCTGCATTGCTGCGTTCGCTCTCCACCTCATGGCGGAGGTGTCGATGATTTCCAATGCCTCCTTACTATCCGAGATGTAGGTGGTGGGCATCTCCTCATCTGGTGCCATTTCGACGCCGTGGTAAGAAGAATGGTCATTCGCGCAATCGGTGATGAAATCCAAAGCATCCTCCTTGAGGATGGGAGTGGAATCCCGTCGTAGAGTTCCACCGCCATAAAGATAGGACTCGCGCTCATCCATGCGGAACTCGGCGGTATCCGGCTGATAGAAAAGCTCGGTCTCGGAGTTGATGTAATCGCCGTCCTCAGGGTCCCTGTATTGATGGTATTCGCTCGCGAGTAAGATTTCACTTGCCATGTGAATCATCCGCCTTTCTTGAACATGATGAGTCGTATTCTCATATTCTAGCACCGGCGCGGTGCCGGGTCACGTGCGCTCAGCGCTCCCTGTGCTTGTCCTCCTTCTCCTCGGCCTCCTTCTCGGCATCCATGTTCGCGGCCAGCACGGCGGCAGCCGCCCGGGCGCGGGTCGATTCCCCGTGGATGGACACGGGCGCTCATGGACCTCATTCGACACGACCCGGCCATGGGAGGTCGTCTGGACGGATTCGCGTAGGACGGCATGGCCGTCCTCATGCGCGTCAGAATCATCGTTCAATAGAGTCTGCACATCATAGAGCGAAGAGGTTACGGAGACGGTCGTGTCATCCACATCTGGCGTCACATCGCGGTCGTGTTCCATCTGAACATCCCTTCTAGCGTTCGTCTCTTCTGGTGGGGCTATCGGCACCGACGTTCTTGTCGAAAAAGCTTAGCGGACGCTTCACGAGCCTCCATTGCTGCCTGCTTGAGGCTCATTCCCTGCGGTTGCTTGCGAAAGGCGGAGATGGGCTTGTCCCCGTGGGAGTCGAGCAGGTCATCGACCTTGCGGGAGTCCTCGTAGGTCGCGCCCTTCATGATTTCGTAATCATGGCCGTCCACGGTGACCACGGTGCCGCAGCCCTTGAGGTCGATGCCGGATGCCTCCCTTGCGTCCACGAGATTGAAGCGATAACCCGCCGCGACCGCGATTTTCTCAGGCTGCTGAGAGATGGCTGGGGAGGGCAGAGGCGACTCATGGAGCCAACTGTCGTAGACCTCATCGTAGGTGTAGCCGTAACGGTTGCACAGCTCCTCGAAGATGCGCTCGCGCAGTAGGGAGTCCGCTGCGTCGCCGAGTGCGGTGTAGAAGCCGTCCCCGTCGGTACAGCCGTGATGGCATCGTCGAATGTGAGGCTCGGGTTGATTGCCACTGCCAGCTCATCGCCGGGGAAGGCGAGCGTGTACCACTCGCGCACGTTGTCGGTCTGCTTGATGTCGAGGATTACCATCGATGGTTCAAGCCGGTCTCCGCACATTGGGAGCCATTTCTGGGAGATGGACGTGGGCGAACCCATCTTTGCGAGGAAGTCGTCTATGGAGTCGAAGGTGGCTACCTCATGGTCGAAGGCTCGTGGACGGGATGGGTCTGTGAGCGCGTCGCGGATGTCGGAGGCATCGGGTGCCATGCGGGCATTGACGAGGGATGCCGAGCTCATAGGGCGTGTAGTGCGACACCTCGATTCGCGGGTTCTCCACATCGTCGAGATAGCTGGCGATTGCGATACCACGGTCGTGGGCATAGACGGTGTGCCCCTCTTCGATGTCCCTCTTGACGAGGAGGTCGATGTCGGATGCCTCCGCCGTTCCGATTGCCAGACCGGTCTCGAACAGCTTCTCAGTGCTCGAAACGTCCAGCAAGTTCTCATTATCGAGGTAACCGGCGGATGATAACTCATCGACGGAATGGTAGGTGGCGACGTGGCGGGCGAATTGACCGGCAAGCTCATGTGTCGTCTCGCCGAACTCGATGTCATGGGGTGTCAGTTGAGTGACGAACTTGGATAGTTCGTAAGTCTTGACCGTGAACACCTCCACCGTCGGGTCCACGTAATCGCGCAGATAGCTCACGATGAGGTCACCGGTCTCGGGATTGTAGTACGCGGCGTTGTGCATCGCCAGCTCGCCCTCGATGCGGGCGACCTCGAATGCGGCATCCGCCTCACGCTCGATGTCCCTTGCGAAGCCATCCACGAGGCGTCGGTGTCCCGGCAATCCCAATCCTCATCGCCGCGCATCTCCTCGCATTTGTCGATGAGGCTCTTGTATTGACCCTCCCACTGACCGCGCTCGGCCTCGCGATTGAGCATATCGCGGACGCTGGCCGTGAGGATTTCGATGTTATCGAAAAGGTAGTCGATGCCATGGTCCTGTGCCATAGCGCCTTCGACCACGTAAAGGCTCTTGATTAGCTCGACTGCCTTAGCTGGCATCTCGGTGGTGTCAGCGACCATCTGGCGGAGCGTTTCGCCATGCGCCCCGACGTTCATGGCTGGTAGGTCCTCCTCTTTGAACTCGCGCTCGTTGGAGAAGACTTCACCGCCGAAACCGTAGTCGTTTTCCCAGATGGCATAGGCCTCTTCAAGGCTGTCGATGCCGTCACGGTCAACGAGGTCGAGTCCCTGCACGAACTCCTTGAGGCTGTGCCCGTGTTCAATCATCCATTCGAGCTGATAGCGCTCGTAATCGGTGAGCATGTTCCATCACATCCTTTCCTTATCGGGCATCTAGCCCGATGTCATGTTTTTCCGTACCATCCGCCATCTCGGCTGACGCGGCCTTCATGGCCTGAGCCTCGCCCCCGAGGGTGATGCGGTCGTCACCGCGCATTCCGCGCGTACTGTGCAACTGGTGACACTCGATTGCCCTGTCGAAGCTGCCCGGTTCGGTCGCATCGAAGCCGTACAGATGCGTATCGCGGATGTGCTCAATGGGGCACACCTGCTCATGCCCGAGGTAGTCGATGTAGGAGAGGACGCGGTTGCCCTGCGGCTCACGCGCTCTTGGCAGCACTCGGGGTGCTCATGGGCGAACGCGGCCACCGTGTCGGAAGCGAATCCATGCTCTTCTCGGTATGCACGATGACGGTCCAACTGCTCAATCTCCGCAGCCCGCATGGCCTCGCGCTCTGCCTGCTCCTTCTCGATGGCCTGCCTGCGCATCGCGTCGCGTTCCGCGACCTCGGTCGGGTTCATCGGTCGGAACGACTCGCAGACCGCATCCTCATCGAGCTTGTAGAAATCCGTCTCGTTGAAGAACTTGGAGGTGTGGTGCCACGAAGATTTGTGGAAGAACCGCTCGAACACCTCATCCTTGCGCATGCCCTTGAGCACATCGGGGTCGAAGAGCATGTCGAACTCATCGCAATAGGATTGGATGGCCGCGACCATGGCCTTCTTCGTCCATTTGCTCTTGGGCATCTCGCCATCCTCGTAAGCCTCGGCGGCGCGTCGTGACATCGAGTGACCGATGTACCCAGAGTTCACGTCCATCATCGGAGACTCCTAAGAGAGGTAGGGGGTGAAGGAAGGCTCGCGCTCATCGACCGACCCGTCGGCGGAGAGCGCCTGAGATGCCCTGCGCATGGACTCGGCCTCGGTTTCAGGGAGATGCCCTATCGACGAAGCCTCGGGGCACCGCCGCCGCCACCGTTCGGCCCGATGTTGTTCACCGCATCTGCAATCATCTCGTTGCCCGTCTCGGCGAGGCGGTCATGGAAATTGCTGAGAATCGGTTCGCCGTCGAGGTCGAGGGCTTCGAGTGCAGCGTCCACGTTCTCATCGTTCACTTCGAGACCGGCTTCCTCAAGGGCAAATTCAATGTCATCGCGGTACCAGAAGTCGGGGCAGATGACCTCCATACCGGGGGCGGAGATGGCGCGACCCTCAAGGTCCGCCGCCGCGCTGGCGAGGGAATCGTAGTAGGTGCCGTGACCCCAGTGCCCGGTCTCCTCATCGTAGCCGTGGGCGACGATGAACTCGCGGCTGCCGTCGGCCATCTTGTGCATCACGAGCGCGTCATCGCCGTTGCGGTCGATGGGGACGTGCTTCTCCTTCCAAGCGGCGATTTCTGCGGCCTTGTCCATGCCGTTCTCCTTTCCGGGGGCCTCGCCCCCATGTTCAGTCATGTGCGATTGCACGGCGGCTCTCACGTTCTCGGGGCGATGCGATGACCCAGCCGTCCTCGGAGGCGATTTGAGCGAACATCTCATCGCGCGGGGTCGATTAGCGGAGCATTCTCCTCGCCGTGCTCGATGATGGTCTCGATGCTGTCGGTGATGTAACCCGTGTAGCTCAACCCGCCCACGATGTCCTCGAACAGGTCGAAGTCGGGATTGTCGATGACCGCCAACAGGTTCGGGTCGTCGAGGTGGACGTATGTATTGGCGATGCTTCCCGTGTCGTTATATTCCCAGCAGAACTCGCCGGTCTGAGGGTTGTAGAGGTCCTTGCCAGAAGCCAGTGCCTCCTTGACCGCCTGCGGCGTGTCGAGGCGGATGTCCTTGCCGTCATTCACCATGTCCATGTGCTATCTCCTTGCTTTGTTGTACTTGCCCTTGGGCTTGCTATCGAACATCGGCTCTATCGTACCGTCCTTCTTGAGCTTCGCCTTGCAGTCGAAGGTCTTGCCCGTGGTCTTGGACTTGCAGCCCTTGAGGGGTACCGCCTTGCCTTCGAGCAGGGATGCAACCTGCTTCGGCGTGAATGTCTTGCCGCACCAGCCCAGCAGCTTGAAACCGCAGCCCGCGACCTGTTTCCAAGTCCCGTCCTCCTGCTTCTCGCTCTTGTTCGAGGAGCAGGTGTAGAAGGGCTTGCCGGACTTCGACTTGCGCTGCACCACGTCCGCGCCGCAGAGAGGGCACTTGCCCACGACCGTGGCCTTGGGCGCGATGTTCGCGCCGACATATGCCGTTTCCCGATGCCCGTTGAAGACCTCGATGACGCTCTGTTGCAGGGCGTTCACATCCGCGTTGCCCTCGGCGATGTCCTGCTGGATGAGCCACCAGCGGGCGGTCACGTCCGCACCGCGAATCTCGGGCGGGAGGAGATGGTAGAAGGCGCGGGCCTTCTCGGTGGAGCGAATCTTGCCCTTCACGTCCTCAAGGTACCCGCGTTCCTTCAACTTCTCGATGATGGAGGCGCGGGTGGCCGTGGTTCCGATGCCGCCGTGCTCGCCCTTCTTTCCGTCGTCCTTCTGCTTGAGGATGGCCTTGACCTCCGGGTCGGTGACGTACTTGGCGATGGAGGCCATGTCGGCGATGAGCGTGCCTTCCGTGTAGGGCTTGGGCGGGGCGGTCTCCTTCTCGGTGACGGCGCACTCGATGCGCTCAAGGCGATGGTCGCCTTCGTCAATCCAAGGGTTGCCGGATGCCGCGTCATCGCCGTCCTCATCGGAGACGTTGCCGAACACGGCCTTGAAACCGGCCTCGCGCACGCGCCGCGCGACGGCTTGGAACTCCCCGCCATCGACCGCGAAGGCACTGGTGCTCACATCGTAGGTGGCGGGTGGGAGGAACTGCATGGCATAGCGCTCGACGATGGCCGTGTAGACCTTGGCCTCATCCCCGGTCATGTCGGCTACGGGGGCGCTGACCTCCTGCGGGATGATGCCGTGGTGCGCAGTGACGTTCTTCTCGTTGAACGCCTTGGAGTGGATGGAGTAGTCGAGCGGCCATGTCGCCCCGACGTTCTCCATGGCCTGCGCAAGCACCACCGGTGCCTGCGCGAAATGCTCCTCCTTGAGGTACTGGGAGTCCGAGCGGTTATAGGTTATCGCCTTGTACTTATCACGCAAATCCTGCGTGATTTGCTGGGTCTTCGATGCGGAGAAGCCGTAGCGGCGGGACATGTCGGAGAGCAGCACCGTCAGGTTGTAGGGCAGGGGAGGGTTCTCGACCTTCTTCGAGATGACCGTGGAGAAGGACATACCCGAGCCGTCCAGCTTCGCCTTGATGACATCGAGGACATCGCGGTCGAAGACGTGCTTTTCACCGGCCAACATGTCCTTGTCCGGCTTGAACTTGAACACCGGTGCTCCCGACGCGTCTGCACAGCCGCCGGTGGCGGTCAGCTCGTAATACTTCCGGGTGACGTGGTTCGTCCACTCGCCTCATCGCGGTTGACCACCAATCCAAGGGTCGGGGTCTGCACGCGACCGACGGAGAACAGGCCCCCGAGCCGCTTGGTGGCAAGGCGGGTCTCGTTCACGCCGAAGCACTTGTCCGCCATCTGGCGGGCGTATGCCGCGTCACCGGCAGGGCGGCACTGCTCGTTGGGTACCAGACGCTCAAACGCCTTGACGATGTTCTTCTCGATGTTGTCGTTGACGTAGACGCGCAGCACCTCGCCCTCGTAACCGAGGTAGTCCAGCACCTCATCAACGATGAGCTGGCCTTCATCGTCGGGGTCACCGGCGTTGATGACGCACTCGGCCTCCGGCAAAAGCGAGTCGATGCGCTCCACCAAGTCTTTCTTGTCCTCGGTCGGCTCCTTCGCCCAATCGTCGATTTGGATGGGCAGCACGTCCAACGACCAAGGCTTGCCCCATGCGGGGTTCACCGCATCCGGCTCCACCAGTTCGAGCAGGTGACCGGCACAGGCGATGACCGTGTACCCGTTGCCCGAGATGGGCAGCCGCGCAGTCTCGGACACCTCCTTGCCGCAGATAGCGCGTGCGATGTCGCGAGCGAGCATCGGCTTCTCAGCGATTACAAGTCTGTTCATAAGCGTCCTCCTATTTAGCTTCCAGCAGCAGCTTCCTAGCGGCTGCACCGTCGAATTTCACTACTTGGTTGCGCTTGTTCACCCTAAGAAGCTCGTTCTCCTTGAGGGTTCTCAGAACGCTGTCGATGAGCGCGGCGCTTGCGCCGGTCTCTTGGATGATGCTCCTTTTGTCTACATCGCCCATCGCTTCAAGGTAGTCGATGACATCGGAACGCTCCGCAAGAGTCTTCTTATGTAGCTCATCCTTGCTGAGAGCGGGTATGTCTTTCTTCGGGGCGCGTTTCAGGCAGTTCGCAGCTATCGCCCCTTCCAAGTCGAACTCTGCATCATTCTGCTTGTCAAGATGCAACCCCAGCTCAAGACCTTGACCGAGACCGAGATAATAGTAGAAATCCTCATGCTCGTTCGCGAAGAACCTGACGATAAAGAGTTCCGGGTCAGCGCCGTCTGGGAGCGGCCAAGGACTTATGAGGGAGTAGCGGATGAGCGCTTCCTGGAGTTTGTCGATTTGAGTGCCGTCCTCGTCGGGGAAAAGCCAGCGGCACAGCTCGATATAGTACCAATAGCTGTTGAGAGTTCCCTTGGGGAAGTTCTGTTTCACGTCGCCGTAAGCCATCGCTATCGCGCTCCCTTGTCTTGAACACGCCCGTCCGTGCCATCCTTACGAAGTTCTGCGCTCGCGGCACGCGCGTCCTTGGCTTCCGAAGCAAGCCGGTAGCCGCGCTGACCTGCGGTTTCGCTCTTGACTATGCACTGCGGTCGGCGTATAATAGTCCTATTGAGGTCGGGTTCGACGATGTGGCTCCGAAGCAAATGTAGCTTCGCAAGTGCATTGAGTTCCCGGCCTCTTTCTTCGTCATAATAGACGACCCTATCGGGCGTGATGAGGTTGTCGAAGTAGCGGGGGAAGTTCGTCCTGCCGTAGACAGCCAAGATGAAGTTGGTCTCAATCTCGCCAGTCTCGTAATAACCGCGCCCATCGGGCCGCACGGCCATGATGAGCGGCAGGTCATCGCAATCCACATCGCACAGCACCGCGAGCATGGTGTCCTCGCGGGCGGGGCTGTCGCAGAGCATCACGGGATGCTCCATCAGCTCGGGCAGGCGCTTCATCTGCTCAACGGTGAGTCCATGGCGGTGGGGGTCGTAGCTGCTCTTCGGTCGGATGGCATCGCGCAGGTGGCGTTGGGTGTAGAGCATCGGCAGCGGGCGGAACCCGGCCTGTACGAACAGCTCAGGCGTATCGCAGAACTTGACCGCGCTGGAACGGGGATACTCCCCGCAAGTGACGGCATCGACCTCATCGCCGAAGCGAAGGTACTCAGCGCACTTCGCGGCGTGCCCCGTGTAATCCGATGCCTTATCGTCGCCGTCTTTCAGATGCACACCGCCGCGCGGGTCGAGGTAGGTGACACGCTCGCCCTCGGGCATCGCCACCGAGTTCTCGTACTCGCGGATGGTCAAGATGACCTCTCGCTTGTTCATCTCATCTGGCATATGGCCTCCTTCCTTTGTGGTCTGATAGTTTTCAATATGTATAGTTGAGGCGGTTTCCCACCCTTCCAACAGCCTTCGGGTCGGGTTGAGAACCCTCCGGCCATTGAAAGCGTGGAAAACCGCTTATGTCATCAGGATACCTGAACTTCTATATCTTCCTTTGCCATGTCAACGTCGATAGAGACGATGACACGGTTCTCCATCACAAGGAGACCGGCATCCTTCAACTCGGCTAAGATTGCGCGAAGGCGAGTCAAACCGATTCCCGTCTGTTCGGCCATCTCCTTCTGCGTCGGAGTTTCACCGATATGCGACGAAAGGTAATCGACGACCGTGTTCTTGGATTCAATGAGAAAAATCCTCTTCTCCTCATTGTGCTTTTCAAGACTAGTAAGACATGCCTTCGTGATTTCAGCCTCGATGTCATCATGCACTGTCTCGATGAGGCCTTCAAGCGCCATGCCTGCACCAAGATAGAAGTTGAAGTCGGCATATTCTCGGGCGAAGAACTTCATGGCGAAATAATCAGGTGAATAGCAGTCGATGTTGGAAGGGGGCCATGGCTCACATCGGGCATATTTGACAAGAGAGTTGCGGAGCTTCGATACATCTTTGGCAGCCTCGCTTTCTTTACCACATGAGGCGGCAACAGATACGATGTGGTCCCAATACTCCTTGAGGATGCCTTTACCATATTTTGTTTTTACATCACCGTATGCCATTCCTACTCCAACTCCTCGCGCTCGACGGCCTTATCGTCATGGCTCTCGGAGCCGAGCTGGGCGGATGCCTCGCGGGATTCCTTGGCCGTCTCATGGAGTTTGGTGCTACGGATAGCATCAGCCTTGCCCGCTTGCCCAGCGTACTTGACGGAACGCGGCATGGACTTCTTCTCGGCCTCCACATCGGCGATGGAGCCGCCCTGCTGGAAGCTGATTTTGAGCGCGTCCATCTGCTCGGGCTTGAGGCTTGCATCGGCGATGACATCCAGCATCTCGGGCGTGATGTCCTTATCGCCTGCCGCGAGGTAGAGTGATTCCATCTGCTCCGGTGCGAAGCTGCCATCGGCGAGACGCAGCACCGTCTGCGCGTCCACACCGAAGGTGAGGCCGGTGCGCATGGCCTCCATGACCGCCACGGGACGGGTGGGGTCGCACAGCACGTCAAGCTGCTCGCTCGTGAAGCGACCACCCGAGATGGCCGAATAGAAGCCCCAGACCTGCTCCATGGAGAGGTCGGGGTTCATCAGGCGCTCGATTCCCGGCTTTTCCATGCCTTCGGTGAGCGCCATGGTGATGACGTTCATGTGGTCGGCGGTGTAAGTACCGTCCGCGTATTCCTCCAAAGCGTCCATGGGGACATCGGACTTGAGGGCGTGACGCACGACCTCCATCTGGCGTGAGTCGAGTTTCAGCCAGTCGCGAGGGAACGCGATGTCATGGATGGCGGTGGTTTTCATAAGCTCACGGGCCTGATGTAGATGCTCGGCGGTGTACTCACCGTTCGAGAGCGTCTTGAAGACGTCCTTTTTATAGGGGCTTGCGTCGTGGTCGGCGAAATCGGTATGCACGGCGATGCGGCGAAGCTCGCGCATCTGGGCATGGTTCAGGACCGGGTTCGCGATGCGCTCCGAGATGCGTCCGCATCGACGCCTACCTCGAAGCCTTGCAGATTTGGTATGCCTGCCACTCGGTGAAGCCTCCCTGCGAGAGGACTTTGGCTGCTGGCAGACGCAGGTTCACGGGCAAGTTGTTGAGCGCCGTCATGACGTTCTCAATCTGACGCTCGCCCAGCGCGTCTTTGAAGTCGCATTCATCGAGTGGAAGCACCTCGAAGCTCATGAGCTGCCCGTCGAGGCAGTAGCCGAGGTCGATGGGGACGCACTCGCCGGACTCGATGATGTCCGGGTCGATTTCCGCCTCGGGCACGAGGCCCATGGCAGTGCGAAGGTCGTCTGCGGTGCCGCCGTAGTCGAGGATGGCGTGCATCGGTCTCCTCGATAGCGCCTCGGATGTCCATGGTGTCCGCATCGTCGGCCACATCCGCGATGCAGTAGCGGGGGAAGTAGTCGCCGTCGATGGCGTATCGCGCGATGGTCGTGTCGCTCGGTACAGTGTAATCGACGTTTCCGAGGTCGAGGCGCAGCAGTTGCAGCACGTCGGGGATGTTCTTGTCGTATGCCATGGTGTTTTCCTACCTTTCTGCCATGATGGCTTTCTATATATCTACACGATGGAGTGGTCGTCGCGTGCCGGTGAGCCGGTGTCGCGTCCCTCGGCCAGTTTCTCGGAGGCGGCACGCGATGCCTGAGCCTCCCCCTTGAGGGTGACGCGGCCATCTTCCGAGCGGGCTTCCTCACGGCGCTGTCCCATGCGGATTGCGATGACCTCCTCGATGCCGCTGCCGGGTTTGCTGACCTCGGTGAAGTAGTCGGCTACGCGGGACATCTCATCGGCTGAGAGGTCGCGATTCTCTCCGGTCTCGAAGTCGAACCCGACGGCCACGAGGTCGCCGCAGAGGATGGAGTACAGTTCTCCCTCCTTGACCGGTGAACTGTAATCCATCATGGAGAGGTACCCGGCCTCTTCCATGCCCTTCGTCGCGTACACCGCGCGGTTGGGCGGGCAGGTGAACAGGCCCTCCTCATTGACGTAGAGGCTGATGCCCTCGCCGAAGATGACATCGAACGGCTCGATGTTCCCGCCGACGAGGCGTTGCAGGTCGTGTAACGTGGAACCCGTCTCATCGACCTCGATGTCGATTTCGACCGGGTTTCCGTTTGTCGGGATGAGCATACCCTTCATGTCGCAATCCTCCTTCCTAGCGGGCGTCCTGCCCGCGATTAATGGTTTCCGTTATCCGCCAGCTTCGCGGAGGCGCGGCGGGCCTTATCCACTTCGCCCTTAAGCGTCACGACCTTCTCTGGTTCTCGGCGTGGAGCGTCCTTCTCGTATATAGCGCGGGCATTCGCCACCGCCGTGCGTGCGGCTTCCTCCGGCACACCCATGCGCTTGACGATGTGGCGTAGCATGGATTCATCGGAGCTGAGGTGGAACGGGACCTCGAAGCGGCTGTCTTCCTGCGCCTCGGCGATGATGGCAGTAAGCTCGTTGCGCCACATATCGGCTTGGGATTCCTTGAGCGCATCCATCGAGGGGTATCCGTGACGGGAGAGCAGTTCATTTAGGAGGTCATCGGAGATGTAGTAGTCGGAGTCACTGTCTGTGAGGTCATAGTTGCCGACGAGCACCCACCATCCTTCCTCGACTGGCTCACCGATGACGTAACTCGACATCGACCCCTCTTTCGCATGGAATCCGAAGCCGTAATCCTTATAAGTCCCGCACTCGGTGTAAGATTCAAGTTGCTCGCGTGCGGCGCAGAGGTGCGCATAGACCTCCTGCAAGTCATCGCCCCTGATGGTCCAATCCGGCACACCGCCATCGAGGCCGAGTGCCGACATCTCTCCGATGCTATCGCCGATGGAATCCATGCCGAGCAGGGTGGACATGAAGTAGCGGGAGACGAACTGGCCCTCGGGGAACTTTGCGGGGTCCTGCGACACGTCGTAGAACTCCACCAGAGGGAGGCCGTGGCCGTAGAGCTGGCAGTCGTTGATTGGGATGCCGAAGCTGCCGTTCGACAGGTCCTTGCCGTACACGAAGCCACCGCCCGCCCCGTAGCGCTCGCCCTCCTGAACGAGATGCACGCGGAAGCGACCGACCGTGAAGTCGGCCAGTGGGTCGGTGATTTCACCCTCGCCGATGGCATTCATCAGTTCGGTGTACCAGCCGCCCATCTCCGCCTCATCCTCGATGAACTCGCGCACCTTGTCCGCGAGGCTTCACCGGCCCCACTCGATACATAGGGGTCGTTCTCGACCGCCTGAACCAGACGCATGAGCGCGGTCGCATCGTAGAAATCCATATCGCAGTCCTCCTCCTAGCGGGCGTCGCGCTCGCGGTCGATGCGAGATGCGATGTTCGTTTCCATGGCAGCCGAAGCCGCGCGGGTCTCGCTGCCATATCGGAGAGGGAGGGGCGCTGTCGGTCGTCGTTTTGAGAGGGGATGTGCATCTCGGAGGGAATCATGTGGAGTTGGAGGTCATCCTTGCCGTCATGGTCATCAGTGCCGCCGTTATTCTCGGAGAGCTTGGTGGAAACCGGCACGGGCCTCCTTGGTCGGCGGTTTTCAGACTTACGGGCTGGTCTTGGCGCTCTCATTGCCCTTCTCGCCTTCGGCGTCCCGCGCGAGCCAATCGGAGAGCTGCGGCGGGACCCCGTTCCTATCCTCGAAGTCGACGCCCAGAGGGAATCATCGAGCTTTTGATTCCATCCGGCGATGGTGAGGGACGCGGAGGGTTCGATGGTTGCGGCGCGGTCCGAGATGCGCACAGCGTCCTTCAACCCGTTGAGGACATCTGCGGGGACTTCATAGGGGACACCTGAGACATCATGCACGGTCGCAGTTACAGCGCCCGGAGCGACCTCGGCGCTCATGATGGCGGATGGCGTGAACTCTGCTGCTTCGAGAAGCGGGTCGATGGCCGGTGCCTCGTACTCCTCGGCAGAGCATCCGAACGCAAGCTCCATGTAGCACGGGGTGGGGCACAGGTCGGGGTCCTCCCACAGGTCGCGCATGGCGGTGTCCACTGACTCGGGGGAGCCGTCGTACTCCTTCCCGCCGCTGGTGAACGGCTCGCCGTACCACGCATCTTCGATGACATCAAGCGCATCCTCACCGACATCGGTGAGCTGGCGCACCTCGACATCGACCCCGCCGTCGTGATGGTAACCGTGGATGAACAGGCTGCCGTTCTCATCCCAGACCTTGCCGATTTCACAATCCTTGAAAACGGAATCGGGGCCGCTCATCATGTCATCGAAGTCCCTGTACACGGCCAGACCATGGCGCGTGCCATCCCAGCGACCGATGGAGCCTCGCGCGATGATGCGGTTACCGCCGAGCGGGTTATCGTAGGAGGACAGCGGGTTATCGGAGCCATCTAGGAACGCCTTCAATCCGGCAAGTTCCTCGGAGCGGTCGATGTCCATCATGTTCATCGCGTTCTCGAATATCTCCTCCTCGGTATAGCTATCAAGAACCTCTTCCACGGTGATGCCTTCGCGGCTCGTGATGTCCTCGATGGAAATCTCGCTGCCCTCGTCGCCGTAATACACGCCCTCATCGAAGACGATGCGCTCTTTCGGTGTCTTATCCATATCCATGCTCCTTCCTAGCGGGCATCCTGCCCGATGTTCTCATGTGTATCGTCACCGGCCAAGCAACCGACGCCTCGCGCGACTCCCTCACAGCGGCCTTGAGGCTCACGGGTTGCTCTGGCTCGCCCATGACCTCCTTCGCGTACTCCGCGATGCCCTTCCCGGTCTCATGCCTGCAATATGAGTCCATCTTCGGGAGCAGGGCAATGCGCTCCGCATCATCCAGCGGGTAGCTCAGTTCATCTATCCCGCCGTCTGCGCGGTTCAGGGAGATGTCGAGGTGGGCAGCGACCGCACCGGTAACCATGTCGTAATCGACGTAGATGTTGAGGTAATCGTCGTTGTCGAGCGAGCACACGTCCGTCCCGAACACGGCATCGCAGTTGAACGTGACCGGGATGTAGAAGTTCAGCTTATCGCCGTTGTCGACAATCTCATCATCGAACGTGATGAGGTCGAGTGGCAGCGGGGCAAGGGCCTCCTCCGCGGGCATACCCAGCGCAAGCTCCGCATAGCGCGGAGTGGATACGAGCGCGGGGTCGTCCCATATGGCGTGGAAAGTCCCGCGCACCGCGTCGAAATCGCCACTGCGGGAGGCGGCCAAGATACCGTCCATGGCCTGCTCGCCATCGTCGGTCAGCTTGCGGACCTCGACAAGGAGCGGCGAGTTATCGGGCCACTTCCCGGAGAAGAAAAGATGGCCGTCCTCGTCCCATACCTTGTCCACGCGATGCAGCGGCGAGGTGTGGGTGTGGAGCAAGTCATCAAGGTCATTGAGGTTGAACTGCACGAAGCCGTCATCGTAGTTGACAGGGCTGTAACGAACGAGGATGGACTTGCCCAAGAAGGCGTCCAGCGCCTTCTCATTCGAGCGCCAATCCATCTCCATGAGGTCGAGCAGGTCGTCCTCGCCCATGTCATAGCTGATGGAATCCTCGAACTCCGCGTCCGTCATGGGGGAATAGGAGTCGCGGGTCTCGCGCAGGTAATCCAAATCGTACTTTTCCGCGTCAAAGATGACGCGCTGCTTGGGGATTCTCGCCATGTCTCATCGCCTCCTTCATGTGAAAAGGGCGGGCGGGAAGAACCCGCGCCGCCCGGTCATCGTCTTATCTAATGCTCGGCGTCCCCATCGGCACGCTCATCCTCACGCTCGGGCGTCTGCCCGTCATGACTGTCCTGTTCGAGCTTGCCCGAGCCGTCACGGGTTTCTTTGGCCTTCTCGGCAAGACGGGGCTGCGACGGCTCTTGGGACTTGGGATGAGCCTCGACCTGATACGGCTCGCCGACGCTCTCGATGGTGAAGTCCTCGCCGGTCTGTTCACCGACCATCCCGGTCAGCTCCTCATGGGTGAGACCGGAGAAGAACACCTTATCGTCGATGTCGAGTCCATTGGTGTCTTGCGCGGAGAATGTCATGCTCTCGGACTTGTCTGGGGTCTCGTTGAAGTGGAGCGTGACGGGAATGAGGGTGACATCCTGCGAGGCGGCGAGTTCATGGTCTTCGGGCATGAAGCCCTTCCAGAACTCGTTGAACGCGGCCTCGTAGCCCTTCTCGTTGACCGTGCGCACCGCCTCGATGCTCATGGCGCAGGGATTCGGGAAATCGTAACCGGATTCCTTGATTGCCTCGAAGTCGCCGCTCAGTTCGCCATCTTCAAGAATCCCATCGTTTGAACCGAGGGCATCGTAGAGCGGTTCGTCCATGGCATCGTGAATCGCATTCTGCGCTTCGCTGGCGAAGTCCTCGATGTCCATGTTGTTGTCATCAAAGTCGATGGTGATGCCGTCGAACACATCATCATAGACATCATCTGCCAACGCGTACACGCCCGCCTCCTTGAGGCCTTCGAGCGCGGCGTACTTGGCGATGTCCTCCTGATGGTTGTACATGTCTTGCGTGAAGCACTCGTATTGGGCCATCTGGGTCATCTTGATGAGGTCGCCCTCGCAGCCTTCGAGAAGGCCTTGGAAGTCCGCCTCCTCAAGCCACTCGTAATTGTCGGGAAGCCACTCGAGCAGGTCATAGTTAGAGAGGTCTACGTTGGAATCGGCGATTTCGCCGAAAGCGTCGCCGATGTTGCCGTGTTTCTCCATGATTTGGTCGCCGTACTCGCCGAGGTCGAGGCGCGCCTGCAAGTCCTCGATGGAGGTGAAGCCCTCGGGGACCGGCGGGTGCTCGAACTCATGCTTTGCCTTGCGTTCCGCCTGCACGCGCTCGACCTCCTCCTTGACCTCATCAAGCTCGTTGTCAAGGGTCTCCGCGATGTCAGAGATTTCAGAGGTCGTGAGCTGCATGTCGTTCTTGAGCCAGTCGAGGGTCTTATGGCAGGACTCGTAGGCGCGGATGGCCTGAGACGGCTTCTCGAAACCGAGTTCGTCGGCGAAGGTATCTACGAATAAGCCATCAACTGCGAGCGCGTCGCTCGCAGCGCGGCGAAAACGTCCGTCGCGGTCGGCTGGCCGTGGACATCGGGGTTGGACTGGTACGTGGTGGTGAAGGACTCGATGCCGGGCTTGCTGAACTCGCAGGTGTACTTGCGGTGCTGGGTCGAGAAGTCACCCGGACCCTCGTTGATGATATTGAAGTCGAATTGGGAGAGGAGGTCGGCGACCCCCTGTGCGTCGTTGTAGTTTGGCATGGCGACTCCTTTCCAAGGCGATACAGTGCCTACAATAATATATTAGTTAAGGGAAAAGGGGCGGCAC
>ENA-OQBG01000140-OQBG01000140.1-human-gut-metagenome-genome-assembly--contig:-NODE-140-length-16808-cov-2.597626_pt1 | contig 16808 bp, 22 predicted proteins | sample MGYA00242746_ERZ504551 | MGnify/ENA primary metagenome ERZ504551 (study PRJEB26092, sample SAMD00036289) | human gut metagenome | host: Homo sapiens | study: EMG produced TPA metagenomics assembly of... | reverse complement strand
TGTTATTTTATTGTAGAGTTGCTTTTGTCCGGCAGTCGGTGATACGTCCACCGTTTGAAAGAAAGGATGTAACTTCCATAATCTTCCAGATGAAGCTGCTCTGCCAGCGGAACGACACCTTTTGTCGGGCGTCCGCTGGCGAGAACAACTTTTTTACCGGCTTCCTGAATCTCGATCAGAGCATCCAGGGTCGGCTTTGTAATTTCTTTTGGGAGTTGGTAAGAGTTCCGTCCAGATCAAGGGCGAGAATCTGATAAGCCATATAATAATCTCCTTAAATATCTCGTTTGTTTCGTTCTTTTTTGTTATTTTATAATTCTTCCAAAGCATGAACAATCTGTGGAAAATTCATTCCGTGGGAGGCTTTTACCAGAACATTGTCCCCATCTTTGATGATGTCCGGTATAGCCTGAATGAAGCTTTCATTATCAGCAAACCAAAGTGCCTGGGTATGTGTGCCCCTGGATGCTTCTTCTACCAGAGCGTGTGTCAGGTCTCCGATTCCGCAGACAAGGTCTACATTCTGTTGTGCTGCGTAAGTACCGACTTCTGCATGAAGAACTTCAGCAGTATCACCAAGTTCTCCCATATTACCAAGGACTGCAACCTTACGTCCGATCGCCATATTAAGGACATCGATGGAAGCCTTCATAGAGATCGGATTGGCGTTGTAGCAATCGTCTAAGATGATTATATGATCTGTTTCTATGATATGGTTACGCCCTGGGATAGATGGCAGGGATTCGATGCCGGCTTTGATCTCGCTGGCAGTCAGTCCCAGTGTATATCCGACAGCAGCACCGGCAACCGCATTGCTTACCATGTGGATGCCAGGTACAGGAACCAGACAGTCGAAGGAAGTCCCATCCTTTAATGTGATCGTGCAGGAAGTTCCGCGGAGTCCCTGAGGTTCAATATTGTCGGCACGGAATGCACAGTTGCTTCCTGTCCCGAAGAACACAGGAGCGACACATTTGACAGGACTCATCTTGCAAAGCAGGTCGTCATCGCCGTTCAGGATGATGGAACCGCCGTTTTTCATATCCTGGATCATCTGTGATTTTTCCTGAAGAATGCCTTCTCTTGTCTTGAAGAACTCCAGATGTGCGATACCGATATTGGTGATCACACAGATATCAGGGCTGGATACAGACGAAAGGCGGCGCATTTCACCGAAGTGATTAACACCCATCTCAAGTACGGCAACCTCTGTATCTTCCGGCATATCGAAGATCGTGATCGGAAGTCCCCATTCGTTATTGAAGTTTCCAAGTGTTTTATGTACATGATATTTCTGAGCCAGAACAGAGGCAATCATCTCTTTGGTACTGGTCTTTCCGACGCTTCCGGTAATTCCGACAACTTTCATATCAAAAGAATCACGATAAAGCTTGGCAATGTCAAGCAGTGCCTGTCCTGTGGATTCTACCAGAATATAAGGAAAATCCGTCTCACCGAGATCTTCATGGGAGACAACACACATAGCACCGGCTTTTACAGTGTCCGGGATGAATTTGTGTGCGTTGACACGTTCTCCGTCAATGGCAACGAATAAGTAACCAGGCTGGACTTTCCGGCTGTCGATCACGACACCGGATACTTCCTGGTTGAGAATACTCTCATCGCCGTGGAAAGTCCCTCCGCAGGCTCTGGTTATATTTTCAATTGAAAGATTTTTCATGGATCTTCATCCTCCTTAATAGCGGGCTTTCATGGATTCCTGAATGATGGCCTCACAAAGTTCGCTGTATTCATATCCGGCAGCTTTGGCAGCTTTCGGAAGAAGGCTTGCTGCGGTCATTCCCGGAAGGGCATTCATTTCCAGACAGTAGAATTCACCGTCTGCATCGGATACGATAAAGTCTGCACGGGAGTATACATCCATGCGGAGTGCTTCAAAGGCACGTTCTCCGGCACGCTGGATCAGTTCTTGTGTCTCTGTATCCAGTGATACAGGAGGGCAGATCTCGGAAGCACCGCCTGCCTGATATTTGTTCGCATAATCAAAGAGTCCGTCCTTTGGAACAATTTCAACGAGCGGAAGTGCTTTTCCGGCAAGAATACCGCAGGCAAATTCACGGCCTTTGATAAATGGTTCGATGACAACCTCATCTGTGTTGTCTACATCGAAAGATTTGTGGATCGCATCATAATAGTCTTCTTCTGTGTGACAGATGTATACACCGATACTAGACCCGTTTGAGCATGGCTTTACAACCAGTGGAAGGTAGTATCCAAGCTCATCCAGACGGGTATCTTTCGTCTTTACTGTCAGTGAAGTTCCTCTTGGAGTCGGGACACCGCTGGTTTTGAAAATCTGTTTTGTGACCAGTTTTGTTCATGGATAATGTACATCCAAGAGAGTTCGGTCCGGTGTATTTGATTCCCAGGTTATCAAAAGTTGCCTGAAGTTTTCCGTTTTCACCGATGGAACCGTGAAGAGCCATGAATGTGATATCAGCCATCTGGCAGAGTTCAATAACATTTGGTCCGATTTCGGAAGGTGACTGATCCGGGCGTGATTTGCGAAGTGCACCCAGATCCGGTACAGATGTTGAGATTCCCTTGGAAATCTCAAGCCCGCCGTCCGGACGGTCGAATATTTCTTCTAATTTATCGGAATCGTATGGAAGGCCGAAGAACACATCCAGAAGAAATGCCTGATGTCCCATCTCCCGGAGAGTTTTACAGATTCCGGCTCCCGAAAGTAAGGATACATCTCTTTCCGGACTGAGTCCGCCTGCTAATACTATAATTTTCATGATCAATAAGTCCTCCTTTAATCTGTCATATTCATCTGATCCAGTAGTGATTTTTTAACATCGTAGAGTTTTTTGGAAAGATCCACATAAACTCTGTGCGGATAGAAGAGACGCTTGGTCTCATCCCATAAAGTGTCTTTTTCCGTGCAGCAATATGAGGCAATCTCTTTTAATGTCGGAGATTTGTAAATGCATTCGCCGTTTTTGAAGACAGGTACAAGAATCTCGCGTACTGTATAGGTGCCACCGGAAAGTTTCGTCTTTTTCCATGTCTCTATCGGGTCGAAGAGAAGCAGATCCTGTTCGGTATCGATGACTTCATCGGCAAAACAGATAAGGTCTGCCTTGATCTTACCGCTCTCTTTTCATAGATACGGTAGATCGTTTTATTACCAGGATTGGTGTATCTTCTCGGTATTTTCAGATATTTTTATCTTCGGAACGAATTCGCCTTCTTCATTCTGGATGGCAGCCAGCTTGTACACACCTCCGAGAGGGCAGTCCTTGGATGTGATCAGGTTGGTACCGACACCCCAGGAATCAATGGCTGCGCCCTGCATCTTCAGATCGTGAAGAAGGAATTCATCCAGATCATTGGAAGCACAGATGGTAGCTTCAGGGAAGCCTGCATCGTCCAGCATCTTCCGTGCTTCTTTTGAAAGGTATGCAAGATCACCGCTGTCCAGGCGGATTCCGTATTTGTTCAGTGGTTTTCCGGAATCTTTGAATTCCCGGAATACACGGATGGCATTCGGGACACCGGATTTTAACGTATCGTATGTGTCAACTAAGAGTGTGCAGTTGTCCGGATACATCTCTGCGTAAGTCCTGAATGCAGTGTATTCATCCGGAAAACTCATGATCCAGCTGTGTGCGTGGGTTCCCATAACAGGGACATCAAACATCTGTCCGGCAAGCACATTGGATGTGCCGACACATCCGCCGATCATCGCTGCTCTTGCACCATATAATCCCGCATCAGGCCCTGTGCACGGCGCAGACCGAATTCCATAATACCATCGCCGTTAGCAGCAAATACAATACGGGAAGTCTTGGTTGCGATCAGTGACTGATGATTAATGATATTCAGGATCGCTGTCTCAACAAGCTGCGCTTCCATAATCGGAGCAATCACTTTCAGAAGAGGCTCCTTCGGAAATATGACGGTTCCCTCAGGGATGGCATAGATATCACCACTGAAGTGGAAACCGCTCAGATAATGAAGGAAGTCTTCTTTAAAAATCCCAAGACCTCTTAAATAATCTACATCTTCATAAGTAAAATGCAGATTCTTTATATAATCAATTACCTGATCAAGACCGGCACATACAGAATATCCGTTGTTGCAAGGGTTCTGACGAAAAAATACATCAAAAATAACTTTTTCATTCTGCCCTTTTTCGTAATACCCTTGCATCATGGTGAGCTCGTACAGATCGGTCAGCAAGGTAAGATTGCGTTTGCTCATTTTCAAACTCCTTTTTACTGCTGTTTGCAGTATCATTTCTTTTTTAGTTATACCGTTTTATTATAGCACTTAAGAGAATAATGTAAAAGAAAAAAACAGGCACTAAACAAGTGCCTGATTCTTATGAATAGTCTCGCGGATGATCTTACTGCAATGTTCGCCGATACGTTTTTTCTCGTCTTTGTCCAGTTCTTTCGGATAGATTGGTTTGCCATATTCCAAAATAACGTGTGTTTTCTTAATGAAAGGTATATGACCTTCAAAAATATCACAGGTATTATTCAGACTCATCGGTACGATCGGACATCCGGTCTTCTCTGCAATCTTAAAGGAACCGTTGTGGAACGGAAGTAAAGATAATTCTTCGCCGTTGTTCCTGGTACCTTCCGGAAAGATACAGATAGATACACCGTGTTTTACATAATCGATTGCCTGAAGGATAGTCTTTAAGCCTTCTTTCGGATTCTCCCTGTCAAGGAAGAGGCAGTAGAGACGCTTCATCCAGGTGCGGAGAAGCGGGATAGAGAGCATCTCTTTTTTGGCAATGTAACCGGTCAGGTTTTGCATCTTGCATATGTGATCACGATATCAAAATAACTTCTGTGGTTTCCGATAAAAGAACCGGCTCGTCCGGAACATTCTCCTCACCGATGACAGTGAGCTCGATCCCGGCAAGGCGGACAATCACTTTAAATGCCCACTGGACGATCCGCAGACTGGAATAATCCATTGTCTTTTTGCTGATTTTCCCAATCAGCCATTCAATTCCAAGAACCGGAATGCCGATAATCAGGGAATAAGATCACGAATAAGGCAACTGGTATAACTTCTCATAATGAATATCCTTTTCATTCTAGTTATTTTATCATAGCATAAAATCCGCATTTTTTACACCCATAGTGTGTAAGATAGTAGAGAGAAAATAGAAGAAGGCTGTATTGAAGAGAATAAAAATGCTCTTAACCGTGATCGCAGTGACAACGCTGCTTTCCGGTTGTAGTTTCGGCACGATAGAAGAACAGAAAACAGGAGATGTTACATATGAGATTGTAAAGAAAGAAGAGATTCCGGAACAACTGAAAGAAGAGATAAAAGAAGCTGGAAAAAGGAAATGTGGATCAGTTATGCAGATACAGGAAAGGAAGAAACATACCTGTATGTAGTGCGGGGGTACGGGACACAGCAGACGACCGGCTACAGCATTGAAGTAAATGCATGTTATGAGACAGTGGATACAGTGGTTATCCGTACAACGCTTCAGGGCCCGGAGAAAAAGGAAAAAATACACAAGAAAAAGACATATCCATACATTGTCATAAAGATTCCGTACACGGAAAAGCAGATTATATATGAATAAAAGATGTTGTAAAAGGAGGCAGGAACAATGGAATATCAGAAAAAAGAGATCCGTATATTTCAAAATGGAAGGACAGTAAATGACCAGTTCTATATTGACGGGGATTATAATGTTCCGGAGGCAAAACGGGATGTGGGAAAGATTATATTAAGCAATGGGATGTTGCGGGTAGAGGAGATGAAACAGGTAGAAAGCTATCTGAAAGTATCGGGAAAACTGGAGTTCAAAGTTCTCTATATGGCAGATGAGATGGTTCCGGTACCGGCAAGCCTGGAAGGGCGGATCCCATTTGAAGAGATGATCTATCTAGAGCAGGAACCGGAAGGAAACCTGGTGCTTCAGACGTCTGACACCGAGGTTACTGTAACGATGATCCACTCAAGAAAACTGAACATCAAGACACTGGCAGAGATTTCCATCGGAACCGAAAAGTGTACCGGTGAAGAGATTACAACCGATGTAGAAGAGAAAGTTCCGGTTTTTAAGAAAATGAAAGAAGAAGAGATTCTAAAAGTATTTGCTACCGGAAAAGATACTTACAGGATTAAAGAAGAGGTCACATTGAGCGGTACAAAGGAGCATATCGGCACACTTTTGTGGACGGATGTGACAGGTGGAAAAGCGGATACACAGTTAGGAACAGATGAACTGCTGATTAGTGGTGAACTTAACATGTTCTGCCTGTACGAAACGGCAGAAGGAAAGACGGATTGGATAAGCCGGACAGTTCCGTATGAGGGGCAGATCGAATGTATGGGTGTGATGCCCGGAATGTATCATCAGTCAGAATTACATCTTACGGATATCAATGTAGAGCCGCGGATGGATGAGAACGGCGAGATGCGTATTCTTGGCATAGAAGCAACGCTGCAAGTCCGTCTGATTGTCTACGAGGAAGAGAAGATCCAGATACTGGAAGATCTGTATATGCTGGATCATATCTGTATTCCGGAGGTGAAAGAAAAGAGGTTCTTCCGATTAAAACTCCAGAATCATTCCAAATGCAGGATCAGTGAGGAATTAACACTGCCGGAACTGAAAGAGGATATCTTGCAGATCTGTCACTGTAAAGGAAAGATTCAGATGGAAACAGTAAAAGCAGAGACGGATGGTGTACATATCGACGGTGTGCTGCACTTGCAGTTTTTATATGTGCGGGAAGATGATCAGACGCCGTTTGGCGTATGGAATGGAATGGTTCCGTTCAGTTATCTCCTGGAAAACGGGGGTGGCGAACCGGATATGGAAGATATGGATTGTACGGTCGAGCAGCTTTCGGTAAATCTCATGGGAAGCGGTGAAGTAGAAGTGAAAGCCGTTCTGGCATTCAACTGTTTTCAGAAAGAACCGGTGCAGATACAGAATATTGATCTGCGGAATTCCGCCCGATGGATACCGAAGAGTTGGAAAGCCGTCCCGGAATTGTCGGATATTTCGTACAACAGGGGGATACATTATGGAATCTTGCGAAAAAATATAACACAACGGTGGAAAATATAAAAGAAGTTAATTATATGGAAAAAGAAGGTATAAATAAAGGCGATAAAATATTGATTTTTAAGCAAAATTTGGGTATACTGTAAGAACATTGTATACAAAATGTAAGGAGATAAATAAGATGGATAAAATGGAATTGAAAGCACTTGGAAAGATTAATCTGGGTCTGGATGTTCTGGGACGGAGAGAGAACGGTTATCACGATGTGCGGATGGTGATGCAGACGGTATACCTGTATGACCAGATCCGGATGGAAAAGACGAAAAAACCGGGTATAGAATTGTTGACGAATCTTTTTTATCTGCCCGTGAATGAGAATAACCTGGCGTATCAGGCAGCAGACCTTCTGATGAAGGAGTTTCATGTAAAGGAAGGCGTGAAGATCACATTAGATAAACATATACCGGTAGCGGCAGGAATGGCAGGCGGAAGTTCGAACGCAGCAGCAGTACTGTTCGGGATCAACCGTATGTTTTCGCTTGGACTTTCACAGAAAGAACTGATGGAAAGAGGCGTGACACTGGGAGCAGATGTTCCTTATTGTGTTATGCGCGGAACCGTTCTTGCAGAAGGGATAGGAGAGATCCTCACACCACTTCCGGCATGTCCGAAATGCCATGTGCTGATCGCAAAACCGCCGATCAGTGTGTCGACAAAACTGGTCTATGAGAAGCTGGATTCCCATGAGATTGAGAATCATCCGGATATTGACGGAATCATCGATGGGCTGTATGACCAGGATATTACAAAAGTAGCATCCCGGATGGGAAATGTACTGGAGAAAGTAACAATCGAAGAATATCCGGTTATTGAACAGATTAAAAATGTCATGAAGGAGCAGGGGGCACTGAATGCGATGATGAGCGGAAGTGGTCCAACGGTATTCGGCCTTTATGAGACAAAAGAGAAAGCAAGAAAAGCAGCAGCAAAGATAAGAGAAAAGCAATTAGCAAAGCAGGTGTATGTGACCGGCATACATAATGCAAGGAGGAAATAGGCATGGAACCGAATTTTAAAGTAAACATGAATGAGTATCTGCCACTTAGAGACGTCGTGTTCAATACTTTGAGACAGGCGATTCTTCGAGGTGAGTTAAACCGGGAGAAAGACTGATGGAGATCCAGCTTGCCAATAAACTGGGAGTCAGCCGTACTCCGATCCGTGAAGCTATCCGTAAGCTGGAGCTGGAAGGTCTTGTGCTGATGATCCCGAGAAAGGGAGCGGAAGTCGCAGAGATCACAGAGAAGAATATGCGGGATGTCCTGGAAGTAAGAAAGGCTTTGGAAGAACTGGCGGTTCAGCTTGCATGTGAGAAGATCACAGATGAAGAGATCGAAGAGATGAAGAAAGCGGCCGAAGAGTTCAAGATGATCTTAAAAAGCAAGGATATCACAGAGATTGCGGAAGCCGATGTACGTTTTCATGATATCATTTACATGGCAACGGATAATCAGAAACTGATTCTGCTTCTGAATAACCTGCGTGAGCAGATGTACCGTTATCGTGTGGAATATCTGAAGCGTGAAGAAGCATATCCACAGCTCATTGCAGAACATGCGGCAATTATCGAGTATATCAGCAAAGGGGAGAAGAAAGCTGCAACAGATGTTATGTGTAAACATATCGATAATCAGGTAACGACCGTGATCGATGTGATCCGTACAAAGCAGAACTAGAAAACAAAAAATTCAGAAAGTATGCCAGGAGTGTATAGATAAGAACCATTGTGTCAAGACTTCCTGTATCAGTAAGAATTACCGTTCATGCAGTATCCGTGAACGGTAAGAGGCAGGAAGGAGATACATAGATGAAACGGGAAAGAATTTGCCTGATTATAGCATGTCTGCTGTCATTTGCGCTGACAACCGGGATTATGGAACGGCGTATGGAAGTTGTTCATGCGGAGATTGCACAGACGCAGAAGACGCTGGCAGAGGAAGTGTTCCGCTTTCATGTGATCGCAGAAAGCAACAGTGTGAAGGATCAGCGGATTAAATTGCACGTCCGGGATACGGTACTTAGCTATATGAAATCACAGATGCCGGAAACGGAGCGTAAAAGCGCACAGTTAACGAAAGACTGGGTGAAAAAGCATCAGAAGGAACTGGTGAAGACTGCTGATGAAGTGTTAAAAAAGAAGGCGTGTCATACCGGGCACAGGCAAAGGTGACGAGCTGCTATTTCCCGGATAAACGGTATGGTGATATCATATTTCCGGAAGGAGAGTATGAGGCGCTGAGGATCACTCTCGGAAGCGGAAAAGGACATAACTGGTGGTGCGTGCTGTACCCGAGCCTGTGCTTTACCAATGCGACCTGTGCGGTGGTTGATGAAGACGGAAAAAAAGAACTGAAAGAAGCACTCAGTGCAGAAGAATATGAGATGGTAACTGCTGCTTCGGAATTCAAGATAAAATGGTTTTTCTTCGGGAATTCCGATAAGAATACGGAAGAAGAGCATATAAAGGAGTCAGACTAACTATGAGAGACAATCAATATACTACAGAGGGAAGAATCCGGTTCAGTGAAGTGGATCATACCAGAAGAATCACACTGCCGGGGATCGTGAATTATTTTCAGGACTGCAGCACATTTCAATCGGAAGATCTCGGACTGGGAATCATGCATTGCAGCGAGCGGAAAAGAGCCTGGATCCTGTCGTCGTGGCAGGTAGTCGTAGAACGGTATCCGGAGATAGGAGAGAAGATACAGACCAGTACCTGGGCGACAGATTTCAAGGGATTGTTCGGGGAGCGTAATTTCTGCATGACAGATGAGAATGGAAACGATGTCGCATATGCCAATTCCCTGTGGGTATACATGGATATAGAGAGAGGACGTCCGGCAAGACCGGATGAATCAGAGATTGCCCCATATGGAACCGGAGAGCCATATGAGATGACATACGAATCCAGAAAGATTCCTCTTCCAACAGAATCGGAAGAACTGGAAAGCTTTCCGGTGCGCAGATATCATATCGACACGAATGAGCATGTTAATAACTGCCAGTATGTGCAGATGGCACTGGAGTCGCTTCCGAAAGACAAAGAAGTACACCAGATGCGAGTGGAATATAAGAAATCTGCAGTATATGGTGATATGATCTATCCGCGGATTGCAGCAGAAGATGACAGAACAGTCGTTGAATTATGTGATGAAAATGCAAAGCCGTATGCAGTGATCGAATTCAGATTTGCGTAAGCAGGTAACAGATACATTAAAAAGAGAAGGAAACAGAGAGGAAATATATGGGATTAACAGATTATTTGGGAAAGAAAAGAAGATTGATGATCGTCAAAGAAGTGGAGTTCGGAGTATATCTGGGAAACAAAGATGACAAAGTTCTGCTTCCGAAAAAACAGGTGCCGAAGATGTAGAAGTCGGAGATCCGGTAGAAGTATTCTTATACAAAGATTCCTCCGACCGTCTGATCGCAACCACACAGGAACCGAAGATCACGCTGGATAAACTGGCTGTACTGAAGGTTGCAGACGCAGGAAGAATCGGTGCATTCCTTGACTGGGGACTGGAGAAAGATCTTCTTCTTCCATTCAAAGAGCAGACTGCGAAAGTGAAAAAAGGTGATGAAGTTCTGGTTGCACTTTACGTGGACAAGTCCGGAAGACTTTGTGCAACGATGAAAGTATATGAGAAGCTTCGTACAGATTCTCCATATAAAAAGGATGATCATGTAGAAGGAATCATTTACGAGACGAGTGATAACTTTGGCGTGTTTGTGGCAGTGGATAACTGTTACAGTGCATTAATTCCAAAGAGAGAAGCTTTTGGCAGGTTAAAAGTCGGTGATCGTGTATCTGCCAGAGTCCTGAAAGTAAGAGAGGACGGAAAATTAGACTTAAGTGTCAGAGAAAAGCATTTCTTCAGATGGATGAGGATGCAGCGCTGATCATGAAACGCATGGAAGAATATGGCGGGAAGCTTCCGTTTAATGACAAGGCGGATCCGGAACTGATCAAACAGGAATTCGGATTGAGTAAAAATGCGTTCAAAACGTGCTGTCGGAAGACTTCTTAAAGAAGGTCGTATAAAAATTTCAGAAAAGAATATTGAAATGAAAAAGAAATAAGGTATAATAAAGCATTAAGATTGTTAATAATAAAATGAATAAAAGGAGAATGAGAAATGAAAGTACAGAATATTACAGATATCGAAGGATTTTCAAAGTAGTTGATTCTTGTGAAGGAAAAGTTGAACTTGTAACAGGTGAAGGTGACAGACTGAACTTAAAGTCAAAATTATCTCAGTATGTATCTATGGCAAATATCTTCTCTAACGGAGAATTCCGGAATTGGAAATCGTTGCTCATGAGCCACAGGATATCGATAAACTTGTAAAATTCATGCTTCTTGGAACTGGAAAAGAAGACTAAGGCAAACATGAATGTTTGAGAGGGTGTTCCCTGAAGGGAGCACCTTTTTTCAATATATTTAACAGGAAGGGAGAAAGCTATGAGCTTTGCACATCTTCACGTCCATACAGAGTACAGCCTGTTGGATGGCTCAAATAAAATTAAAGAATGTGTAGCCAGGGTAAAAGAACTCGGGATGAACAGTGTGGCGATTACGGACCATGGTGTGATGTATGGTGTTATTGATTTTTATCGTGCGGCAAAAGCAGCAGGAATCAAACCGGTTCTCGGGTGCGAGGTCTATGTTGCACCGGGATCTCGATTTGATAAAGAGGCTGTCGGAAGCGGTGATGACCGTTACTACCATCTGGTACTTCTGGCAGAAAATGATATCGGATATCACAATCTGATGAAGATCGTATCCAGAGGATTTACGGAAGGCTATTATTATAAACCGAGGGTAGATATCGAAGTACTGCAGGAATTTCATGAAGGGATCATTGCGCTCAGTGCATGTCTGGCCGGTGAGGTACAGAAGAATATCCTGCGTGGGATGTATGAAGAAGGAAAGGCAGCAGCACTTAGGTATCAGGACATTTTCGGAAAAGGGAATTTTTTCCTGGAACTGCAGGATCATGGGATGCAGGAGCAGCAGATCGTGAATCAGTCGCTCCTTCGTATGGCTCAGGAGACGGGGATTGAGCTTGTTGCGACGAATGATGTACATTATACCTATGCCGAAGATGTAAAGCCTCATGATATTCTGTTGTGTATCCAGACTGGAAAGAAACTGGAAGATGAAGACCGTATGCGGTATGAAGGCGGTCAGTATTATATTAAGTCTGAGGAAGAGATGCGGCAGCTGTTTCCATATGCACTGCAGGCGCTTGAGAATACACAGAAGATTGCGGACCGTTGTAATGTGGAGATTGAATTCGGTGTTACCAAATTGCCGAAATATGATGTGCCGGAGGGATATACTTCCTGGGAATATCTGAATAAGCTTTGCTTTGATGGCCTGAAAGAACGTTATCCGGACGGGGATCATTCGCTGAAAGAACGTCTGGAGTATGAGTTGTCGGTCATTCAATCTATGGGATATGTGGATTATTTTCTGATCGTGTGGGATTTTATCAATTATGCAAGAACACAGGGAATCAAGGTCGGACCGGGACGAGGTTCGGCGGCAGGAAGTATCGTATCGTACTGTCTGGGAATCACAAGTATTGATCCGATCAAGTATCAGCTGCTGTTCGAGCGGTTCCTGAACCCGGAACGAGTATCCATGCCGGATATTGACGTGGACTTCTGTTTCGAAAGGCGGCAGGAAGTTATCGACTATGTAGGAAGAAAGTACGGTGCAGACCGGGTGGTACAGATCGTAACTTTTGGTACGATGGCGGCCCGCGGAGTCATCCGTGATGTGGGACGTGTGATGGATCTTCCATATGCATTTGTAGACAGCATTGCGAAGATGGTGCCGACAGAGCTGAATATTACGTTAGATAAAGCGCTGAAGATGAATCCGGAATTCAAAAACTGTATCAGGAAGATGAACAGGTAAAGGAACTGATCGATATGTCGAGAAGACTGGAAGGTCTTCCGAGACATACATCCATGCATGCGGCAGGTGTCGTGATCGGTCAGAGGGCAATAGAGGAGTTTGTGCCTCTTTCACTTGGATCCGATGGCTCTGTGACAACACAGTTTACCATGACAACCCTGGAAGAACTGGGACTTTTGAAGATGGATTTCCTGGGACTTCGTACATTAACAGTTATCCAGGATGCAGAACGCCTGGCAGGTATCAGCAGTGGAAAGACGATTGATATCAATAAGATAGATTATGATGATAAAGCAGTCCTTGCATCCATCGGAACAGGAAAGACGGACGGAGTATTCCAGCTTGAAAGCGCCGGTATGAAGAACTTCATGAAAGAACTGAAGCCACAGAATCTGGAAGATATTATCGCCGGTATTTCATTATACCGTCCGGGTCCGATGGACTTCATCCCGCAGTATATCAAAGGCAAGAATAACCCGGAAAGCATTACTTATGACTGCCCGCAGCTGGAGCCGATCCTTGCGCCGACTTACGGCTGTATCGTATATCAGGAGCAGGTTATGCAGATCGTGCGTGATCTGGCAGGTTATACACTCGGACGAAGTGACCTCCTGCGAAGAGCAATGTCCAAGAAGAAGGGCGACGTCATGCAGAAAGAACGTCAGAACTTTGTGTATGGGAATCCGGATGAGGGCGTACCAGGCTGTATTGCCAATGGAATCGACGAGAAGACGGCAAATAAGATCTATGATGAAATGATTGATTTTGCCAAATATGCATTTAACAAGTCGCATGCTGCGGCATATGCGGTGGTATCTTATCAGACAGCCTGGTTAAAATATTATTATCCGGTAGAATTTATGGCAGCACTTATGACTTCCGTGATCGATAATCCGGGGAAAGTGTCAGAGTATATTTACAGCTGCCGGCAGATGGGAATTAAGATCCTTCCGCCGGATATCAATAAAGGAGAGGGAAGCTTCTCCGTTGACAGCGGTAACATCCGTTATGGTCTGGCGGCGATCAAGAGTATCGGAAGCCGGTGATAGAATCGATCATCAAAGAAAGAAAAACGGAGGGCCATTCAGCAACCTGAAAGACTTTATCGAGCGGCTGTCCGGAAAAGAGGTCAATAAGCGTACGATAGAAAGCTTTATCAAGTCCGGAGCATTTGACAGTCTGGGTGGTACAAGAAAGCAGTTCATGGTGGTCTATGTGCAGATTCTGGATCAGGTGAACCGGGAGCGGAAATACTCTATGACGGGACAGCTTTCACTGTTCGATATCGTAAGTGATGATCAGAAATCAGAATTCGATATACCACTTCCGGATGTTGGTGAGTATGAAAAAGAGACAAAGCTTGCATTTGAAAAAGAAGTGCTCGGAGTATATCTGAGCGGACACCCACTGGAAGACTATGAAGAAAAATGGAGAAAAAATATATCCAGGACAACGTTGGATTTCCAGCTGGATGATGAAACCGGAAGAACGAAGGTGCATGACGGTGCAAAAGAGATTGTCGGAGGTATGATTACGAATAAGACGATCAAGTATACCAAGACAAATAAAGTGATGGCATTTATCACACTGGAAGATCTGGTTGGATCGGTAGAAGTTGTGATCTTCCCGAGAGATTTTGAAAAGAATCAGATGTATCTGAATGAGGAAGCCAAGGTATTCATCAAGGGCCGTGTATCAGAGGAAGATGATGCACCGAGCAAACTGATCTGCGAACAGGTGATTCCATTTGCTCAGACGCGAAAGGAATTATGGCTGCAGTATCCAGATAAAGAGACATATCTTCAGCAGGAAGGAATGTTGCAGGATATTTTGAAAGTCTCTGAAGGAATGGATGAAGTTATCATTTATTGCAAAAAGAAAAAGCAGTAAACGCCTGCCGAAAGGCTGGAATGTGACAGCAGATGAGGTGTTGTTGAGCAGATTGACGAATTATCTTGGTGAAAGTTGTGTAAAAGTTATAGAAAAACCCATTGAAAGCGTGCATTAATTCATGTACAATATCATCGGAGAGAAATGATAATGGTTAGAAGATAATTGGAACAAACTAATACAATGGAGGAATGAATCATGGCAGACAAAAAAGTAATTCGTACAATAGGTGTATTGACAAGTGGTGGAGATGCTCCTGGAATGAACGCAGCAATCCGTGCCGTTGTTCGTACAGCACTGGGTAAAGGACTGAAAGTAAGAGGTATCAGAAGAGGATATCAGGGACTTTTAAACGAGGAAATTATCGATCTGTCAGCCAGAGACGTATCCGATACAATTGAGCGCGGAGGTACAATTCTTCAGACAGCCCGTTGTGCAGAGATGCGTACAGAGGAAGGTCAGCAGAAAGCAGCAGCTATCTGTAAAAAATATGGTATTGATGGTCTGGTAGTCATCGGTGGTGACGGATCATTTGCCGGAGCTCAGAAACTTGCTAACTTTGGAATCAACACAATTGGACTTCCGGGAACGATCGATCTCGATATTGCCTGTACGGAATATACAATTGGATTTGATACAGCCGTTAATACAGCTATGCAGGCTATTGACAAAGTACGTGATACATCAACTTCTCATGAGAGATGCTCTATCATCGAGGTTATGGGTAGAGATGCTGGATACCTTGCACTGTGGTGCGGTATTGCAAATGGAGCAGAGAAGATCCTGATGCCTGAAGAACATGATTATGACGAAGAGAAGATCATTGAAGATATTCAGGAATCAAGAAAACGTGGAAAGAAGAACTACATCATCATCAATGCAGAGGGTGTTGGAGATTCTATGAACATGGCTAAGAGAATTGAAGAAGCAACCGGTATGGAGACAAGAGCAACTATTCTCGGACACATGCAGCGTGGTGGAAGCCCGACATGTAAAGACAGAGTATACGCTTCTATCATGGGAGCAAAAGCCGTAGATCTTCTGCTTGAAGGAAAGACAAACCGTGTTGTAGGTTACAAACATGGAGAGTATGTAGACTTTGATATTGATGAAGCACTCGGAATGACAAAGAAGATTCCGGATTATCAGTATGAGATCGCGAAACAGTTGGCTCTGTAATTAGAATCGGAATAAAGAATAAAAAGTTATCTGTTTTATGACAGGTAACTTTTTTTATAGCAAAGTATACAAGGGAGGTTTCGACATAAAATCTCTTGAAAATGCACGTCCAAGACGGTACAATAGTAAAATATGGTGGAGTATTCATAAAAGGAGATTTAATATCGTGGAAAATAAAAACAGGAACACGGCAGCAATCGGTGTGTTTGATTCGGGAGTCGGCGGTCTGACCGTCACAAGAGAGATCATGCGTCAGCTGCCGAATGAAAATGTAGTATATTTTGGGGATACAGCAAGAGTTCCATACGGAAGTAAGTCAAAGAATAACATTATCCGTTTTTCCAGACAGATCATCCGTTTCCTGAAGACAAAGAATGTAAAGGCAATCGTGATCGCATGCAACACGGCCAGTGCACTGGCACTGGATACGGTGCAGGAAGAATTTGATATTCCGATCATCGGTGTGATCGTACCTGGAGCAAGAGCTGCTGTAAGAGAGACGAAAACGGTCAGATCGGTGTACTTGGTACAGAGGCAACGATCAAGAGCGAGACATATACCAAAGAGATCAGAAAACTTATGCCGGAAGCGGAAGTTATAGGAAAACCATGTCCGTTATTTGTTCCGCTGGTAGAAGAAGGATTTGCAAAGCATAAGATCACAGAAGAAGTGATCGATATCTATCTGTCCGATATGCGAAAGTCGGAGATCGATACACTGATT
>ENA-OQBG01000138-OQBG01000138.1-human-gut-metagenome-genome-assembly--contig:-NODE-138-length-16832-cov-4.566537_pt1 | contig 16832 bp, 11 predicted proteins | sample MGYA00242746_ERZ504551 | MGnify/ENA primary metagenome ERZ504551 (study PRJEB26092, sample SAMD00036289) | human gut metagenome | host: Homo sapiens | study: EMG produced TPA metagenomics assembly of... | reverse complement strand
GCGGGGTATGTGGTTGCGCGCGCGGGCACCCTGGGGGAGCTCCCGGGCGCGGAGGGCCTCGACCCCGCGCGCATCAAGCCGGTTCGTGACGTCGTTGCCGCTCCGGCGTTCTCTACCGCCTCCGCCGAGCTCGCGTTTTGGATGAGCCGCGAATACGTGGCGCCGCTCTCCGAGTGCCTGCGCCTGCTGCTGCCCCGGGTGGCGCCGGCAAGGTCGTGCGTCGGGAGGACGGATCGTATGCGTATGAACCGCCGGCGGTAACGCCCGTCACGGCTCGCTGGGTGAGCCTCACCGAGGAGGGTCGCTCGTTCGAGCCCGCCGAGCGCGCCGTGCGTCAGCGCCAGCTCATCGAGGCACTCTCCTGCGGACCCGTCACTACGCGTGAACTCAATCTCATGAACGGCGACCTGTCCGCCACGATCCGCGCGCTCGAGAAGCGCGGTGTGGTGACGGTGGAGGAGCGCCGCAGCTGGCGCGGGTGCGAGGGCTCGACCACGCTGTCTTCCGCGAACGCCGCGGTGCCCAAAGAGCTCACAGCGGGGCAGCAAAACGCCCTCGATGCGATCACACTCGCGACCGAGACCGCATCCGGCGATGTGGTCCTGGTGGACGGCGTCACCGGTTCGGGTAAGACTGAGGTCTACCTCGCCGCCATCGAGCGCGTCCTCGCCCAGGGCCGCTCCGCCTGCGTGCTCGTGCCCGAGATCTCGCTCACGGCCCAGACCGTGGGCCGCTTCCGTTCACGTTTCGGCGACGCGGTCGCGGTGTTCCACTCGCGCCTCTCTGCGGGAGAGCGCTTGGATCAATGGGACATGATGCGCTCCGGTGCCGCCCGTGTGGTGGTGGCGCGCGTTCGGCGCTCTTCTGCCCGCTTGCCGACCTCGGACTCATCGTCATCGACGAGGAGCACGAGCAGAGCTACAAGCAGGGGAGCAGCCCTCGTTACCATGCGCGCGAGGTTGCCGCCAGGTTGGCGCGGCTCCACGGGTGCGCCTGGTGCTGGGGTCCGCCACGCCGTCGGCCGAGGCGCTTGCGCGATGCGAGGCGGGCACGTTCGGAGGCGCCCGCTGGACCGGGTCGACGATCGCCGAGCGCCCGGCACCGCACGCCTGCCTGAGGTCATCGTTGCCGACCTGCGCCGCGAATTCGCCTCCGGCAGCCGCTCCATCTTCTCAAAGCCTTTGCTCGACGCGCTCGATGAGGTTGTGGAGAAGCGCCAGAAGGCCGTGCTGCTCCACAACCGCCGTGGGTTCGCGAGCTTCCTCATGTGCCGTGAGTGCGGGTGCGTTCCCACGTGCAAGCACTGCTCCACGGCGCTCACCTATCATGAGCGCACGCACACGCTCGAGTGCCATACCTGCGGTTCCTCCTATCGCGTGCGGCCGTACCCCGAGTACGGCAGCGCCTGTCCCAAATGTGGGAGCCGCTACCTCGCCAAAATGGGGCTGGGCACCCAGCAGGTCGAGGACGTCCTGCGCGCGCTGCTGCCCGGGGATGTGGCGGTGATCCGCATGGACGCCGATTCCACGCGCACCAAGGGCGCGCATCAAAAGCTACTTGAGCAGTTCGATGCAGCCGAATGCGCGGTGCTGCTCGGCACGCAGATGATCGCCAAGGGCCTGGACTTCCCCGAGGTGACGCTCGTGGGTGTGATCAATGCCGACTACGCCCTCAAGATGCCCGACTTCCGCGCGGGGGAGCGCGCGTTCGACCTCCTCGAGCAGGTCGCGGGTCGCGCCGGTCGCGGTGAGGACCCGGGCCGCGTGGTCATCCAGACCTACCTGCCCGACGAACCCGTCATCCGTGCTGTCAAATTGCATAATCGGTCCTTGTTTACCGAGCATGACCTGGGCATGCGCCGTGAGGCCCTGTATCCGCCGTACGTGCGGCTCGCCAACGTGCTGGTGTGGGGAAAGGACGAACGCGCCACTCGTGGCCTGGTCGTGCGTATCGCGGAGGAGCTCCGCGCCGAGTTCGGATTGGACGAGGCGCCCATGTTGCACCCGGCGGTCGAGATCGGCAGCGCCAACGGAGAGTTTTCGTCTCGCGAGTTATTAGGTCGCCCGGAGATCTTAGGACCCACACCGTGTGTGATCGAGCGGGCCAAGGACCGGTATCGTTTCCATATCATCGTCAAGGCGCCGCATGGCTGTGATTTGTCCGGAGCTCTGAGTGCGTCGGTCTCGCGCGCCGGCACGCGTCCCGGTGTGAGCATCGCCGTCGACGTCGATGCCTACGACCTTATGTAGCGGGTCTCAATTGGGGACAGGTGCAAATTGAGACATCGGGGCCGGTGGAGATGCTTCGCGCGCACATATCGCCCATCACCTCGCAAGGCAATGCGGGTACTATAGAACACGGTGAATACGTGCGGGTTTGCGCCCGCGTACGAAAGGAAGACCATGGAGATCAACGGTATCGTGCTGTCGCCGGACCCGCGTCTGCGCCAGGAGTGCGCCGAGGTCGAGGAGATCAACTCCGACCTGCGTGCCCTCGTGGAGCGCATGAAGGTCCAGATGTTCGAGAACGGCGGCTGCGGCCTGGCCGCCCCGCAGGTGGGCGAGACCATCCAGCTCGCCATCGTGGACACCGAGTATACCTCCGAGAAGGATTACGACCCCTACGTCCTCATCAATCCGGTGATCGTGGAGCGGTCCGACAACCTCGTGCCTTACAACGAGGGCTGCCTGTCCATACCGGGCATTAATTGCGAGATCAGCCGTCCCGATCACGTGGTGGTCGAGGCCTATAACCTCGAGGGCGAGTGCATTCGCTACGAGGCCGCCGGCGACCTGTTCTGTGTGTGCCTTCAGCACGAGATCGATCACCTGCACGGCAAGACGATGTTCGAGCGCTTGCTCCCCAAGCAGCGCATGCATGCTATGAAGCAGTATCAAGAGGCGCTTGCTCGTGGCGCAAAGCCGGGCGAGACGGAGTAGCCATGCGCGTCGTCTTTATGGGTACGCCCGCCTTCGCCGTGCCTTCGCTTCGCAAGCTCGCTGCCGCCCTCGATGTCGCCTTGGTGCTCACGCGTCCGGACGCCGTGCGCTCGCGCGGCAAGAAGCTCGAGCCGTCGCCGGTCAAGGAGGCCGCGCTCGGGCTTGGCTTGCCCGTGATGGAGGCCAATCGCATGCGCCCGAGGTGCTCGACGCCCTGCGCGCCGTCGAGGCCGAAATCTTCTGCGTCGCCGCCTACGGCTGCATCCTGCCCGATGAGGTACTCACCATGGCCCCTCACGGCTGCGTGAACGTTCACGCCTCGCTGCTTCCGCGTTGGCGCGGTGCGGCTCCCATCCAGCGTTCCATCCTGGAGGGTGATGCCGAGACCGGCGTGTCCATCATGCGTATCGGCCACGGCGTGGACACGGGTGCGTATTGCGCTCAGGCGAGCTGCCCGGTCCCGGGCAAGTCCTCCGATGAGCTGACGGCCGAGTTGGCTGAGCTCGGTGGCGACCTGCTGGTTCGCACGCTGCCCGCCATTGCGGACGGATCGGCCGTCTGGATCGAGCAGGATGAGTCGCTCGTGACGCATGCCGCAAAGATCGCCAAGGCGGAGCTGCGCCTCGATCCCGCCACGGGCACCCAGGATAACGAACGTCGGGTTCTGGCATCCTCCGACGCTGCTCCTGCGCGCTGCATCGTTGCCGGAAAGCAGGTGCGCATCATGCGCGCTGCCGTCGCGAGCCCCGCACCCCGTCTGGCGGCAGGCGTGTGTTCCATGAGCGATAAGCGCTTGTTGCTCGCATGTGCCGACGGAGTGCTCGAGGTCACCTCCATCAAGCCCGACGGCAAGCGCGAAATGGACGCTGCGTCTTTCTGCGCGGGCATACGAGAGGAGACCGCCGAATGGAGCAAACTCGCCTAGGCGGTTTACGGGGTGTGTTAGGGGGGCGTGCCCCAATGGCGCGCGAAGTTGACACAGTTGGGGACGTACCCCAATTGCACCATTGGGGTTGGAGATAAGGAGGAGAGATGGCACGGCTGTCACCGGCGCGACGCGTTGCGCTGACCGTATTGAGCGAAGCCGAGCGAACGGGTCGCTACGCCCGCGAGTTCCTGCCGCATGCCGCCGAGGCAGCCGCGCTCGATCCTCGTGACGCCGCGTTTGCCTTGCGTCTCGCTTTGGGGGCAACGGCCACCGCCGGATGTCTTGACGATGCTCTTGCCCCTCATATCACGAAACCAAAAGCGCTCGAGCCTTCTGTTCGCATGGCCCTACGCATCTCCGCCTTTGAGTCCCTGTATCTCAATACCGCGCCCGAGGTCGTGGTAAGTCAGGGCGTTGAGCTCGTTCGGAGCGTCTCGCGCGGAGCCGCCGGACTCGCCAACGCCGTGTTGAGACGCGTGTGCGAGAACCGACTCTCTTTTCTGAGCGCCGAGGACGTTGCCGAGGATCATCGCGAGACGGTAGCCCGCGCGCGCCGTGCCGGACTGCCCGTGTGGCTCGTGCGCAGGATCGTGGACTCCCTGGGTGAAGCTGGCGCACAGGATGTGCTGGATGCCCAACTTGAGCCGGCGCCCATATCCGTACACGTGAACCCGCTGCGCACCGATGCCGTGGCGGAAGCGCTTGGGGAGGACGGTGCCACCGCGTTGGGCCTTCCTGGTGCCATGCGCGTCGACCGTGTGGGAGCTCTCGTTCGTGCCGGCGCCTTTGACCGGGGTGATCTGGTGGCCTCTGACTACTACGCACAGCTGATCGCGGCAGTCGCCACCCGTGAGGGACATGCTTGGAGATCGGTGCGGGGCGTGGCACCAAGACCTTCATGATGATGGCTCATGCCAAACGGCGTGACTTGGACCATGATCACCTCGCGCTCGACTTGTACGAGGGCAAATGCCAGGCGAACTCTCTGCGCGTGGATCGATCCGGCCTAGGCGAGATACGTTTTGTCGCCGGCGATGCGACCGATTTGGATGCCTGTTTGGCTGTGTTGGACAAAGAGTATCGCCATGCTGCTAGATTCGACACCGTGTTCGTCGACGCGCCGTGCTCGGGTACCGGCACCATGCGTCGCCATGGCGAGATTCCCTGGCGCCTCACGCCGCAGGAGTGTGATCGCGACCTGCCTAAGCTGCAGCTCGCCATGCTCCGCGCCGCCGCAGACCGCGTGGCGCCCCACGGGGAGCTTATCTACGCCACTTGCTCGGTGCTGCGGGCCGAGAACGTCGGGTCGTGACCGCGTTTTTGGCCTCGCCGGAAGGGAGGGCTTTGTACCCGTCTCGGTGTCCGACGCTCTGCGCGACGCGGGAAGTGCGTACGCAGCGGCAGCGCACGATCTCGCCGTATGCGAAAATGCTGACGGGCTATTCCAGAGCCATCCCACTCGCGATGGATTCGATGGCCACTTCTGTGCGCGCATCGTCCGGAAGTAGCCCTGGCAACCTCAATTACGTATCTGTACTTAATTGAGGTCAACTTTCGCGTCTTGTCTTACGCGTGCGGGCAATTCTCGCAGGCGCAGCCGGAGGAGCTGGGTTCTGGAGCGCTCGTTGCCGGGGTTGCCGAGCCTCCGTTGCGTTGGTCGGTGTTGTAGAAGCCCGACCCTTCGAACTTGATGCCGCTTGCGCTGAAGACCTTGTCGGCCATGCCGCCGCATGCGGGGCAGGCGACCGCGGGATGTTCGGTCATGCCGTGCTCAACCTCGAATACATTGCCACATGCGCTGCAGCGATAGTCGTAACGTGCCATTATTCTCACCCAAATCTCTCAAAGGCGCCCGCCGGTTTAAGCCTGGCGGCGCAAAACGTGTACGCGGGATACTTTACCCCATCATGCCCACGATGTCCGAGTCTGCAGTTCAAGACATCCATAAATCGCACGTGCACGATATGCCAAAGGAGGACCGAGGCGCATACCAGCGGTGTGAAGAGCGTGCCGAGGGCGGGCTCAAGATACCCCCCTGGCAAAACGCGCATCCGAAGCGGCGCGATGCAGGATCACCCGGCAAAGCGCCCCGTCTCGTTCATGACGATGGCCATGGGTTGCTCGTTTTCTACGAGGTCCGCCTCATCTGCCTGCCAGCTCCAGTTTCCTTCGGCGGTGCCGGGCACGTTCATGCGCGCCTCGTCGCCCAACCGCAGCACGTCCTGGAGCTGCATCATCACCACGTCGGCATTGCTGCCGAGTGCTTGGTTCAAGATCTCGGTGGCGATGTAACGTGAGCCTTCCACGCTGCCGTCCGAGCAGAACGAGCGTCGGCAGAAGCCCACGAGGGTCGAGGTGTCGTGCGTGGAGATGTAGAGCGTCTTCTCCTTGTGCGGGTGGATGCCCTCACGCACGTCGTAGTCGGCGAACTCGAGCACGTCCATCCCGGGGAAACCCGTGCTCGCCAGAAGGCCGCGCACGCCGGGTGTGAGGATGCCCAAATCCTCGGCGATGAGCGGCAACGGCCCCATTTCCTCGTAAGCGCGCTCGAACAGGTCGATGCCGGGACCGGGCATCCACTGGCCGTCTACACCGGTTCCGCCGGCGGGGATGGCAAAATAATTATGGAAGCCCACGAAGTGGTCAAGACGAACACGGTCATATAGCTTGAAGCTGCGGCGCAGGCGCGCGAGCCACCATACATAGCCGTCGGCATTCATGTCGTCCCAGCGGTAGGTTGGGTTGCCCCATACCTGCCCGGTGGCGGAGAAGCGGTCGGGCGGAACACCGGCGATCTCGTAGGGCATGCCGTCCTTGCCCAGGCTGAACATATCGGGTTCGCTCCAGGCGTCGGCTGAGTCGTCGGCCACGTACATGGGGATATCGCCGATGATCTGGATGCCGTGCTCGTTGGCATACGTGCGCATTTCGGTCCACTCGCGCTCGAACCGGAATTGCGCGAAGGCGTGGAAGCGGGCGCGATCGGAGAAACGCTGATCGGCGAAGATGGAAACGTTGTAGCGCCTCAGCTCGGCCGGCCATGTATGCCAGGAGGTGCCGCCCAGCGCATCTTTGACGGCCATGAAGGCGCAGTACGGGTCGAGCCAGCTTTCGTTCTCCAAGGCGAATTCGAAGAACTCCCTGCTCGTGAATCCGCCTTGAGATTTGAACTGCTTGTAGGCATGGGTGAGTTCGGCAGCGGTCTCCTCAAGCAGGTTCGCGTTGCCCGCGAAGGCGGAGGGACCGGCGTAAGGCGAACCGAAGGCATCGGTGGGATTCACCGGTAGAACCTGCCAATAACGCATGCCCATGGCAGAGAGGTGGTCGATGAAGCGTCGCGCGGGGGCACCCAGCGTGCCGGAACGGCCGCCTGTGTTGGGAATCGAGGTGATGTGCGCCACTACGCCGGCGCCGCGGTCGAGTGGCTTTTGCAAGCGTTCAGTTCGGTGCGCGTACACCAAGGCGCTGCCGAGCGGCCACAGCGCACTTCGGCGCAGCGTCTTGTCCGCGCTCGAGGTCCGCGCCCGAGATGAGGTCCACGGCGGCGTCGTTCTCTACCGGAACGCGCACCGAGCGCGTAGTTGGAAAGGCTACGGTTGATGAGTAGCGAGACCACCTGGCCGTCGGCGCCGCGGCGTTTCACACACAGCACGTCATCGTTGAGAGCGAAGCTCTCGAGCGTACCGTCGATCAAAAACGGCAGCGCGCGACGGAGCATCGAAGTGTTGCGCACCATGGTGAGCATGTCGCGATCGCGCGCATCCTCGGGCGTGGGCAGCGTGCGGCGGTTGCCGGGGTCGGAGAGGCCCTCAAGGCCGTATTCGTCGCCGTAGTAGATGGAGGGACGCCGGGAAACGTCATTTGCATGAGCGTGGCAAGCCAGAAGCGCCCCTTGGCGAGGCCCATCGAGTTCTCGTCTAAGCGGAAGCGTCCGCGCTCCTCCTCGGGCAGTTGAGACTCGTTGGGGCCGCCGCCCAGCACGGAGGCGATGCGCGGCTTGTCGTGGCTGCCGAGCAGGTTGAGGCAGCAGGAGAGCGCCTCGGGCGGATAGTTCTCACGCAGGGTCTCCAGACGCTCGGCACATTGATGCGCGGTCTCGCCTCCCACGAGGAAGCCGAGGATGGCGTCGCGCAGTGGGTAGTTCATGGCCGAGTCGAGCTCATCGCCCAGCAAGTAGCGGCGCAACTCGCTGTAGCTCACCTTGTTCGAGGCGTCCTCCCACACCTCGCCCAGCAGCAGGCCATCGGGGCGCTCTTCGAGCACTGCGCTCTTAATCTCTGCGATGAGTTCATCGGACAGTTCGTCGGCAACGTCGAGGCGCCAGCCGCGCGCGCCGGCGCGCAGCCATGTGCGAATCACGCCGTCCTTGCCGAGCAAGAGATTGCGCACGTGTTCGGATTTCTCGTTGAGGGCGGGCATATTATCGATGCCCCACCATGAGTCGTATGTGCCATCCTCGTGCCAGCAGTAGGCGTCGCGCCAGGGCGAATCCTTGCTTTGCCACGCGCCCGTGCCGGGGTAGTTTCCAAAACGGTTGAAGTAGATGGAATCGTCGCCCGTGTGGTTGAACACGCCATCGAGGATAAGCGAGATGCCCATGGCCGCAGCGTCTTCGGCAAGGCGGCGGAAGTCCTCCTTTGTGCCGAGCATCGGGTCGATGTTGAGGTAGTCGCCCGTGTCGTAGCGGTGGTTGCTCAGCGCCTCGAATATCGGGTTGAGGTAGATGGCAGTGATGCCCATGCCCTTAAGGCGCGGCAGGTCTTCCCTGATGCCTTCAAGGGAGCCGCCGTAAAAGTCCCAGCTGCGAATCGACTTGTCCTCGTTGCGGTCATAGACGGGAGGCTCCTCCCAGCGTTCGACCAGATGCTTGCCAGGTCCTTTGCGCGGTTTGGCAACGACTGCCTGCGCGCGCTCGCGCCACTTGGCGTCGCGGCGGTAGCGATCGGGGAAGATCTGATATACCATGCCCCGTTCGTACCACGAGGGGCGGTGCTCGCGGTGCTTGTATACGGTGATTTGGAAGGACGGAACGTCATTGCGGTCGGTGTACATCACGCCTTGACCACCCGTTGAACCATCGCGGGCGCCCACGCGCACCTGGGCGCCATCGGAGGTGGTGACGATGAAGCTGTACCAGATGAGGCACGGCTCATGGCAGGGAATATCGGCGACGAGCGTGTTGTTGTCGCCGAGAGTCATGGGAATGAGCGCTTCGCCTCGGCCATCGACCCAGGTGCGGACTTCACCCTTGAGGAAGCTCGCATCTGCCTCCTCGACGCTGAGGGAGATGTGGACGGTCGTACCGACGCAAACGGCACCGAAGGGAACGCGGTGCTCTGAGCGGCGGGAGTTGTGAATCAGCTTCATGAGGGTAACCGTTGGGGATTCGGGAATAATGCGCGTACATTATACAGGTAGGAGGGTCGTCTGGAATTGCGAGCGGCGCGGTCGGCGTGTACCGTATGCAGGACTAGGGGCAACGGATGGAGGTGCTGCGGCGCCGGTGAAAACCGCGATTGGAACAATCGTGCGAGGACGATAACAGCAGCGAGCCGGATGAGAATCCGGCTCGCTTGCCCATGGAGTTGTAAGGGTGCGCCTTGAGGTTACTTCTTGCTCCCGCGGCGCGTCGCCTTGGGAACGGTCTTCATGGCGGGTTTAGCGACGGGTTTGGCCGTGGTGGCAGCTGCAGCGGGTTTGGTCGCAGCAGTGGTTGTTGCCGGCTTGGCGGTGGTTGCCTTAGTCACAGTGGCGGCTGCAGTGGACGTGGTAGTGGCAGGCTTGGCCGCAGGGGCTGCCGCAGCCGACTTGGCCGCCGTCTTGGTCGCAGCGACCTTTGGGGCCGCGGATGTGGTGGCGCTGGCCTTCGAGGTGGCGTGCTTTGCTGCTGTCGCCTTTGTCGAAGCGGTCTCGGGGGTTGCTGCCTTCGTCTTGGCAGTCTTGGCAGCTGCTGCTTTGGCGACAGGTGCCTTCGTTTCGGCCGTCTTGGTGCTTGCCGTCGTCTTTGCAGCGGCGGTCGCCTTGGCAGTCGGGGTCTTGGTCGCCGGTGCCTTTGCGGGGGTGGTCGTCTTGGCGGCGGCGCTCGCTTTGCCAGCAGCGGCCTTGGTCGTCGTGGTCTTCTTGGTCGCTGTGGACTTGGTCGTGGCGGTCTTGGACGCGGCCGGCTTAGCGGCGGCCTTGCGCGTGGTGGCTTTCTCCGCCGGAGCGGGTTTCTCGGCAGACTCCTTCTTCAGTTCCGTCTTGGGTTCAGCATCGGTCTCGACGGCTGGGGAGAGCTCCTGCTTGGGCTTTTCGACAACTTCGGACTGTGGCTGCGGCACCGGGATCTCGGGATGCAGGTTGTGATAGAGGGCGATGTAGGCGTCGGCGGAGCGTTTCCAACTAAAGTCCGCCTTCATGGCGTTTTCGACCAAGCCGTTGAAGGCATCACGGTTATCCCAGAACAGGCGGGCGGCGCGGAAGACGGTGTCAGCCATTTCGTCACCGTTGAAGTGGGTAAACGAGAAGCCGGTGCCCTCCCCGGTGTACTGGTTGTACGGGATGACCGTGTCTTTGAGGCCACCCGTCTCGCGCACGATGGGAAGCGTGCCGTAGCGCATGGCGATCATCTGCGATAAGCCACAGGGCTCGAACAGCGACGGCATGAGGAAGAGGTCGGCTCCGGCGTACATGCGCTGCGAGAGCGCGGGGTCGAATTGGATGCGCGCCGCCATAGTGCCGGGGTACTTGCCCTCAAAATAGCGCAGGGCGTTCTCGTACTCGGTGTCGCCGGTGCCCAGAACCGCGACCTGGACGCCGCCAGAGAGGACACGATCGAGAGCGTAGGTTACGAGGTCCATGCCCTTCTGGCGCGTGAGACGCGTGACCATGACCATGAGCGGACGGTCGTCGCGTACCTCAAGGCCGAGCTCCTGCTGCAGGCGTGCCTTGCACTCCGCCTTGCCGGCACGGTCCTGAACGGAGTAGTTCGCGGCGATGCGCGGATCGGTCGTGGGATCGAAGGCGGTGGTGTCGATACCGTTGACAATGCCCTGCAGGATGGGGGCGCGGCGGCGCAGGATGCCGTCGAGGTGCTCGCCGAAATCAGGAGTCTTGATCTCCTCGGCGTAGGTGGGGGAGACCGTGGTGATGGCGTCGGTGTAGTTGAGCGCACCCTGCATGTAGTTGACCGCGTCCGGCCCGCAGGTGAGCTGGAAGGCGGCGGCGGGGATGTGTGCGAGGCCGAGGATGTCGTTCAGGACCTTGGCGCTGTACTGGCCCTGGAAAGCGATATTGTGGATGGAGAAGACGGTCTTTACGTTCTGGTACAGGGGCAGCGCCTGGTAGAACTCGCGCAGGAACACGGGAGCCATGGCGGTATGCCAGTCGTTGCAGTGCAGCACGTCGCAGGTGAAGTTGTCGAGTGTGTGCGGAAGGTATTGCAGCGCCTCGACGATCGCCTTGGAGAAGTAGGCAAAGCGCTCTCCGTCGTCAAAGAAGCCGTAGGGGTAGCCGCGGCTGAAATAGCGCTCGTTGTCGACGAACAAGTAGTCGACGCCTTCATGGTTGAGGCGTTCGAGGCCACAGTACTCGTTGCGCCATCCCAAGGGCACGTAGAAATCGCACAGGTGCTCCATGCGGTCCTTGTATTCCTGGGCGATCGTGTCGTACTTGGGGACGAAGACGACGACGTCGGCGCCGGCGCCTTGAGGCAGTGGGGCAGGGAGCCCGCGACATCGCCTAGACCGCCCGTCTTCACGAAGGGCGCGGCCTCGGCGCTGGCGAAGGCGATGTGCAGCTTGGATGGGGTGGTATCGGACATGGGGTAACCAATCTCCTTGATGTGTGCTGGCGCGGGGTCAAAGGCGCCTGTGCGGATACGCCGCCCGGGGGTGAATCCTCAAGGCGGCGTATCCATGGTAGCGCTTCTGTGCGCATTGCGCGTGTTGCGCGTTTTGCGGGGTTGTTAATTTACGAGTGCGACCTTGGGAACCACCAGGACGTTGTCGGGCGTGCCGGTTATGACGGTACCCGCCTCGATGACGTTGTTCTTGTCCACGATCGCGTTCTCCACGCGGGCGCCGCGTTTGATGACGCAACCCTGCATGATGATCGAGTTGGCCACGTAGGCACCACTCTCCACCACGACGCGCGGGAGAGGGTGGAGCCACGCACGGTGCCGTCGATGCGACAACCGGCGGAGATGAAGGAGTTCGTGGCGTTTGATCCGGAGCTGTACTTTGCCGGCGGGGTGTCGTGTGCCTTGGTCATGACCGGACGGCTGTGGGTGAACAACTGGTGCATGACGTCGGGGTTGAGCATCTCCATGCTGCGACGGTAGTACGTCTCCTCGTTGAACATGCCGACGGCGAGGCCCTTGAACTCATAGGTGCACACGTCGATACGGCCGAAGTCCGGACGGATGGCGTCGAACAGGTCGAGGTAGTCGAGCGTCTCATACTCCTCGCAGATCTGCAGCAGCAGGTCGCGGTTGATGATGAAGCAGTCGAGGAACTCGTTCTCGTCGTAGGCGCAGCCAGAGCCGAGGTCGGTCACGCGGCCGTTGTCGTCGATATCTAGCTTCATGACATCACCGATCTGGCGATCCGCCTTCTTATAGATCATGGTCACGCCCGAGCCGCTACGCTCATGAGCGTCGATGACATCGGAGAGATCCATGTTGAAGACGATGTTCGTGGCACTCATGACCACATAGGGCTCGGAGGCACGCTGGAACAGCATCTTGTTGGTGTTGATGTCGCGCAGAAGGAAGCGAATGCCCTTCTTTGCGGTGCCGTAGGCGCTGCCCTGCAGCAGGAACAAGCCGCCTTTCTTGCGATCGAGCTCCCACTCGCGACCGCTTCCAAGGTGGTCGACGAGGCTGCGGTAGTTGCCGGGCAACACGACGCCCACGGTGCGGATGCCCGCGTTCATCATGTTGGAGAGCGGGAAGTCGATAAGACGATAGCGGCCCATGAACGGGACGGATGCGAGCGGGCGGCTCTCGAGCAGGGCGCTGTGCTGCTTGCTTGTATAGTTGGCAGTGATATAGCCGATGGCCTTACGGTTGATCATCGGATCATTCCCCCCTTCCGATGACGACGTCGTTTCCAACGACGGCGGTGTCCTTAGTCATGTCGACGCTTCCGAGCTTGACGCCCTCTTCCACGATGGCGTTCTCGCCCAAGATGGCACGCACCACATGTGCTCCGTCCTTCACGACGGCGCCGGGCAGCAGCACCGATCTTCGACGATGGCGCGCTCGCCGACGATGCAGTCGGTGGAAAGGATCGAGTGGCGCGCGGTGCCGTAGACGCGGCATCCGTTCGAAACGAGGCAGTCGTCCACGCGGCCGTCGGGGCCGATGAAGTGCGGCGGACGAGTGGAGTCGTTGCTCATGACCGGGAAGGTCTTGTCGAATAGGTCGAACTCGGGGTTCTCGCCCAGCAGGTCCATCGAGGTCTCGTGGAAGCTCGCGATCGTGCCGACGTCTTTCCAGAATCCGTGGAACTCATAGGTGTACAGGCGCTTGCCTTCGCCGAGCAGCTTCGGGATGATGTCGTTACCAAAGTCATGGCTGGAGCGCTGATCGACGGCGTCCTCCTCGAGGGCCTTCATCAGAACGTCCGCCGAGAAGATGTAGATGCCCATGGAGGCGAGGTTCGAGTCGGGCACCTCGGGCTTCTCAGTGAACTTCTCGATGCGCCCATCGTCCGGGTTGGCGGTGATGATGCCGAAGCGACTGGCCTCCTCCCACGGGACGGGCTTGACCGAGACGGTGAGGTCGGCGCCATGCTCGATATGGCTCTCGAGCATCTTGCGGTAGTCCATGCGATACAGGTGGTCGCCTGAGAGGATAAGCACGTACTTGGGGTCATGACCCTTGATGTAGTCGAGGTTCTGCGTGATCGCGTCTGCTGTTCCAGCGTACCACGCACCGCCGTCCTGGGTGGCGTAGGGGGGCAGGATCGAAACGCCCGCTCCATGTTCCGCCAGATCCCATGCGCGCCCGGATCCCACATACTCATGCAGCTGATAGGGGCGATACTGCGTGAGGACGCCGACGGTGTCGATGCCAGAGTTGGCGCAGTTCGACAAAGAGAAGTCGATAATGCGGAACTTGCCACCGAAGCTGACGGCAGGCTTGGCGATCTTCGAGGTGAGCGCCATCAACCTGCTGCCCTGTCCTCCTGCGAGGAGCATCGCGATGCATTCTTTGCTTGCCATCAATTTCTCCCTTAAAGTCCGATGGGATGTATAGATGTCTAAGCGGGAAATCGGGACCGGTGGCAGCTTTCCCGTGCTCGCCGCCACCGTTGCATTCCTGGAATTCCGGCTGCGTTCCGGTGCGACCTGCCTCCTTTACGCGTGCCAGATCTCGTCACGATACTCGCGAATGGTGCGATCGGACGAGAACCAGCCGGACATCGCAGTATTGTGCAGGGCTCTCCTGTTCCAATCCTGCGCATTGGGATACGTAGCGGTGAGGGCCTCCCAAGTATCCACGTAGGAGTGGAAGTCCTTGAGCACCAGGTCGTAGTCGTTGTTGAACATGAGCTCGTGATGGATGCTCTCGAAGTTGCCCGAGAGGCCCGCGAAGGTGCCGTCGACGAACTGGTCGATGATGCGTCCCAGGCGGGCGCGATCGGAGTTGACGATGTCCCAGGCGAAGTATTGACCGGAGGCGCGCAGCTCCTCGACCTCGGGTGTGGTGAGTCCAAAGATCGCCTCGTTCTCGCGCCCGGCGAGATCGACGATCTCGATATTGGCGCCGTCCATGGTCCCGAGGGTGATGGCGCCGTTCATCATGAGCTTCATGTTCGAGGTGCCCGAGGCCTCCTTGCCCGCAGTGGAAATCTGCTCGGAGATCTCGGCGGCAGGGTAGATCAACTGAGCGTTGGATACACGGAAGTTGGGGATGAAGCAGACTTTCATGATGTCGTTGACGCGGGGATCGTTGTTCACCACGTTGGCGACCCCGTTGATGAGGCGGATGACCTCCTTGGCGAAGGTGTAGCTCGACGCCGCCTTACCGGAGAAGATGAAGGTGGTGGGTTGGATCTTGAAATTGGGATCCGCCAGACGGCGGTTATAGAGATCCATCACCTTCATGATGTTCAACAGCTGGCGCTTGTATGCATGGAAGCGCTTGACCTGGACATCGAAGATGGTGTTCGGGTCAATGACGAGCCCGCACTCGCGTTTGACGTACTCCGCGAGACGAATCTTGTTCGCGCGCTTGGAGGCGCCGACGCGCTCGAGGAAGGAGGCATCACCTTCGAAGTCGGTGAGCTTTTCAAGTTCGGAGGCGTCATCGAGCCAGGCATCGCCGATCGCCTCGCTGACGAGTTTCGCGTAGGTGGGGTTTGCTTCGGCGAAGAAGCGGCGGTGGCAGATACCATTGGTCTTGTTGTTGAATATCGCGGGCTTGAGGGCGGCAAAATCCTTGAGCGTGCTCGCCTTGAGGATATCGGTGTGGATCTTCGCCACGCCGTTGACCGAGTGGCTGCAGATGACCGAAAGGTTGGCCATACGCACCTCTCCGTCCCACAGGACGGCGGTGGCACGCAGGCGCTCTGCGCTTTCAGGCTGAGACATGTCAAAACCTTCGCGCCAACGACGATTGATCTCATCGATGATCTGGTAGACGCGCGGCAGTAGAACGGAGAACGTGGAGATGGGCCACTTTTCAAGTGCCTCGGGAAGGATCGTGTGGTTGGTGTAGGACACCGTGCTGGTCACGATATCCCATGCCTCATCCCAGCTGAGGCCCTTTTCATCCATGAGGATGCGCATGAGTTCGGGGCCGCACATGGCGGGGTGCGTGTCGTTGGTGTGGATGGCGACGTAGCGGGGCAGTTCATCCCAAGCGTCACCATGCTCGCGCTCAAAGGTGTCGAGAAGCGTGCGGATACCAGCCGCGACAAACAGGTACTCCTGCTTGAGGCGAAGTAGGCGGCCGTGCTCACCGGCATCATTGGGGTACAAAATGGCGGAAATTGCCTCGGCGTTGGCGCGGTCGCGGTCGGCACCCGTGTAATCGCCGGCGTGAAGGCTTCAAGATCGAAGTGCACGTCGATGGGCTCTGCGCTCCAGCAGCGCAGTTTGTTCACCGTCTTTCCGCCGTAGCCGACGATCGGGATGTCGTAGGGGACGGCAAGGACGTCCTGGGTGTCCTCAACGGAATAGATCAGACGGTCACCTTCTTGACGAGAGACGACGTGCCCGCCAAAGCCGATGCGAACCGCCTTGTCCGGGCGCTTGACCTCCCATGGATAGCCCTTGGAGAGCCACTCATCGGCGACTTCCACCTGGCGTCCGTCAACGATCTCCTGCTTGAACAGGCCGTAGCGGTAGCGCATGCCGTTACCGTAGCCCGCGATGCCCTCGTGTGCCATGGAGTCGAGGAAGCAGGCGGCGAGACGGCCGAGGCGCCGTTGCCGAGCGCCGGGTCGGGTTCCTGGCGCTCGATCTCATCGAGGTCGCCGCCCATGTCAGCGATCGCCTCGGCGACGAGGTCGCGGATGCCAAGGTTGAGCAGGTAGTTGTCGAGAAGGCGGCCGATGAGGAACTCGATCGAGAAATAATAGACGCGCTTCTTCCCCTCTATGCGATTGCGCTCGTCGGTCTGGGCGGCGATGACGCGCGAATCGCCTGCGATCATCTTGGCGAGAGCGGTGAACCGGTCGATATCGCTCGTGTCCTCAAATTCCTTGCCAGAAAGAGCGCGCACATGCTGGCGATACTGCTCGGCGAATTCTTCTTTGCTTTGGTAGATCTTATCCATGGTTTCCTTTCGGGTTCGGGTTGGGTACGGGTATCCATTCCGCGCAGTCGACCCTGCGCGTGGAAGGCTATTCGCGTAGGCTTCTAGTCGGGTTATTTGATGATCTTCGCACGCGATGACGCCGGCTTTTAGTTCCGCGTGTTTGTTTCTTTGTACTTTGGACGTACCTTTAGTGGTTTGGGTGGTTTGTAGGAAGAGG
>ENA-OQBG01000137-OQBG01000137.1-human-gut-metagenome-genome-assembly--contig:-NODE-137-length-17049-cov-5.821120_pt1 | contig 17049 bp, 19 predicted proteins | sample MGYA00242746_ERZ504551 | MGnify/ENA primary metagenome ERZ504551 (study PRJEB26092, sample SAMD00036289) | human gut metagenome | host: Homo sapiens | study: EMG produced TPA metagenomics assembly of... | reverse complement strand
AGCTTTGCTCGGCGGCCTGCGGATTGTTTACTTAGGGATGACCCAGGGGGTCTCCTGCTCTCACGGCGCTGCGCGCGTGGTGGCGGGGGTTTGGTGTTGTGGGGTTGACGTTGGGTCTGACGGGGTCTTTGTTGTGGCGGCCTCGGGTTTTTGCCGGGGACGGGGCTGGTGTGCAGTGACCTGAGGTTCGGTTGAGGGTTTGTCGGGCACCCTTGGGTTTGGGTACAAGAGAGCTGGTTTGAATCGGCTCTATTTGGACGAGAGGAATGCATGGGTAGAGGAAAGCGCGGGAAGAACGGACGGCACGGGCCTGCTCGGTCGCGGCGGTTGCCGGGGCTTACGGGGACGGTGCGCGTGTATGACTCGCACGCCGAGGTCGAGACAGCGGAGGGTACGTACCGCTTGGGCTCGCGCTCGATGCGCGAGGCGATGCCTGGCGACCGTGTGTACGTAAGCTTGCATCGCGGTCGCGGCGGAGCTCGTCGCGCGGTTGTGGAGCACGTGATCGAGCGTGCGGCCGAGGCCGTTGTGGGCACCTTCGAGCTGGCTGGTCCTCTGGGCGCCGTACGTCCGCTCGACGCGCGCATCAAGCAGGATTTCTTCGTCCTTCCCTCTGATGACTCCCCTGCGCGTCTCAAGGTCACGCCAGGCGATATCGTCGCAGCGCACATCGTCGAATATCCTTCCCGTGCGGAGGCCGGTGTGGTCACCATCGAGCGCCGTATCGGCGATGCCAACGAGCCGAGCCTGGGCATCGAGTGCATCATGGCGCGGTATGGACTTACGGACGGGTACCCTCAGGAAGCGATCGATGAGGCCGCGGGGCTCTCGGTCGATGTCGAGGCCGCTTTGGCCGATCCGCTGCGTCGCGATATCCGCGATAGGTTCGCCATCACGATCGACCCCGTCGATGCTCGTGATTTTGACGACGCGATCTCCGTTGCGCGCACCGTGCGTGGCGGGTGGATGCTCGGCGTGCACATCGCTGACGTGTCCCATTACGTTGACTGGGAAAGCTCGATTGACCTGGAGGCGCGTCGCCGCTCGACATCGGTGTACCTTGCCGACCGCGTGTTGCCCATGCTTCCCGAGCGCCTGTGCAACGATCTGTGCTCGCTGCGGCCCAATGAGGACCGGCTCGCCTTTACCGTCGACATCGAACTCGACGCGCGAGGCCGCGTTCGTGCATATGAAGCGTATCCGAGCGTGATTCGCTCGCGCGTGCGCTTGGATTACGGTGCTGCAGACGCCCTACTTGCTGGAGATGTTCCCGCTGCGGCGTCTGCTGTACACGACTCTGTGCCCGCGCCCGTTCATGGAGGACCGGGCTGTGGGGCCGGCGACGCGCTTGATTGCCCACGGACGCCTGAACCTGGCACGGCGGACGCTGCGACCGTTCGCCGTGCCCACGCCGCCCTCGACGCTGCTCGCGTCTCTGGCGTCGACCTCGCCTCCTTCCTCAGAAACGCAGACGCGCTTGCCTGCGCTCGGCGTGAGGTTCGTCGTAAGCGCGGCTCGATCGATTTCGAGACGTCCGAGGTTCACGTGCTCTTGGATGACGAGGGCATTCCCATCGACATCGTCACGCGCGAACGTAGTGCCGCCACCAGCTTGGTTGAAGAGGCGATGTTGCTCGCCAACGAATGCGTCGCTGAGTTCCTCTCCGACCACAATCTGACTGCGGCGTACCGCGTGCATGAGGAGCCCTCGGCAGACACGCTAGCCTCTGCCGTCAAGACGCTCACCGAACTCGGTGCACTTGAGGGTGGTCTTGCAGCGGGCATCATGCTGGGGGAGCCGCGTGCCATCGCCAGCGCGGTCGTCGATGCCCATGGCACGCCGATGGCGCCGCTGGTGAACGCCCTGCTCCTGCGTGCTCAGCAGCGTGCTGTGTACCGGTCGGAGAACGGCGGGCACTATGCGCTCGGTGCCCGCGCGTACTGTCACTTCACGAGCCCCATCCGCCGTTACCCCGACCTTATCGTGCACCGTGTGCTCAAGGTGGCGCTTGCCAAGCGCGAGCTGGGGAAAAAGGAAGCTGCGGCCCGATCCCCCCGTCTCGTGGGCAAGGGGCCCCAGTCGCTCGTGCAGGTGTGTTCCGCACTCTGCCGACAGGCGAGCGACAACGAGCGTGCTGCCGACGCGGCGGCGACGGCCTCGCAAAAAATCAAGGTCGCACAGTTCTTCGCGGGGCGCGTGGGGGAGCGCTTTGCTGGAACGGTTTCGTGGATTTCGGACATGGGCGCATTCGTGCGTTTGGATGACACGGGTGCCAGAGCTGATGCGCATGGCGGCGCTTGGTGCCGAGTGGTGGGAGTACGACGACATCCGCCTGCGTCTTGTGGGTGAATCGAGTGGCACGGTGATCGAGCTCGGGCAGCGTGCGATAATCGAGGTGGCTTCCGTCGACGTGTTGCGTGGGCACCTGGATTTCAAACTCATCCATATCGAGGGCCCCAATCGCTAGCCCGTGAGGGCTCCCGTATGCCGATGAGATGGGGCGTCCGGCACCGGGTCTTTCGTGTGTTTCGTACCTGTACGCTTCTGCGCTACACTGAAGCCTCGACTCTTTTCTAGGAGGACACCATGGATATGCCCATTGCGGCGCATGACATCGATTATGCCGAGGATCTGCTGGCGGAAGGCGAGCTCGATACGGCGCGCATGCTGCTCGAGGAACTTGCCGCCGAGGCTGGTGAATATGCCGATACCGCTTGCATCGCCACCGAGGCACGCCAATGGTTCAGCTTTGCCAACCCGTTCGAGCGTCTTGCCTATCGTCGCGTGGAGCAGGATCCCCGCGAGCTCACGCAGGTAGACGCTCCGCTCGATCGTCTCTATGCGGCACTTGCCTATGTGTACGTGCAAAAACGCGACTATGAGCTTGCGCGCGATGCGCTCAAGCAGGCCGTGCGCTGGAATCCCATGAATTGCGCCCACCGCCTGAACCTCGCCGAGGTCTATCGTGCGCTCGGGGACACCAGGGAGTGGGCGGCGCTTTCGGCTTCAGTTCTCGAGCGTGCCACGACTCCGCAAGCGCTTGCGCGTGCCTTTGCGAATTTGGGCCATTTTTTCCTGTCGTGCGATAAGCTCCCCGCCGCGGAGGTTGCCGTCGGGCGGCGATTCGCGCGTGCGCCGATGACGCCGCCGCCACGGCTCTCGCCTCGCACCTTGACCGTGAGCATCCCGAACTCGCCGAGCTCTCCGATGCCGATGCGAACGCTGCGGTCGAGGGGGAGGGCCTGGCAACCGGTGCCAATGCCGAGATCGCCGTGTGCCTGCTCATGTGCGCAACGGACGCGGCCGATGAGGGCGACCGCAATGAGGCCACGCGCCTCACCCTGCTCGCCCGCGATTTGGTCGGAGCTCCGGCGTGTGAGGCCCTCCTTCGCCTCATTCGCGAGTCTGACGCGGAGCTTTCCAACGAACAGGGAGGTGAGTAACTATGGCAGACGGATTTGCTCGTAAGCCGCGCAGGGAAAAGAAGCTTATCGCCAAGAACCGTTCGGCTCATCATGAGTACTTTATTGACGAGACCTTCGAGTGTGGGGTCGAGCTTGCCGGTACCGAGGTACGCAGCCTGCGTGAACGCGCCTGTCAGATCACGGACTCCTTCGCCCTTATCCGCAACGGCGAGTGCTGGCTTCATAACGTGCACATTCATCCGTATTCCAACGGATCGATTTTCAACCGTGATCCCGATCGCCGTCGCAAGCTGCTGCTTCACCGCAAGCAGATCGACTATCTCGACGGTAAACTGCGCACGCGCGGGGTGGCGCTCGTGCCCTTGGAGTTGTATTTCAACGAGGATGGCCGTGTCAAGCTTCTGCTTGGCCTTGGCCGAGGTAAGAAGCTGTACGACAAGCGCGAGGACATGGCCAAGCGCGACGTGCAGCGCGAGATCGATCGGGCTCTCAAGCAACGTAGCCGGTAATCGCCCATTTTCCTTCAGACGGGCACCCATGTGCGATCGGGTGCCCGTTTGCGTTTGAGGCTCTCGGCATTCGATGCCCATGCAATGGACGCTGCCTGCGCGGACGCGTTCGACGTCCCTCCCACCGACTCATACGGATGCGACCGTCCCCGCGCCTTTGTAATCCCTATACTGGTGATAAGCGCGTGCACGCGAGACATTTGAGAAAGGGGAATGTCATGGCTATCGATTCCACGGCGATGTTCGCGATGAGCTATGGGTTGTATGTCGTGTCTGCAGAGGCGGACGGCACCAAGGCGGGATGCGTGGTCAATACGGCGGTGCAGGTGACCGCCGAGCCCATTCGCATGACGGTCGCGGTGCACAAGGACAACGTGACATCTGGGGTCATCGCAAAGGCGGGGGCGTTCACAGTTACCGCAATCGATCAAACGGCGGACATGCCCTACATCGGCAACTTCGGCTTTCGCTCCAGTGACACCTATGACAAATTCGAGAAATACGAGACGGCAATCTCGGAGGTGGGGAGCCCCTATTGTCCGGAGCACGCGTGCGCGGTATATGCATGCAAGCTGATCGACAGCGTCGACGTGGGGACACATTATCTGTTCGTCGGCGAGGTCGTGCAAGCCGAGCGGCTTTCCGATGAGCCGCCTCTCACGTATGCTTACTACCACAGCACGCTCAAAGGCAAGACGCCCCCCAAAGCGAGTTCGTATCAGGGGTAGCGTCCCCGCTGGCATGGCCGGCTTGAAGTCTAGCGGGACGGTTACTGCGCGCTGCCCGATGCGTCGCATCCTTAGAGAAACTGCTTGATAATAGGAAACCATTCCGATAACATATCGGAACGTTTGAGGGAGATCCGAGATCGTTCATGGGAAGCTTGGCGTGTCTCATGTTCGGTAAACTTGGGTATACTCAACCTACGTTCAATCGCCTGTGAAAGGAGCCAATCATGGCTGACAAGACTTACAAGTTCGTTTGCGTTGTTTGCGGTTTCGAGGTCGAGGTCGACACCCCCGAGCTGCCCGAGGATTATGTCTGCCCCGTCTGCGGCGTTGGCCCGGATCAGTTCGAGCTCGTCGAGGAGTAGCTTCGAGTTTCGAGGGGCGATTCGTTCGCTCGTAACAAGCAACTCAATTTGCAGTAGGGACGTCTTTTCGGAGGCGTCCTTTTCATTGTGGGAGATATGCCGGGGTAATTACAAATCAGCCATAGGCAGTTTTGCCTCGAGCTCGTCGTCGTGATCGCTCCGCTTCTCCGTGTCAGGCGAAACGGGGCCTTGCCTGAGACGCTGGGCGAGAGCCCGGTTGTCGGGGCAGAATTCGTCGAGTAATGCGTGGAAGCGCGCGTTGTGGCTGGGTTCCAGCAGGTGGACGAGTTCATGGGCGACCACGAACTCAAGGCATTCGGGTGGATAGGCGGCGAGGCGGGCGTTAATGCGAATGGCGCCTGTGGACGGGGTGCACGAACCCCAGCGCGTCTTCATCGTGCGGATGCTCCACCGCGAGGCGTGGACGCCCATCCTCCGCTCCAGTCGAGCAGCGATGCGGGAAAGGACGCGCCCCAGTTCTTCGCGGTAGAGGTTGTCGATGGCGTCTTGGCCGCGGTGGTCGGGGCCGAGGGGCGTGAGGTCTCCCCACAGCGGGTACGAGGTTCGTCCATCGCCATCGCTTTCCCCCTCGGTTGGGGAAATACGCGTGTTCCGCATCTGGGCGCGGCGGACGCGTTCGATTATCCAGCTTGCCTTGCAGTCCAGAAACGCCTGCGCGCGGGTGAAGGAGAGGCGCTGTGGAATGCTGAGTGCGACCGACCCGTCGCCGCGGACGCGCAGGTTGAGGTTCTTTACGTGTTTGCGAGTGACCTCGACGGGGATCTCGAGCCCATCGGCGTGCAGGGTGAGGACGAGGCGGGTGTCGCTCATGCGTTGCGGGCTCCTTTCGAGGTCGGCGGGCCTTTGGTTGGTGGCGCCTTGTCGCGCCGCTGGTGCACCGCGCATGGACGAGCGGCCTCGGCCGCGGGTTACGTGGCTGACGTGAACTGGGGTGCAGCGAGTCGCGGGGCGAGACGGATGGATCAGCTGCAGTCCGCATCACATCGCTGCGCAAACTCTTCTAGCTTGCGCGCGTCGTCGCACTTCTGTTGCGGGTTACACGGTACCATAGACTGAACTGTCGCCTACAGAAAGGACCGCCCATGAGCAACCGCGAACGCGAGGTCATCGGCGTCGACGACCGGGTCTCCCCGCGCGCGCCATTCCGCTGGGAATCCAGCACATGATGAGCATGTTCGGCTCCACGGTGCTCGTACCCGTGCTGACCGGCCTCGATCCCAACGTCGCCATCATGTGCTCGGGCATCGGCACCATCTGCTACCTGCTCGTGACCGGCAACAAGATTCCCAGCTATCTGGGCAGCTCGTTCGCCTTCATCAGCCCCATCCTCGCGGTGGGCGCCACGCGCGGTCTCGACGCCGCCATGTCCGGTGTGATTGTGGCGGGCGCAGTGTTCCTCGTGGTGGCGGGCATCATCAAGCTCGTCGGCACGGGCTGGCTTGACCGCCTGCTGCCGCCCGTGCTCGTTGCCTCCGTCATGGTGGTCATCGGCGTGGGTCTGTCCGCCACCGCCGCCAACATGGCCTTTATGGGTACCGACGCCGCGGGTGCATCGGTGTTCAACCCGCAGGCGCCCTGGTCGCCGCCGTCACGCTGCTCGCGGCGGTGATCTTTTCCGGGCGCGGCGGCATCGTCGGCACGGTGCCGGTGCTGCTCGCCATCATCGTGGGCTATGCGGTCGCCGTGGCGTTCGGCATGGTGGATTTCGCGCCCATCGCCCAGGCCGCATGGATCGGCCTGCCCAGCATCAGCTTCCCCAAGTTCGACATGGGCGCCATCGCGCTCATCGCGCCGGTCGCCGTGGTCACGGTCATCGAACATATCGGCCACCTGCTCGCCGTGGGCGAGATCGTCGACAAGGACTATCGCCCGCTGCTGCCGCGCTCACTCGCCGGCGACGGCCTGTCCACCATGATCTCGGGCTTCCTGGGAGGTCCTCCCACCACCACGTATGCCGAGAACATCGGCGTCATGAGCGTCACGCGCGTCTACTCCACCCAGATCTTCTGGTACGCGGGCGGATTCGCGCTCATCGTCGGCGGCCTGTGCCCCAAGCTCGCTGCGCTCATCAACTCCATCCCGAGCCCGGTCATGGGCGGCGTGTGCCTGCTGCTGTTCGGCCTCATTGCCTCCAACGGCCTGCGCATGCTCGTGTCCAATGGCGTGGATTTCGACGTGAACCGCAACCTCATGATCGCTTCGGTTGTCATCATCCTGGGCGTGGGCATGGAGACAGCGGGCATTGCCATCCCGTTGGGCGACTATACTCTGCCCGGCATGGCGACCTCCGCGCTCATGGGCATCATCTTGAACCTGGTGCTCCCGCCGGAGAAGAACGCCGAGCCGAAAGGGTCTGACGAGTAACCAACGAACTGCCTCATGTGACGAAAGCCCTCTGTCACCTCATCGTGACGGAGGGCTTTGTCTTGGCGCGCGCGTACAATGACAGCATTTGGGGCACGGACGATAGGGGGCGTCATGCTCGATGGTGAGCTGTTCATATCTTCCGTTTCGATTCTGTGGGAGCTTGTCCACGGAGACGAGTACCTGCGCCGTATCTCCGCGCTCGCGTCGCTGGGCGAGCGTTCGCTCGTCTTCGACTCGAACGTCACGTTTTTCGTTGGCGAGAACGGGTCGGGTAAGTCGACCCTGCTCGAGGCCATGGCGGTCGCGTATGGCCTCAACGCCGAGGGAGGCACGTCCAACTACACGTTTGCCACGAGGGATTCCCATTCCGTCCTCCACGAGGGCATTTACATGGAGCGGGGGCGTTTGGCGCCGCGCAGCAGCTTCTTTTTGCGGGCGGAGAGCTTCTATAACGTCGCGTCCGAGGCCGATCGGTGCAGCATGAGGCCGGGGCTTCCGGGTGCGATGTACACGAATCCCGTTACAGGCGCAAGGGTCCCGCTGCACGAGATGAGCCATGGGGAGGCGTTTCTCGGATTCATCCAAGACGGCTCCCGGGACAATGGCCTGTATTTTCTCGATGAGCCCGAGGCGGCCCTTTCGCCTGCGCGGCAGCTGACCTTGCTGTACGAGATGGACCAGCTTGCACATCACGGCAGCCAGCTCATCGTGGCTACGCACTCGCCCATTCTCTTGGGGCTTCCGGGTGCGCGCATCATCTCATTTGACGATGGTGAGTTGCATGAGATCGGTTACGAGGAGACTGAGAGCTATCAGGTCACGGAGCTCTTTATCAATAATCGGGAGCGCATACTGCATGAGCTGCTCGAGCCTCGGGTATAGTGGTTCAACGTGCCGGCGGGGAGGCCTGAACTCGCCTTCGGCCATTTTGCAAGCCTTCCGCCTTCATCCGGGCGGGGATTACTACTATTGAAAGAGGATGCACATGTCCAACCAGGGTAAGACGGTCAAGGCCCACTACCGCGGCACGCTCGACGACGGCACCCAGTTCGATTCCAGCTACGATCGCGGCGAGCCCATCGAGTTCGTGGCCGGCGCCGGCCAGATGATCAAGGGCTTCGACGCCGCCGTGCTCGACATGGAGGTGGGCGAGAAGAAGACCGTCCACATCCCGGCCGCCGAGGCGTACGGTGAGCGCTCCGAGGACATGATCCTCTTCTTCCCGGCCGATCAGGTGCCGGATTTCGAGAAGATCGAGGTCGGCATGAAGCTCTTCCTGCAGGGTCCCGGCGGTATGCCCGTGCCCGTGACGGTCGTCGAGGTCTCGCCCGAGGGCGTCAAGCTCGACGCCAACCACGAGCTGGCAGGCTGCGACCTCAACTTCGACATCGAGCTCGTCGAGGTCGTGGAGTAGCGTCGCGTTCGCGCCGTCGCTAGGGCCGATGGCCCCTTGGCTCAAGTCGAAGCCCGGCTCCTCATAGCGGGGGCCGGGCTTTTGCGTGATTGCCGCCGTCACGTCGGGGCAATGGGGCTATTGGGCGAGATACGTCCAAACCAGCATGAGCACCACGACGAGCACGATGCTGGCAATTGCAAGTACGAGCTTCAAGCGCGCCCCTCGCGTGCGCTCGCGGACGGTCTTTTCGGCGGCGGCGAGCTCCTCGACTTCGGCGACGCGGTCAATGCGCTCGGCACGATCTGCCTCGAGGGCATGGGCAAGAGATGCGGTCGCCTCGGGATGCGCGTGGATCTCATTGGCTTCATCAAGCGTCGATTGGGCGGCGTCCGCCTCCTTTTGCGCAACTTGGGCGGCGTGCTCTTCGGCTTTTGCCTCCTTTTCGCGTTCGGAAATCTCGCCACGCAGTTTTTTCTGACGCTTCTCGGCGTCATCTTTCGCCTCGCTGTACGCATCTCGCGCGCGGTCCGCCGCCGCTGCGACGGCGTTGAATGCCTCGCGTGCCGACGCCATGGGCTTCTCTGCCTCGGCGACGGCGGCGCGAGCCTCGTCAATTGCCGCTTGGGTTTCTTGTTCGATGCGCGGAACGTCATCCTTTGCCGTTCGCAGCGCGCACGCCGCGTCGGAGATCTCATCTTCGAGCTCGCGTTTGCGCACGGAGTACCCAGCGGGATTGGCGGAAGGGTTGCGCTGGATCTCGGCGTATTCGGCATTGAGCGTCGCCAGCAGCGACTCGGCGCTCTTGACCGTCTGCTGTGCGGTCGAGACGCCTTCGTCGTGCTCCTTGACCGTACGCTCGAGATTCTCCTGCGCATCATCGAGCCGACGCTGAAGGCGTTTGCCGGATTCGCGCGATGACCGCTCCTTGTCCTCCGCCGCATCGACGGCGGACTTGAGGCGACGCTCAACGGAGGCGTCCTCGTCTCGCATCTTCTCCAGGTTGTTTTTGAGTTCGGCGACTTCTGCGGCTATTGCGGCGCGACGCTCCTCGGCGGCCTCACGTGTCTGAACGGCGGCGTTCTTGCGAGCTGTTTCTTCTGCGACGATCTCGTCATAGCGCGACTCGATGTCGCGGCGGCGCGCGAGTTCGCGTTCGCGAGCGGCTATGGTGTTGTCCAGGCGCTCGAGCTCTCCGCGCGCCTCGCTGTGAGCGCGATGGGCTGCGCTCATCTCCTTCATGCTCGCCACGCCCTCTGCAAAGAACGCACCTACTGCCCGCGCGGCGTTGGTTTCTGTCCGGTCAGGCATGTTGGCCAAATCGGTTGAGCCGGCTGGCTCGGTGGTGCCGGTCGCGCCGGTCGAATCAGCCGAGATGGCCGAACCTGTCGAATTGGCCGAACGGGCCGAACCGGTCGGCTCAATGGCTCGGTTTTCGGGCTCGACTGCGACCCCATCTGCGTGTACTTCTTTGGCTGAGTCGCTGTTGGTTGCCGTCTCGTCGTTTTGGTTTGACGTCGCATCAACAGGCTGCATATCGTCACGTTCGCTCATGGTGCCCCTTTCGCATGCGGTCGATGCCCGCCGTTCGTATGGCTCTATCATACGGCGCGGTGCGGACGCATGGCTTTGGCTACCTTGATTCCAAGACGTTTTCGCATACTTGTCTTAGCGCTGCCTCTGGGAATGGGCGGTCTTGTTTATCCGTTTGGCGAATCGCGGAACGCCGCTTAACGAACAGCGTTGCCGGCTTTGATTGCGTGAGGTGTAAGAGGGGTATGGTTGCGGTAGTTGTGTGCAGGTTTCTGCACAATAATTAATTGAGAGGAGAAAGACATGGGGCTTTTCACCGGTAAGACCGTAATCGTCACGGGTGGCGGCAAGGCCACGCTCCAGGATGGTTCCGCCGGATCCATCGGTTACGGCATCGATATCGCCTTTGCCAAGGAGGGCGCCAACCTCGTCATCACTGGCCGCAACGTGGCAAAGCTCGAGGCGGCCAAGGAGTCGCTCGAGGCCGAGTACGGCATCGAGGTCCTTCCGGTCCAGGCCGATGTCTCCGCCGGCCAGGACAATGAGGCTATCGTGCAGCATGTCGTCGACGAGGCGATCGCCAAGTTCGGCCGCATCGACGCGCTCGTGAACAACGCCCAAGCTTCTGCGTCCGGTGTCACCATTGCCGACCACACCATGGAGCAGTTCGACCTGGCCCTGTACTCCGGACTGTACGCGACGTTCCTCTACATGCAGAAGTGCTATCCGCATCTTAAAGAGGCCAAGGGCTCCGTGGTGAACTTCGCCTCCGGTGCCGGCCTGTTCGGCAATTACGGTCAGTGTTCCTACGCCGCCGCCAAGGAGGGCATCCGCGGCCTGACGCGCGTTGCCGCGAACGAGTGGGGCAAGGACGGCGTCAACGTCAACATCGTCTGCCCGCTTGCCTGGACCGCCCAGCTGGAGAACTTCCAGAACGCGTATCCTGAGGCCTTCGAGGCCAACGTCCACATGCCGCCGGCGGGCCACTACGGTGACGTCGAGACCGAGATCGGCCGCGTCGTCGTTCAGCTGTGCGGACCCGACTTCAAGTACATGAACGGCGAGACCCTCACACTTGAGGGCGGCATGGGCCAGCGCCCGTAAGGCAAGACTGCGTTGCAAGGCCACATCGGCGGACCTGATGCCGATGTGGCAATCGCCCCCGGCGAACGGCCTAGCACCGAATCGTTACCGCCTTTGACGGGTGGAATCAAGGCGTGCTTTGGGTTGTAATCGATGCGTTCATGTTCCCATTGGCAAGGGGCGACTGGATTGGCGTGCGATTCGGTCGGACGGACCCGCATTCGGCCTCCCATTTCCCGGCAAGAGGCAAAAGCTGGGGGTGGGAGGCTTTTGCATGGCTTCGCGAGGCGAGGCGAGCCGCCTTTCCGCAAGGGTGAGCCGACTGCCCGTAAGTCTGAGCCGCCTTTCCATGGTCGAAACGGCACGCAAGCCGCCTTTCCCGTGGCCGAAGCGGCTCGCAAGTCGCTCATTGCTCACAAACTTGAGCTTTTTCGTATTGAAAATTGGTTTCGTGAAGTAGGGGCGGCTCTGCGTCCATAATCGCCACAGGTCATGCGCTTGCCACTGTTGTCGCTACTTTCTATTTCTCGATATCGATACGAAAAACCTCAACTTGTCCTGTCTCTCGCCCGTTCCGTATGCTCGTGGCGCGTCTCGCGCACTCGGAGTCGGCTGATTTGCCATCGGCTGGTGCATGCAATGCCGCCATCCCTGCGCTTGGAAGAACGAACGGGTCCATAGCGGGTAGAATTGAGCAACCGACTTGGAAGGGAAGACGATGGCACGTCAGGATATCGAGATTGATGAGGCGCTCACGGCGGTGGAGGACGCGCTTAACTGCCTTGACGCCGCGGCGCGTGATCTCAAGAGCGCCGGCAACTGGGGATGGTTTGACATCTTCGGTGGGGGATTCTTTAGCTCACTGATTAAGCACGACAAGATGCAGGCCGCGCGCCGCCACCTCTCCGCTGCTCAAGCGTCACTGGCACGCCTGGCAGACGGGCTGGATGACGTTCAGGGCTTCGCCGGGCTCGGCCCCGACGTCGGCGACTTCCTCCTCACTGCCGACTGGCTGTTCGACAACGCCTTCATGGACGCCATGGTCCAGCAGCGCATCATGGAGTCGAAGGGGCGCGTTGACAAGGCGATTTCCCAGTGCGAGCAGGTGCGCGATCAGCTCCTCTCTCTCAAGCGTCCCAACCGCGGCGCAAATAACGGACTACCGGGCGCGGAGTAGGCAAAACGACAGATGTAAAAGGGTTTGGACAGACATATTTTGTGCTGCTCAGGCGGGAGTGCGCGGAAAGGGCGTGCCCGATAGTACAATAAGCGGCTGATATCGCGCGGTGCCGCCGGCGCGCGGATGCGAGGTTCCCTGCATGGGGCGCCTCGCGAGGAAGGGCGATCGCCCCGTGTGCGCCCGGCACCGAATAACCGAGGAGCCGTTTCATGGATCAGTCCCTGTTCAAGTACGAGATCGTCGTCGAAGACCCCAAGACGCATGCCCGTGCGGGCATTCTACACACGCCGCACGGTGATATCGAGACCCCGATTTTCATGCCGGTGGGCACCAAGGCGAACGTCAAGGGCATTCCCACCGAGACGGTCAAGGACCTTGGCGCCCAGATCGTGCTCGCCAATACCTATCACCTCGCCATGCGCCCCGGCGCGGACACCATCGCCGAGCTCGGAGGCCTGCACGATTTCATGAATTGGCACGGCCCCATCCTCACGGACTCGGGTGGCTTCCAGATCTTCTCCCATTCCGACGCAGTCAAGCTCACCGACGAGGGCGTGCGCTTCATCGCCACCGATTACGACGGCTCCCATGTCTTCTGGACGCCCGAGGACAACATGGAGATCGCCATGAAGCTCGGCAGCGATATCTGCATGCAGCTCGACCAGTGCCCCGGGTACCCCGCCACGCGCAAGTTCGTGGAGCGCGCCGTCGAGCTCTCCAGCATGTGGGCCGAGCGCTGCTACAAGGCCCATACCCGCGATGACCAGGCCCTGTTCGGCATCGTCCAGGGCGGCATGCACCTCGATCTGCGCTTGCGCTCCCTCAAGCACCTCGAGGAGATCGGCGACTTTCCCGGCTACGGCATCGGCGGCTATTCCGTGGGCGAGCCCCACGAGGTCATGTTCGAGACGCTCGAGCCGCTCGTGTCCGAGCACATGCCGCGCCGCAAGCCCCGCTACCTCATGGGCGTGGGCAACCCCACTACGCTCGTGCGCGGCGTGGGCTGCGGCATCGACATGTTCGACTGCGTCCTGCCCACGCGTACCGGCCGTATGGGCACGGCGTTCTCCAGCACCGGCCGCATGAATCTCAAGAACGCCAAGTTCGCGAAGGACCCGCGCCCCATCGACGAGAAGTGCACCTGCCCGGTGTGCACCGGCGGCTACTCTCGCGCGCTCATCCGCCACATGGTCACACAGAAGGAGATGCTCGGCGGCATTCTGCTGTCGCAGCACAACATTTACTTCCTGCTCGACCTCATGCGTCGCGCGCGCCAGGCCATCATCGACGGGCGCTATGCCGAGTTCCAGGCGGAGTGGATGGATAGCGAGGGCGCGGCGGACTTCTAGTCTGCCCGGCAATTGAAAGAGCGGAGGGTTCATCGCCCCCGTCCGCATTGCGCAATCGTCCCCGTTTGCGCTGCGTAGAGGGTAGGAATGTCGAAAATCGAGCCTCTCTCGCCCTCGTTTTCGTACATTCCTACCCCCTTTGGTTCTCTTTTCATTGTGGGCGCCCATCTCCCGCGCCTTGGGCGGTTTTTTGGGTAGAACAAGCTGCATGTGCGAATGGACGCGTGCTTGAAAGGATTCGCAGATGCCTTACTACGGCTATGGATATGGCTACGGGTTTGGATTTGACCCGTTGTATCTCGTTATCGTGCTGGTTACCACGGTTATCGGCCTGATGGCGCAAAACTACGTCAACTCGACCTATCGTCGCTGGTCCAAAGTCGCCTCGGACGGGGAGACGGGCGAGCAGGTTGCGCGTCGCATGCTCGACGACCTCGGGTGCGGTCGCGTGGGCATCAGGGGCACCTCGGGTCACCTGTCCGACCACTACGACCCGCGCGATAACAACCTCTACCTCTCCCGAGAGAACCTCAGCGGCGGATCGGTCGCGAGTGTCGCGGTCGCCTGCCACGAGGCGGGCCACGCCGCGCAACGCGAGAGCGGGTATTTTATGATGAAGGTCCGTCATGCGCTTGTGCCCGTGGTGAACTTCACCCAGAACATTTGGACCATCGTGTTCTTACTCGGCATCATGATGAATGTGGCCGGACTCACCACGCTCGCCATCGCACTGTTCGCCTTCTCCGTCATCTTCCAGCTCGTAACGCTTCCCGTCGAGATCGACGCCAGCCGCCGTGCGGTGGCTTATATCGAGCGTTCGGGCATGAGCGAGGTCAATGTGCGCGGTGCTCGCAAGGTGCTCACCGCCGCCGCCCTCACCTACGTGGCGGCAGCGCTTGCCAGCGTGATGCAGCTGCTCTATCTGCTCGCCCGCACCAACAGGAATCGCGACGAGTAGCCCTTTGCGAGCAGCCATACGTGAGCAGCCCCTGCGCGGTGCCCCACGCACCGTTGCGTGGCCGTGCTCGGGGCGCGTGGCTGCGAGGGGGCGCGGCGCGTGCCCGGGTGCGGTTCTGCTCGCTCACGCGGTGCTTCGTTTTGTCCGCACGCGTTGCTACACTGGTTCGAGTTCGAAGATACGAGTGAGAGGAGGGCATATGAACGCGTGGAACCTGACGGGCTCCTCGCCCGAGGCACCTTCCGCGGTGCCCGATGAGGACGCGCTTTCCGTCTCGCAAGCGGCAGAGCTCGCCGCCGGTGCGCTCCACGACATTCCCAAGATCACCGTGCTCGGCGAGGTGACCGGCTTTCGCGGTCCAAACGCTCGTAGCGGCCATTGCTATTTTCAGATCAAGGACGAGTCTGCGGCGCTCGATTGCATCGTGTGGAAGGGCACGTACGACAAGCGCGCCTTTGATTTGCGCGACGGCCTGCAAGTGCTGTTCACGGGGACGTTCGACCTGTACAAGCCCACGGGGAAGATGAGCTTCAAGGCGAGCTCCTTCACCTTGGCGGGGGAGGGCCTGCTTCGTCAGCAGGTTGCCCAACTTGCGGAGAAGCTGCGCCGCGAGGGCCTCATGGAACCCGAGCGCAAGCGCCGCATTCCGGTCTTTTGCACGCGCATCGCCGTCGTCACGTCGCTATCCGGTGCCGTCGTCAACGATGTCAAGCGCACGCTGCGCCGCCGCAACCCGCTGGTCGAGGTCGTCTGTGTGGGGGCGAAGGTCCAAGGGGAGGGTGCCCCCGCCGAGCTCATCGAGGGGCTGCGCCGTGCGGCCGCGATTTCGCCCGCACCCGATTGCATCCTGCTCGTTCGCGGTGGTGGTTCCTTCGAGGATCTCATGACCTTCAACGACGAGTCCCTCGCCCGCGCCGTCGCGGCCAGTCCCGTGCCCGTGGTGACCGGCATCGGACACGAGCCCGACAATTCGATTTGCGATATGGTGAGCGACCGCCGGTGCTCCACACCCACAGCGGCGGCGGAGTCGGTGGCCCCCGAGTTCGCCGAACTCGTTAATGTGCTGAATATGCGTGAGCAGCGGCTGCAGCGCTCCCTGGTATCGCTTACCGCTTCCGCGGATGCGGAATGTGAGGGCATGTTGGGGAGGATCTCCCGCGCGATGTCCATGCGGCTCGAGCGTCTTGCACTCGAGGTCGATGGCTATGCGTCGCGTCCGTGCCTGGTCGACCCCACGAATGTCGTCGATCGTCGCCGTGCCGAGCTCGCGCAGACGGCGGATCGATTCGCCGTCGTGTGCGACCGCTCGCAGGAGCGCTTTACCGGTGCGCTCGACCGCCTGGCACCGCGCCTGGAGGCGAGCGTTTCCGGTCTGGGCGTCAAACGTCACGCCCTGGACCTGTACACCTCTAAGCTACGTGCCAAGGGTTCGATCATCTTGAGCGGCCCCGTGGCGGATCTGGGGAAAAACGCGGCAGCACTCGATGCGCTCTCGCCGCTCAAGGTCCTCGGCCGCGGGTACTCCATCGCCTACGACGGTGCCGGGCGCGTCGCGACGAGCGTGGACGTGTTCGCGCCGGGTGACGAAGTGCGGGTACGCATGGCCGACGGCGAAGTGAGTGCATCTGTCCGCAACATCACACATGCTGGGAAATAAGCCGAGAAGATACAGGAAGCTACGCGTTGCCCGGAGTGGCGCCGAGTAAGGAGAAGAACATGGCAGATCGCAAGAACGTTGAGGAGCTTACCTACAAGGAGGCGTCCACCGAGCTTGAGCTTATCATCCGCAGTCTCGAGTCAGGTGATATGGAGCTCGAGGAATCACTCGAGAGCTACACGCGCGGCGTGGAGCTTCTCAAGAGCCTCCGCGGTCGTCTGGCAGCGGCCGAGCAAAAGGTCTCCGTCCTGCTGCAAGATGTCGACGGTACCGATCAGCTCGTTCCCGGCGAGCCCGCGGATGACGCCGACAGCCTCAACCTCTAAGAGCCATCCCCTCAACCCGTAGTCGCCCTTCGATGCGATAATCGAGGGGGACGTCGTTTGTCGGTAGGGGGCATATCGTCCCGCGCGCAGTTCCGCACGAGCCGGACCGTCCGGTGGACGGTCCGTGCGAGCCAGGACTGTTGAGCACGGGTCGA
>ENA-OQBG01000136-OQBG01000136.1-human-gut-metagenome-genome-assembly--contig:-NODE-136-length-17059-cov-2.369301_pt1 | contig 17059 bp, 23 predicted proteins | sample MGYA00242746_ERZ504551 | MGnify/ENA primary metagenome ERZ504551 (study PRJEB26092, sample SAMD00036289) | human gut metagenome | host: Homo sapiens | study: EMG produced TPA metagenomics assembly of... | reverse complement strand
TTTTCGTAATTCCACACCATAACTGGATATTATCTGCATTTTTATTTTTCCCTGATAACTCTTTTCTCAGATTCTGTTGTTTTTTTCTACTACCCATGGCTATTATTTTAGCACATATAAGCGCATAAAAAGTAAACATTATGTTTTCCTTTGGGTAAAAAAAATTTGCGCGTCTAACTCATCACTAAGTAACGAGAATGCGACGCGCAATTATTCAAAAATCGTTCGCATTTGCGCAGGAAGACATTTGGATCCGATACCTACGGTCCACAGATACCAAACCTTTTTAATAGAAGATACTCATAAATATCCTGATCAGGATATCTCTGTCATATATGAAACTCAGGATGCAATCTTTCTTAATGATCTGAAGGGCCGCCTCACCAACCTTTGTATTGCACACAATGGTGAGAGCCAGAAAGATAATCCATATTACTATAAGGAATTTAACTGCCCCCAGCAACGCTCCTGCTACCTTGTTCATGCCATGCAACACAGGTAATCTCGTCACAAGATTCAGCATCCATGTGATACTCCTCACCATAATCGTCGACATCAGCAGAGAAATCAGGAAAGAAATTCCATTCACTGCCATTCTCGCCAGATATTGAGCAATATAATCCGAAAATGTAGTTACAGCCAAATACTGGTAACTGTCAGAATTATTATTCTGAACCAGTCCATTCCTCAGCAGTTCCGGGAGATTCATTTCATTTATAAATTCAGTCTGGCTTTCTCCACTGCCTGTCCATGTGCTGTATTCCTCTCCTACAAACTCCCGGCAGCTTTCCTGTACTTTTTCATAAATTGATGTATTTTCCCGAATAAACTCATTTACATAAGGATTTATAAACCACACGATCGCCATCGACAGAAAAACACATACAAGCGAAACCAGTTCTTTTATCAGTCCCCGCCTATAACCTCTGACACATGCAGCCGCCAGAAAAAGTATCGTAATGACTCCGGCCCACGTTAAAGCCATTTTCATCCTCCTAACTAAGTTTATTATCTCTACACCGCTGTCCAATACCAGAAGATATCTGTTCATTCCGATTTGAAGAAATCTTTGATCGTTCCATCCACACTGCCAAGATATTTCTGTACTCCCCTGCTGTTCATTACACACATCTGGGAACTGTTGTACATCAGAATATTTCCACCGCTTAATTTAATCGTCGTATATGGAATATTGAAGTTTTCTTTGAATTTCAATTTGCCATCTGTAGTATAAACTTCCATTGTATACTGTTTGTCTTTACTGTCATTCTTAAACACAAGACCAATCATATCATTATCATAAAAAGTACTGACAATTTCTTTATCTACTTTTACTGTTTTTACTTCCTTCGGAATCTGGCTTCCATGATAAATTGTAAATCCATTATCTTTAAGTGCTACAGACCGGTTATTATCAAGATACTGGATCTGCGGAACTACCACGCCTTCATACTTATATCCACTGACAATTCTGTCATCCTCGTTCTGTCCTACATCTCCAAAATTGTAAAATGCCACATAACTGGTCGTATCACTTCCATCTACGAACTGATAGGTTACCATCATGATCACTCCGTCTTCAGATACAGCAATATCAAGGGGATATCCCGGATCATCTATCTTCGTCTGATTTTCAGCAATCAGACTCCATCTGTACCATAAAAATCAATCCATGTATCATCTCCGCCATCCAGGATTGCCGCAACAAGACCGCTTTTGGATACTTTTGCTTTGACAATACTGTAAGAAGTAGTTACACTGCCTGTTTTTCCGGATTTATCATAAATCTCCAAAGTTGTTCCATCTTTATCCGCAATCACCGCACGAGTTCCATTGACATCTGCCACAGGATTCTGCATCTGATAGGTTTCACTCCATAATGTACTCATCTTATCAGAAACAAGCGAAACTCCATCCGGACTGTATCGAAGGATATTTCCGTCCATTTCAACATAATTTGTAGAAACAATATCCTCCTGCTCACTTGTCTGGACTACTTTATAAGTATGATAGCTTCTCTTCTCTATGTAAAATCCCACAGCCGTTACAGCAGCAGCTATCGCCACCACTGTAATAACTGTCTTTTTCACTACACTTCTTTTGTGGCGGGACAATCTGCGCTCATAATCATCTGCATATTCCTCTTCAGCTCTCTCCCGGGCTTTCGCTTTTCTGTTTCTCTCTGCCTGAAGCTTTTTCTTTTTATGTTTTTTATTATTTCTTAAATGTATTTGCCATTTTAGCCTTTACCTTATTTCTCACTTTCATTTTGTTGATTATCAGGTTTCAGTTTTTGCCATTTATTATAGCACAGTTTTCTAAGGTAATACAATTACTTGTCCCGGATAAATGATTTCGTCCGCTGACATCCCATTCAATTTGCAGATCTGACTTATGGCTTCGATACTTCCGTATCTGTCCATACTTATCTGAAAAAGAGTATCGCCGGGCTGAATCACATATGATTCATGGGCTTTTCCCGCTGCTTCGCTGTTTTCCTTCTGCACAGCTTCCCTGACACGTTTCTGTGCTTTACGTTCATCTGCTTCCTGCTGGTAGATTTGTTCGGTTTTATCTGCTTTTTCTGTCTTTACATCCGGAAGCTGTTCTGTTTTGTCCGATTTTTGTTCTGTATCTGTCTGCTCTGCTGATATTTTTTTCTCTGAAGTATTGTTTTTCTTTTCAGAATTTTCTTTTTCACTGGTGCTTTGATTATTCTCTTCATCATTCTCTTCATTATTCTTTTTATTCTTCCCTGCATCATTTTGTATAGTATCTGTCCGGTATTGTTTATGCTGCCTGACAGCTTCATTGTTCGAAGTCCCGACAACAGGAGACGGCGTTATCTCCTCAACGATCACTGAAGAAACCGTCGCGCTCTCCTTTTCGTTCTGTTTTACATTCTGGTAACTTCTGTAAAAATTAACACCCACTGTCAGTACTGCAATTGCCAGACATGCAGTTAATCCATATGAAAAAACAGAAGGAGCTGCCGGCTCCTTCCTGGTTTCCTTTTTATCTGCAATTATTTTGCGAAAATCTTTCACAGCCTGATCTTCATATTTTTCCTGAGGTTCCGGCTGAAGTTCTTCATTTTTGTCGATCATATACGTCTGCATACCGGGATTTTTTTCATAATAAAGATAATACCCTCCCAGACGCACCATTCATTGTTTTCATAACGGAAGAAAGCATCTTCCCTTTCCTGAGGTTCCATAAGCATCAGGACTTTTTCTCCTCCAAAATGTTTCATGTGTACTTTTAACATCACTTCCGATACCTTCAGGAGAAGCTGAGGCTGTGAAAAGAACCATCCCACAATCTCCTGATCTTCGAAGTACTCCTTCTGGGCTTCCTGTTATCTGCTTCCATTGATTTTCCGAAAAATCGATATGATCAGGTGCTGCCTCCATCTCCTCCGCTATAATAGCACCTTTGATAAACAGATAAGCTGTCTGAGAACGCCATTTAAGATTTCCTGTAAGAACTGCCACTCTGGTTTTTGCTTCTCCCAGAGAGTCTTCCGTTCTGGCAAGTCTTACCAGAAATGTGTACACATAGTCCTCCATATAAATCCTGTAATCTTCGGCTGCCAGGCCGATCTGGCGTATATTTCTGGGTAATCCAAACGGTTCCTCACCATTTTGTCCTTCCTGAGATTCGTCCTTATAGATTACTTCTATCATCTCTCATCACTCGTGTATAGGATAACACAGATAAATTGCAGATTTTATCACATTTGTAAGAGGAATTTACCAGAATTTGGCGACAGATTTTGCACAGTGCATATTTTTATCCCGGTAAGGATATGATGTTATCAGAAGCCTCTTCGCAGCTTGTTGTTATGAAGCAAAGGGACTATAGCAATTAAAAGATATAATCAATAATGTGCTCTCGAAATCTTTTTGTGCAGGTACAATAGAGACTCTGCGAGTACATAAATACGATCAGGGAGGTTTTATGGTATTTTATGTGGACTCACAGAAAAGCAGTTCTGCTGAGGAAATCGCTTTTCTTTTAAATAAATGTATTCTTCAATATCCCGGCAGATGGTCGGAACTGGTTTTTCTGTGTATCGGAAGTGACCGCGTGACAGGAGACTGTCTCGGTCCCTATATCGGACACCAGTTACTTGAACATCTGAATACGGACACTCATGGCGTTTATGTTACGGTACCCTGAAAAGCCCGTACATGACTTTAAATCTTTCCAGAATTTCCCGCCAGATCAAAATTCTGCATCCCGAGGTCTGGTTATTGCAGTGGATGCCTCTCTTGGACAAAAAAAGCACCTGGGGTATGTGACCATCGCAGATGGTGCACTTTACCCAGGTGCTGCAGTTCAGAAAGAACTTCCTCCTGTTGGTGATATCCATATCACAGGGATTGTAAACATTGCAGGTGTACTGGAACAGCTAACCCTTCAGACTACCCGCCTGTCTACGGTAATCTCTCTGGCAGATACCATCACACAGGGAATCGTAAATTATACAAATTCTTTGATCTGTTTGTAGATGCCTTCTGCATCAAGACCATATTTCTCAAGAAGAGCTGTGGCAGGACCGGATTCTCCGAATACATCATTTACACCGATACGTTTTACAGGTACAGGTGCTTTCTCAGACAGGCATTCGCATACTGCTCCGCCAAGTCCGCCGATTACTGAATGCTCTTCTACAGTTACAACCTTGCCTGTTTCTTTGGCTGCTGCAACTACAAGTTCTTCATCCAGAGGCTTAATCGTATGGATATTGATTACTTTTGCATCTACGCCGTCTGCCGCAAGCTTCTCTGCAGCTTCAAGAGCAGGAGCTACACAGAGACCGTTTGCAATAATCGTAAGGTCTTTTCCTTCACGAAGGACAATACCTTTGCCTAATTCAAATTTATAGTCCGGTCTGTCATTGATAACCGGAACTGCCAGACGTCCAAATCTCATATATACAGGACCAACATGCTCATAAGCTGCTTCTACCATAGCTTTTGCTTCAATATCATCAGAAGGGCAGGCAACAACCATTCCCGGAATTACTCTCATAAGAGCAAAATCCTCACAACACTGATGGGTAGCACCATCTTCACCTACAGAAATTCCGCCATGAGTAGCGCCAATTTTTACATTGATCTTCGGATATGCAATAGAGTTACGAACCTGCTCAAAAGCACGTCCTGCTGCAAACATTGCAAATGTGCTGGCAAATGGAACTTTTCCTGTAGTAGCCAGACCTGCGGCAATGCCCATCATATTACACTCGGCAATACCACAGTCAATATGACGCTCCGGAAATTCTTTTTTGAATACGCCAGTCTGAGTAGCTGCAGCAAGGTCAGCGTCCAGAACGACCAGGTTCTCATGTTTCTTACCTAATTCAACCAGCGCAGCACCGTAGCTTGCTCTTGTTGCGATCTTCTTTACTTCTGACATAATGCTTCACCTGCCTTTTCTAACTCTTCCATTGCCTGTGCATACTGCTCGTCATTCGGAGCTTTTCCATGCCATCCAACCTGATTTTCCATAAAGGAAACACCTTTTCCTTTTACAGTTTTCATAATGATAGCTGTAGGCATTCCCTTAGTAGCTTTTGCTTCATCAAAAGCAGCTCTTAACTGATCCATATCATTTCCGTCTGCAACGTTAATCACATGGAAGTTAAATGCCTCAAATTTCTTATCAATCGGGTATGGAGAACATACTTCATCAACCTTACCGTCGATCTGAAGTCCATTATTATCCACGATCACTACAAGATTGTCCAGTTTTCTGAAGCCTGCAAACATAGCAGCTTCCCAAACCTGGCCTTCCTGAATTTCGCCGTCACCTAATAAGGTGTATACACGATAGCTTTCATTGCTTAATTTGGCAGAAAGCGCCATACCAACTGCTGCAGAGATTCCCTGTCCCAGAGAACCGCTGGACATATCAACACCCGGGATATGTTTCATATCCGGATGTCCCTGTAAATAGGAACCCAGATGACGAAGAGTCTTCAGATCTTCTTTTTGGGAAAAAAGCCTCTTTCTGCAAGTGCAGAGTAGTATCCCGGTGCTGTGTGGCCTTTGGAAAGTACAAAACGGTCACGATCAGCCTTCTTAGGATCCTTTGGATCAATATTCATTTCTTCAAAATATAAATAAGTGAATACATCTGCTGCAGACAGAGATCCGCCCGGATGTCCTTGCTTTTGCAGAATGTAATGCAGTAACGATGTCTTTACGGACTTCGTTTGCAATTTTCTGAAGTTCTAATTTTTCCATTGTGGTAAATTCTCCTTATTCGCCGAATACTGCTTTATAATCTTTCTGGAATTTCTCAATACCTGCATCTGTCAGAGGATGTTTTGTCATCTGTACGATTACATTGTACGGAACAGTTGCAATGTCAGCACCTGCAAGTGCACAGTCTGTTACATGGATCGGATTTCTTACGCTTGCTGCGATGATTTCTGTCTCGATTCCTGCCACTTCAAAAATCTCAGCGATCTCGCGGATCAGATCAACACCTCTTGTAGAAATGTCATCCAGTCTTCCAAGAAACGGAGATACATAAGTAGCACCTGCTCTTGCAGCCAGAAGTGCCTGGTTAGCAGTGAAGATCAGAGTAACGTTTGTCTTGATTCCTTCTGCATGAAGAACCTTAACTGCTTTCAGACCTTCTACTGTCATAGGAATTTTAACAATCATATTCGGATGAATGGCTGCAATCTCACGTCCCTCTTTGATCATTCCTTCTGCATCTGTTGTAGTAGCTTTTACTTCACCGCTGATCGGTCCGTCTACGATAGATGTGATCTCTTTGATTACTTCCTTGAAATCTCTTCCTTCTTTTGCGATAAGAGACGGATTTGTGGTAACACCACAGATTACACCCATATCATTAGCTGCCTTAATATCTTCTACTTTTGCTGTGTCAAATAAAAAATTTCATGTTCTTAACCCTCCTGATTTTTGCTTGTCATAATCGTTCATTGATCTGATGGTTTCATTATAACAGACTTTACATTCAGGTCAAGCGTGGCAAAAGATTATTAATAATTTCTTTATTAATAATTACATGTCTTATTAATTCTTTATTTTTCAGTCAAAGCATATATTCGTTGTTATCAACATGCAATATACAATATGTTTTATAACCATTTCTTTTCGTAACTGTTCGCTGTCTTTGCTGTTGCAGGAAACCTCCGTCAGAAATCATTTCTGATATCGGATTTCAGCCGCACATCCTGAAATTTTTGGTACGTTTCCAGAAAATGCCTGCCGGGTAGATATTCGCAATCTACCTCGCCACACAGCTCTATACCAAATAACTGTTCTGCAGTTTCGATAAATTATTATTAATAATTTTCATTCGACGTATTTAATTATTTTTTTGTTCGTGATATACCCGTAGTGCCGTCTCGCTATCAGCTTGGGGGTATATTCAATATTATAGAGACTGACAGGAGCAGAATCTGTGAGAAAACGGTCCTGCTCATCGATTTTGCGCAGTATAATATCACAGGCATCTCTGCCTTTAAGGGCTACGAAATGATCGATCGTAGTAAGAGAGATCTTCCGTATTCCCGAATAAAAGATATTATCGCACCCAATCACCGATACATCCTTGGGTACATGAATCCTTGCTTCATGGAGAGCATCCAGCGCACCAATAGCCATCATATCATTCTGGCCTGCAATAGCTGTAAATTCCCTGCCTTCATCCAGAAGCTCCATAGTAAGCTCATAACCCATCGAATATTCCGAATCCATCCGTGGGATCTGCATATCGATAGCTTCATCCGCAGCCTTAATGATCACATGATCCTTCAGGCCTTCTTTCTCAAACTCTTTCACAAAACCATTTACACGTTTTGTTCTCTGCCATTGTCTCCTTGTCAGGGGCGGAGTGATAAACGCTACATCTCTGTGCCCCAGATCAAGCAGATGTCTTGCCATCATCCTTCCCACAACTGTATTATCCTGATTAATGGCATCTATAGTTGTAGTTTTCTCTTTATTACTGATGATAACCAGTGGGATTGTCTGCGCCAGTTCCTCTACCTGCTGCTGAAAATCCGGATTTGGATTACAGCAGTAGATAATGCCAAGCGGCTCTATTGTACCCATCATGCGCAGATACTTCTCCTCCAGACGGGGGATCTCTCTGTGTATTACAGATAAAGACACCATATCCCTGCTTGTTCGCCACTGCTTCAATCCCCTGCAGAAGCAATACATAATACGGGCTTGTAAGCGTAGGGCAAAAACAACGATCAGCTTCTCTTTCCGGCTTTCTTTTCTGTTCTTTCGTCCGGGAAGATGATAGCCTAATTCTCTGGCTGCCTGCTCTACCTTCTCCACTGTTTCTCTGGAAAAAGAAACATTATATTTCTTATTCAGGACCATGGAAACAGTTGCCTGGGAGACTCCTGCCCTCTTTGCCACGTCAGAAGAAGTTGCTTTCTTTTTAGACAAAGTGATGCCTCCTTTTCCGATGATCTTTTGTCAGAACAGTAACCTTAAAGCTCCACACGCCCCTCAAGAGCACGTAAAAGAGTCACTTCGTCAATATATTCCAGATCTCCTCCTACCGGAACTCCGCTTGCAATCCTGCTGACTTTGATCCCGGTAGGTTTGATCAGCTTACTGATATACATTGCCGTTGTTTCCCCCTCCAGACTGGAATTGGTAGCAATAATCACTTCCTTTACCTCATCCTTTGCCAGACGCTGCATGAGTTCTTTCAGTTTGATATCATCCGGCCCGATTCCAAGCATTGGAGAGATTGCACCATGAAGAACATGATAAACGCCATCAAACTTGCCTGTTTTTTCATAAGCTGCAAGATCTCTTGTATTCTCTACCACCATGATCACTGAATGATCGCGCTTATCATTGCTGCAGATGGGACAGATCTCTCTGTCTGTCAGAGTACAGCAGCACTTGCAATACTGTACATTCTCTCTGGCACCGGTAATGGAAGAGGTAAGCTGCTCTACCTGATCCTTTGGCATATTCACGATATGAAATGCCAGTCTCTGTGCTGATTTCGCACCGATTCCCGGAAGATGGGAAAGCTGTTCGATCAGCTTATTGATATGACTGCTGTAGTATTCCATCAGAATGGAAGACCTCCGCCAAGTCCGCCCAGACCACCTGTCAGTTTAGACATAACAGCTGTAGATTCTTCTTCCACTTTGCGAAGTGCTTCGTTTGTAGCTGCAACGATGAGATCTTCCAGCATTTCGATGTCATCCGGATCTACAACTTCCTCCTGAAGCTTTACTTTTGTCACCTCTCTCTTACCGGAGATAGTTACCTCTACAGCTCCGCCTCCTGCAGTAGCCGTAAATTCTTTCTCTTCCAGAGCTTTCTGGTTCTCTTCCATCTGGCGCTGCATTTTCTGCGCCTGTTTCATAAGATTATTCATATTTCCCGGCATACCCATTCCCGGGAATCCTCCACGTTTTGCCATTTGTGATGTCCTCCTTGCTATTTATTGCCTTATTATTTACTGCCTTTTCCTGTCCGGAGAATATTTAGTTACTGTTCACTCCGTTCACAGTAACGTAGCCAAAATTCATTCCAGATTGCCTGCGGCAATAGAATTTTGCTTGTATGTCTCGGGATTTTGGCATATTCATGCCAAAACACCTCGCGGGATAGTGGTGTGTGAACAGTAACAATATTTATTCTCCTTTTTCCTCATCAGGATCTTCCTCTATCACAACATCCATGTGGATATTATTCTTTATCGCCTGGTCCACTGTGATATTTGCCAGATTTGTATGCTGATGCTTATCTGCCACCAGCATCTGGATCTCTACTGTTTTCCTGTCTGAGCAGTGATGATGTCCTGAAGCTCTTTCTTCGCTTCCGAATTGTCCACATAGGACTGCCCCAGAAAATCCTGAAATTCCACATAAAGAACAGGTTCTCCTGTCTCACTGTTATACTTCGGAACAGATTTCTGAAGCATCTGTTTGAACATCCCTGTTGTCTGTCCTGTGATCACTCTCCAGCCTGCCACGATCTTCTGCAAATCTTCCGGTGCCGCTTTCGCCGGTGCTTTGTTTCCCGCCGGCTCCTGAACTGCCCCGGTTTCTGCCGGCATTTTCCCTGAACCCTGCTGCACGATCACCTGCTGTACCGGACGTTCATCCATCCGCTGTTCCAGCACACGCAGTCTGTCCAGAACAGAATCCAGATTAGTCTCCATTGCAGGACGGCACAACTTGATCAGTGCAATCTCCACGAGAACCCTTTTCTGGGTTGCATATCGGATCTGGTTGGACAAATCCGAAAAAATACGGATATACCGCATCAGCGTCTCCACATCCAGCATGGTGCTCTCTTCTTTCAGAAGCTTCATGTTGTCGGATGAGACATCGATCGCTCCTCCGGATTCTCAGAAGTCTTAACGAGAAGAAGATTTCTCATATACCAGGTAAAATCTCCCACAAACTGGCTCAGTTCCCTGCCTCCTACGATCAGTTCCTCCAGGATATGAATGGAACCTGTCACATCTCCCCGGATCACTTTTCGCAAAAGCTTGCTAAACACTTCGGTGTCAACGGCTCCCAGAACCTCCAGAACTTTATCATAGGTAAGTTCCTGTCCAAGATAAAAAGCAATACACTGGTCGAGAAGGCTGAGCGCATCTCGCATGGAACCATCTCCCGCTTTCGCTACATATCGGACTGCTTTTTCCTCAGCTTCTACACCTTCAACTTTGAGCAGTTCATCCAGTCTGGCCGCGATAGTGTCTATGGTGATCCTGTGGAAATCATATCTCTGGCATCTGGATAAAATCGTAATCGGAATCTTGTGCGCCTCTGTAGTTGCCAGGATAAACATAACATAAGACGGTGGTTCCTCCAGTGTTTTCAGCAGGGCATTGAAGGCACCTGTGGAAAGCATATGAACCTCATCAATAATATATACTTTATATTTACCTTCTGTAGGGCGGTAAGAAACCTCTTCTCTGATCTCACGTATATTATCCACACCATTGTTGGATGCAGCATCGATCTCGATCACATTCATTGCAGTTCCTGCCTGGATTGCCTTGCACATGGCACATTCATTACAGGGGCTGCCATTTACGGGATGCTCACAGTTGACTGCCTTCGCCAGAATTTTGGCTACTGTTGTTTTACCGGTTCCTCTGGTGCCACAGAACAGATACGCATGGCCGATACGGTTATGCTTAATCTGATTTGTCAGAGTAGTCACTATGTGATCCTGACCTTTGACATCCGCGAAATTATCCGGTCTGAACTTTCTGTAAAGAGCAGTGTAACTCATGAGTAAACTCCTATCGTAACTATTCAGCACCCCCACTGTCAGCAGCGCGCCAAATAGTTATCTCTATCTTATTATCACAGCCGCCGCGGAAAAATTCCCGCGGCGGTCTTTTTTTACATCCATATCTTATATGAAAAAGTATCTGTCAGTCAAGTACTGTTTCACTTAATCAGTCACCAAAGCTGATACCGATCTGTTTGGCAGCAACTACAAGCTGATCTTTCGGCGATACCATCTTAAGCTTACCTGCACACTCTTCAAGAGGTACACGTTTAATTTTGCCGTTTACCACGCCGATCATGATGCCATATTCACCATCCATAATCGCCTGCGCTGCACCTGCACCGATTCTTGTGGAAAGACGCGGTCATACGGACATGGTTCTCCGCCTCTCTGTGTATGTCCCGGAACTGTAACGCGGACTTCGCTTCCGATCTCTTTGTAGATCTGGTCAGCAATCTCATAGGAAACGGACGGATATTTCTTTGCTCGGGCTTCCAGTTTCTCTTTGTATTTCTTTTTAGGAAGTTCTGCGTCTTCTTTGGAAATCGCACCTTCTGCAACTGCAAGGATTGTGAAACGCTTGCCTGCTTTGGCACGTTTCTGGATTGCTGCGGTAACTTTTTGATATCATATGGGATTTCAGGAATCAGGATGATATCCGCACCGCCTGCAACACCTGCATGAAGTGTCAGACTTCCTACCTTGTGTCCCATGATCTCTACGATAAATACACGTCCATGTGAAGATGCTGTCGTATGGATACAGTCAATGGCATTTGTGGCAATGTTTACCGCACTCTGGAAACCAAAGGTCATGTCTGTGCCATAGATGTCATTATCAATAGTCTTTGGAAGATGGATAATGTTCAGTCCTTCTTCTCTCAGAAGGTTTGCTGTCTTCTGTGTACCATTTCCGCCAAGGATCACAAGGCAGTCCAGGCAGAGTTTATAATAAGTCTGCTTCATTGCTTCAACCTTGTCCAGGCCATTCTCATCCGGGACACGCATCAGTTTGAATGGCTGTCTGGATGTTCCGAGGATTGTGCCGCCCTGTGTAAGGATTCCGGAAAAATCTTTGGATGTGAGCATACGGTATTTACCATAGATCAGTCCTTTATATCCATCATCAAATCCATAAACTTCCAGTTCATCCAAATTGTTACTCAGTCCCTTTACTACTCCTCGCATGGTAGCGTTAAGAGCCTGACAGTCACCACCGCTGGTAAGCATACCTATTCTTTTAATCATGATAGTATCCTCCATTTCTGTGTTTTAAGAATTATCCATATCCATACATACAAGACATGTTGTGTACTCTGGCATATCCATTTCCAGAATAAAGATAGTTTATTTCTGTTTATTATATAATATTTATCGTTTTCATACAATAGTGTTAGAAAAGTTTTAGTTATTATTCACGCACTATGTTCCCAGTAACAAGTTTTACTATAATGATTCACTATTGACAAAACAGCCTCCTGCCTATATAATCAGAAATGCGCAGCCGGGGAGATAGCGGTGCCCTGTACCTGCAATCCGCTACAGCAGGGGTGATGCCAATCCGAGGCTTGTCTCCTGTGGAGCTGCCCTCTATAAGTGGCGTTGACGTTTGGGTCTTACGCAACAGGAATCTGTGAACCGTGTCAGGACAGGAATGTAGCAGCACTAAGCAGAAGCTCTTGTGTGCCGTAAGGGTGCCTGGGCTGAGTTAACTGTAGAGGTAACGTCTGTGGGACCATTCCGAAGTGCGGCGCGCAAAAAGAATATTCATGATGCAGCTCATCATATAAAAAGCATTCAGAATTTTATCTGTTGATAATTCTTTCGTAGTACTGTTCTTTTCTTATTTTTGTGGTTTACAAAAGTCCATATATTAACAGAAGCAGGAAAGAGCCTTATACAATTTCCATCAGATAAAGAATAATTAATCCTCTACTGCCTGTACCTGACTTTTGTTCTTATATTTCTTCATTACATGAAAATAATAAGGAATCAGTGGGATCAGTGCGGCGATCCATGCGGTCGGGTCAGCCATACAGACACCGGCAAAGGAAGTATGTCCCGCAATCAATACGACAATTCCGGTTCTCGCCACCAGTTCAAATACCCCGCCAAGCATTGGTACAAGTCCATATCCCATTCCCTGCAGAGTATTTCGATAGAGGAAAATACTTCCGAGAAACGGATATGCCCAGAATACTGTCCGGAAATAAGTAACAGACACATTTACTACGTCCTGTTCCGATGGATCTACGAAAAGATATGTCAGATATTTTCCGAAGAAAAACATCAGGAACATAACAAAAACGCTCCATCCCAGGACCATCATCTGCGTGTAACGGACTCCCTGTTTCACACGATCCATTTTTCCTGCGCCCCTGTTCTGACCTACATAGGTTGCTATGGTTGCACCGAAGGCTGTAAATACTGTGGCAAAAATATTCTGGATCTTACCGGCAGCAGAGAATCCGGCCATATGTACAGGTCCGTAAATATTGACCGCGCTCTGTACAATAATGGTTCCGATTGCTGTAATCGAAAACTGCAGTCCCATAGGAATTCCAAGCTTCAGAAGTCTGCCGAAACTGTCCCAGCATATCTCAAAATCCTTCCGTTCCAGATGAAGGATCGGAAATCTTTTTACAATATAAATCAGGCAGCACACTGCCGAAATTCCCTGTGCGATCACTGTGGCATATCCGCATCCTTCTACACCCATTCCAAAGACTACAATAAAAACTACATCCAGAATAACATTGATCACAGCCGAAATGATCAGGAAATACAATGGCGACTTGGAGTCACCCAGCGCACGCAGGAAAGCCGCAAGTGCATTATATGCACCTGTGATAATAAGACCTGCATAAATAATTCCCATATATGCAGTTACATCACCAAATACCTCTTCCGGCGAATTCATCAGATGCAGGATTGGTTTGTTCGCAAGACTGAATCCTATGGTCATGACAATGGAAAATGCAGCCATAAGGTAAATGGACATGGCAACATAATGGCGCATCCTGTCAAACTTTTTCGCTCCGAACATCTGGGCTACGATAATCGCAAATCCACTGCTGAGTCCATTCAGCCAGCCGGTCACAAAAAACATCAGTGAACCGGTGCTTCCGATAGCTGCAAGGGCATTTACTCCGATAAAATTTCCGGCAACAATGGAATCTGCAATATTATAAAACTGCTGAAAAAGATTTCCCAGGCACATTGGGATCATAAATTTTATTATCAGACTCACCGGACTGCCGACGGTCATGTCGTTTGTTGTATCTTTTTCATTCTTTTTATTCGCCTCTTTTATTTCTGCCTGTAACATTAATCCTGTTACTTCTATTACTTTTATTACTCCTATTGCCTTTAAGATTCTTCCTGTTTTTGTCTGTCTTTTACTTTTATTGTTCCGGTTCTCCCTCCGGATTTTCCTGTGCAGCTTTAAGGGCTGCCTTTTCCTGCTTCTTTTTCTCACGAAGCTTTCTGAAAAACTCAGACAACATAGAAGAACATTCCTCTTCCAGAACTCCCTGTATAATCTTTACCTGATGATTAAATCCATCCACCTGCAAAAGATTCATCACAGAACCTGCGCAGCCCGCTTTGGCATTCATACAGCCGATCACTACTTCATCTATTCTGGACTGGACAAGTGCCCCGGAGCACATCTGGCATGGTTCCAGCGTCACATACATAGTGCATCCCTCCAGCCGCCAGTCTCCAAGTTTTTACTGGCTTTGCGGATTGCATTCAGTTCTGCATGGGAGAGTGTATTTTTATCTGTGTTTCTTCTGTTATATCCACGTGCGATGATCTTACCCTCATGCACGATCACACAGCCGATTGGCACTTCTTCCAGAGCTTCTGCCTTCTTCGCCTGACGGATAGCTTCTTTCATAAAACGTTCCTGATCTGTCAACTTTTCTTTTCCTTTCTGCTGTTGCATCACTACCAGAATAGCAAAAAGAAAGCCTGAAAACCAATTGGTTTCAGACTTCCTATGCGTAGTCGAAGCGACGGGATTCGAACCCACGACCTCTGCGTCCCGAACGCAGCGCTCTACCAAACTGAGCCACGCTTCGTCAATGCAAGTGCTATTATATTCATAAAATCGCAGTTTGTCAATATATTTTTCAAATTTTTTTAATTTTTCGAATATTTTCTTCTGATGGTCATATACATTATTGAATCTGGTTTTACGGAGGAAGGATTTTGGCTGGATATCGGCGTTTTATCGCATATGTATATGACTATGAAAGCGGAAAGAAAGGCAGCAATTGCGGATTTATTAAAGTTGAAGTAAAAGATCAGCAATGTTCTGTTGAGATTCATCTGCATTGTCCGGGGCTGCCTGAAAATGTAAAATGCAATATTTATGGATTTACACGAAAGGATGGCCTGATCAACGGAATTCTTCTGGATACCTGCGAGACAGAAAAAGAAACTGTAGAATGCCTGATCATAACAGATGCAACAGATATGAATGACTCCGGCGTTGCAATGGGTAAGTTGGGCGGAATGATCATTACTTCAGATACTGGCGGATTCTTTGGTACTGAATGGGACGATCAGCCTATACGTCCGGAGAATTTCCATGAAATAAAAACTATGCCTGACGCAGATATTCCTGAATCTGCGAAAATCACTTCACAGAAACCCGAAGTTCCGGCAGATATGGTATTACAGGAAATGCCCGAAGAACTTGAAGATATTTCAGAAAAACCCGAAGATACCTCGCTTACAAAAGTTCCTGACGATTCTTTATCAATTGAACCGTCTGCCAACATTCCGGCTCAGGGAACATCTGATAACAAGCCAGGAACAGAGTCATCCTATATCTCAGATAATACTGTTGAAGATTCCAATAGTTCTGAAAATGCCGGCAATCCTGTCCCGGAAAGAAATGCAGAAAACAGAAAACCTCTGCCGAATTTTCCCCCTTCTCCGATGGCGAACTGATTTCTGCATGGAAGATACACCTTGATGACCTGAAGCATTTTCCGCGGTATTACTGTGCACTGCGCAATAACCGTTTTCTCCAGTATGGGCATTATAATTTCGGATATTTGCTTTTAGGACAAAGAAATAACGGACAGTATATCCTCGGCGTTCCCGGCGTTTATAATCAGCAGGAACGCTTTATGGCAAATATGTTTGGCTTTCCTTACTTCAAAGAAAGCAGCTATATAGAGATTCCAAAAATGCGCGGCGGTTACTGGTATCGTTTAATCGATGCCCCGGATTCCCACAGATAAAATCGTCTTTTGAAGAATCTTCTGAAAATTCTGAAGTTCTTCAAAAGTATAGCTTCCATATCCAGGCCTGAGGACTCCATCTGAGTCCTTATAAGCCTGCAGATAATATTCTTTCGCTCCTGCCAGCCACCCGGCGATTTCTTCAAAATCCTTCTGCGTATGCAGTTCCCGTACTACTGTTGTTCTGAATTCATAGTCCAGATTCCCATGCAGCAGAAAATCTGCTGTCTCAAAAATACTGTCCATATCAGGCTTTTCTATTCCGGTCAGATTTCCATAGTTATCCGGACAGGCTTTGATATCCATAGCTACTTTATCGATCAGTCCGGCTTCTGCCAGATGTTTTACAATCTTCGGACGTGAGCCATTGGTGTCCAGTTTAACAGCATAGCCCAGCTCTTTGATTTTCCCAGAAATTCCTCCAGACCATCTGACAGTGTAGGTTCCCCTCCTGAAATGCAGACCCCGTCCAGAATTCCCTTCTTTTTTCAAAAAGTCAAAAGTTCCTCCTGACTGT